>Ga0351889_10040_pt1 | contig 38240 bp, 40 predicted proteins | sample TotcelFGM3001M14_FD_206767 | JGI IMG/M metagenome (GOLD analysis project Ga0351889, IMG submission 206767) | Enriched cells from coal bed in the Powder River Basin, Montana, United States - Total cells FGM rep3 HSBNCT.FGM.300.1.M14 ...
ACGGGAGGTTTACGGGCTGGCCTGCCGGATGGTATCGGATGCGGAGGAGGCTAAAGATTTGGCCCAGCAGGCCTTTCTCCAGGCCTTTGTCCACATCCGGAGTTTTCGCCAGGATGCCCAGTTTCGCACCTGGTTGTTTCGGATTGCCATCAATCAATGCTACAATTTTTTAAAAAGCCGCAGGAAATTTGGCGATCCGGTTGACAGTGACGAAGTGAATCTGGCGGGGGATGAACCTTCACCGGAGGCCGACTTGGTGGCCCAGGACGAGCGCCGGCGCCTCTATGAGGCCTTGGAACGGCTCCCCGCCAAACAGCGGGCGGTGATCACCCTGAAGGTGGAACAGGGCCTGTCTTATCAGGAGATCAGCCAGGTCTTAGGCGGGACCGCCGGCGCCGCCCGGGTTAATTACTGCCAGGCGTTAAAGACTTTAAAGAAACACTTACAGACCGAGGACGACCATGAAGTGGCAATGCGCTCTTCTAAAACGGTGGCTGCCAGAGTACCCCGACGGTGACTTCCCCGTCTGGGGGAAGCGCTGGCTTAAGTCCCATGTGCCGGGATGTCCCGCCTGCCGTCAGGAAGTGGCGGAACTCAAAGAGGTGATCGCCGCGCTGGAGTCGGCTCCGGTGGCGGACCCGGCGCCGGAATTTTGGGGCGAGTTTTCCCGGGAAATGCACCTCAAGCTGGTCCAGGCGGCCCAAGAGGGCCCGGCGGCGCCCGGCGCCACCAGCCGGCGCTGGTTCCGGCTGCCCTACCTCCTGGGGGCCCCGGCCTTGGCGGCGCTCCTGCTCTATGTGGCGGTGCAGTTCACGGGGCCCGGCGCTCCCCTGCAGAATCAGTCTGTAGTGGCAAAGCTCCCGGCCTCTCCGCCGATGCAGGACCGGGCCGAGGTAAAGCGGGAGTCCGCTGCCAAAATGGCGGCCTTCCCCCAGAAGGCGGCGGCGCCGGCCGCCGAAGCCCCCGATACACCCGCCCTGCCGATGGGAGAGATGGAACAGATTGTCTCAGCGGCTCTGGAGGAGGGCGGGCCCCCGCCGGAGGAGGAAATAGATATTTCCGGCTTGGACCTGGACGCGGAACTGGCGGGAATGACCGACCAGGAAAAGAATCTATTTCTCAATCAACTGGATCAACGTAAGAAGGATGGGTCATGCGTCGAAGGATTCTCTTTCTGTTCCTGGGGCTAAGCCTGGCGGGAGCGAGCCTGGCCTGGGGCCAGCCGGAGCGTGAATTTGGTGGCGGCGGCTTTCAGGACCGCTTCCAGGAAGTCAAGCGGAGCCAGTTGGGTCCGGCGCTGGGAGTGAACCAGCATACCGTGGACAAACTGCTGGCCATCGATGCGCGGTATAAGCCGTTGCGGCACCAGCTGGTCACGGGGATGAAGAGTGACATGCGGCGCCTGCAGCAGCTCATGAGCCAGCCCTCGCCGCCGGAGCGGGAAATTCAGTCTCTTCTTGCCGATATGAAGCGCAAACGGCTGGAGATGCTCAACCTACAGCAGCGCAAGGATGATGAAGAGTCGGCCCTGCTCACCCCCATGCAGCAGGCCCGTTATCTGATGTACCTCATGTCCCTGATCAAGGAAGCCCGTAACGTCAAGAGCGGTGCGGGCGGACAGGGCGGACCGGGCCGGCCCGGGGTTGTGGGTGGACCCGGGGGTATGGGTGGACCTGGGGGGATGGCAGTGCCAACCCTGCGGCCTTCCGAGATTCCGGTTTCCCGTCCGCCTCAGTAAGACCGGACCGGGAGCCGGCGCAGCCTCGCCGCCTCCGGAGAGAAAAATCCGGAAAATCTGCAAAACCGGCCAGTAACCCGGAGGCAATCCGGGTCTGCGGCCGGTTTTTTTATCTCCCTACTTGCCAAATCCGCATGAAGCGATTTACAATAGACAGGCCGCCGGAGTGGTGGAATTGGTAGACGCAGGGGACTCAAAATCCCCCGGGTGAAAGCCTGTGCCGGTTCGAGTCCGGCCTCCGGCACCATAAGAATATCAAGGGGTTAGGCTCCAAGGGCCTGCCCCTTTTTTGTGACGGATTTTGGGTAGGTGTCCATATTGGTGTCCACGCTGTCCATTTTCTCGCCCACCAGGGCCTTGAGTTCTTCCCGGCGCATTAAATTAGCGCATCATATATCGATATATTCAATGGCACTCTAATTCAAACTGTAAAGAATGACCTTTCTGTGCTAAATTCGCCATTATGGTAAGGGAGCAGATTTTGCCGGTTTATTTAACCTTCTCAATCTTTTTATAACCTTGTCACCGGCTGAAATCCCCTTCGGCTGATCAGGAATAATGCCGGGAGGCCAATTATGCGGCGCACATCACTATTCCTCACGGCGTCGGTTTTCTTTCTGGCCCTGGCAAGCTCTCTTCCTGGGGGTTCTCTGGACCTTTCCACCTGGTTTCCCATCAAACAACACGACAACTGGGGCTGCATCGACCAAACCGGCAAGATAGCGCGGGTAGACACCGATTGACCGGCCTTAGGGAAAATTTGCGCAGGTTGAAGACCAATCCGGGAGGAATGATGAAAACTATCGGAGTCTTATGTACGATTATGGCGTTAAACCCCAAGGCCAGAACAAATACAATGTCCACAGGCTTGACGACGGCCTCGTCAATACGGCCTGGATTGAAGGAGTCAGGGGGTATGGCATCGGTGAGACCATAACCTTCACCTTCACCCCGAAAAACTTCAAAGCGGCGAATCTCGAAAAAATTAATTTTAACGGCTTTTTTGTCATCAACGGTTATTGCACGGACAAAAAAACCTGGAAAGAAAATTCCCGGGTGAAAAGAATCCGGATCGAACACAATGATAAACCGCACTCCGAAGCGGTCTTGCATGATTCGATGAATGTCCAAACCATTGGTTTATCAACAGTCTGGTTGCGCCCTGGCGATACCATCAAAGTAACGATATTGGCGGTGTACCCGGGGGAAAAATATCCCGACACGGCAATTTCTGAACTGATGCCTCTGGGGGCTCATTAGGGAAAGCTCACCACTGGGCCTCAGCGGCTTTTGGTCCTTGTCGGGGACATGCGCCGCTGCGGGCGCAGATGGAGCGGAGGAGAAAAATTTATTCAAGAGGTAAGCATGACTACCTTTATTTTCCTTCTCTTATTAATCCTGGTGCCAACCACTTCTGAATCGCAACCCATCCAGGCCGGAGTTGGCAAAAAGAATGTCTATCGTGATTCAGGCAAAGTCATCGGCGGGCAAAGGACGGACGGAAAAGACCTCTACAGTATCAAGTACGGCCAGCATGACACCTTCGAAAGATTGGTGATAGGCATCCATCAGTGGGTGACGGATGAAAAGGGGGCTTCGAAAGCGGGTCCGCCCGCCGCCATTCCCTGTTCTTTTGAAGTCACCTATGAAGAGTATCCCTTCCGCTTGGTTTTTGATTTTGAAGGGGTTCGCTGGAGAAGCGCCACTTTCCCGAAATTTCCCGGTAGTGACTATCTAAGCGATATACATAGCATATTTGCCCATAGTTGGGGCAACGACAGATTTGCAGTAATTTTGAAGCAGCCCATAAAATATGAAGTCTTTGAACTCCATAATCCTGCCAAAATCGTGGTGGACATCAAGAGAAGAGATAAGAGCGCCCATCAATTCCCTCCCGTCTATTCGTTGAGAACCAAATCCTCTGACAATAGTTCGGATGATCTGAAAGATATTCATGAACAATTAAGTACCTTAAAAGAAGAAGAAGGCGATAAAGATGATTGGGGCAGAAAGGACCAAATTCCTCCAGGAATAAAAGTGAGAATTATACAATCACAGGATAATAAATTATTTATAGAAGAAGGATATTATAAGACAAACCAAGAGGCTCTAAAAAGACAAAAATATTTCGCTGAACAGGGGATAACCTTATTTATTGAAAAGCGAAAAGCGGATGAAATTCCCCAGGTAATTCGCCAATGACCGGGTTATCCGGGGAGACGGGATGAGGGCGTCAACTATCGCGGGCAAAGAGGGCCATCCGCCGGGTGAATTTGTGATTCATGGCCTCTCCCTGCTCTTCGGGCTTGGGAAGCTCAACCGTAGTCGCGGTGTTTTTTCTCGAACGGTTATTTTACAAAGATTTTCATGCCGCCGGCCAAGGCCCCATCGAGGCCCAACTCATGACCCCACTCATCATAGACCTTGAGCCCCGCGGCGATTGCCGCCATCAGTCCGGCATTGAACAGGGCATGCTTCACTTTCATCCCCGGAGCCAGATCCACGGGTTTTTGGTTGACATATACCCGCATATCAGTCCGCTGCCTTGATGCGGCCGTCGCTTTTGGGGGCGATGGTTTCCCGGGCCTGGATCGCAGCGATCAGAAGGTCCCTCAGCCAGGTGCCGGGATCATTGTAGGCCAGTTTGCTGCTGGTGAGCGTACCCCCGAGGTTGGCATAATCGCCGGCGCTGTTTAGGGCCTCTCCAAATGCCGTATAACCGTCTCCACCGGCAACCAGAAAATCGTTGGTAGCCACGACGTACTCTTTCTGGGCATCCAGAGGCTGGCCCCCAATCATAAGGTCTTGCACCCGGGCGCCGGCCGGGGCGCTGCGGCTGTAAGTAAAGGTGAGTCCCGAGACCTGGGGGAAGCTGCCGGACGGCTCTTCCAGCCGGGCCACGCCGTGTTCCAGGGCCGCCTTGACCTGGGCCCCGGTGAGGCTGATGGCCACCAGGTAATTGTCAAAGGGGAGCACGGCATAGACGTCTTTCACGGTGATCTTGCCCTGGGCAATGCCGGTTCTGATGCCGCCGCCGTTGATGATCGCGGCCTCAGCCCCGGCGGTCTCCCGCATGACGTCGGCGACAAAATCGCCCAGGTTGGTTTCCCGGGTCCTGACGTGTTCCCCCTCCAGATCCACCTGGGTCTCGCCGATGACCCGCTGCAAGAGGGAATCGGCCCGGTGCGTATAACGGGCCACAATCTCCTGGACCTGGCGGTTTGGAGCGCCGCTGGCGGGGCTGATCTCCTGCAGCGTCCCATCGAACCCCGCGACCTTGCCGTCTTTTATCCGGAGGTCCAAAACCCCCAACGCCTTGGCGTGTTCCCAGGCCTGGACGATGATGGTCCGGCCCACCAACTCCGGTTGGAGAATTTTTGTATGGGAATGGCCCCCGACGATGACATCGATCTCCGGGACTTTGGCGGCCAGTTCCCGGTCCGCCTGAAAACCGCAATGAGACAGGACGATGATGATATCGGCCCGGCGCTTCAGTTCCGGCAGATACTTCTTAACCGCGCTCTCCGGGGTGCTGAAGGTCAGGCCGGCCACATTCCGGGGATGGGTGGCAACGGGGGTTTCCGGGGTAACCACGCCGATGATGGCCACTCTGACCCCGTGAAGATTTTTTATGACATAGGGCTTGAGGCCCGGAAAACCCTTGACGTTGGCTCCCAGCAACGGGAACCGGGCTTGGGCCATCCTCCCCTTCAAGACCCTGGGGCCGAAATCAAACTCGTGGTTGCCCACCCCCATGGCGTCGAAGCGCATGGCATTCATCACCTCGAGGCTGGATTTGCCCCGAAAGAGATTGGCCCAGGCGTTTCCCTGGATCATATCCCCGGCGGCCAGCAATAGCGTCGGCTGTTTTCCCCGCGCCCGGTCCACGGCTCCCGCCAGATAGGCGATACCCCCCAGGGGCGCGTCGCTGCCGGTAGGTTTATAAGGCTCGGCAAATCCATGGAAATCATTAACATAGAGAATTCTCAGGTCAACCTGGTGCGCATAACCCCAGGGCGCCAGGATGAGGCACAGGAAAAAGATCAAAAGGCCGAAGCGGAATTTTTTCATGCTGACATTTTAGAGTATGGGCAGGATGGCGCAAGCAAAACTTCAGGCAGGAGTTTAGGGAAAAACCCCGAAGGGGCGGGAAAAAACTGCCAGCCCGTCAGCCTGTAGGGAGGGAAAGCGAAGCGCATCCCGCCATGAGTATGAAATGCCGGTGATCTACTACCGGCGCCTCAGGGCGGGAGAAGTAATGACGCGGCTAAAGACGGGGCGGCAATTTCGAGGGCACGGGGGATTATGGTCACTTCCAGGGGGGTGGTGCCCTCCAACTCCCCCTCCGCTTCCACATCTGCCGGAGGATCGGCGTTGATCTTAATCCGGCCGGCGTTGGCCGCGGTCACCCGGGGGTGGTTCAGATGTTTGCCGAAATAGAGTCCGGGCAGGAGCCCTAACAACTCCAGGGGGCTTAACTTTTGAGCTATGACCACCTGAAAATGGCCGGCTGGCGGCGATGCCCCCGGGGTTATCATCATGCCGCCGCCGAAATACCGCCCCAGCCCTATGGCCACCAGCATGGCGTCGGTCTCCAGAGGATGGCCGTCCAGCGCCCCGGTTAGGCGGTGCTGCGTCAACCGGAACATTTCTTTGAGGCCGCTGAGGAAGTAACCCGTCTTGCCCGGCAGGCGCAGGCGCTGTTGCCGGAAACCGGCGATAACCCGGGCGTCGAAACCCAGACCCAGGACATTGATGAAGACCCGCTGCCGGAGGCGGCCGTCAAATCCCTGAAGCCGAACCAGCCCCAGGCTCACTCTGAGGGCGGCCTTCCCCAGGGCGGTCATCACCTGATCCCGTAAGGTCGGCCCCAGGTCGAAATTGCGCACGTAATCGCAGCCGGTGCCGAAGGGCACCACCCCGATGCTGGGCAGCGTCCCCCGGGGTTCCCACCAGAGGCCGTTCACCACTTCCAGCAGGGTGCCGTCGCCGCCCACCGCCACCACCCGGTCAAACCCCTCCCGGCGAGCCCGGGCGGCCAGGGTTTCAGCCTGACCGGGCCATTCGGTCCACCAGGTATCCACCTTGGCGCCAGGCGCTCCCAGAGACGCCAGGAGGAGGGGCCAGAGCCGCCGCGCCCGGCAGTAGCCCGCAGTGGGGTTGACGATGGCCACGGTTTTCATGCAGGTCTCCTGAGAGGGGTGGAAACCCTTTCGTGATCCGGCGCGGCGCCGAAGAGCGAAAGACAAATTGTTGCCGGAGACCGGCAACCTGACTGCGGCTATCTTATACTGAGTTGTGCTCAAAAGGCTATTTTTTGTAGCCCCAGGCTTTAGCCTGCGCCAGCACAGGCTGGAAAGCCGGTGCCAGCCTTTGACCGCAATCTGATATTAATAGAATTTGGTGGTGGTTTTGGGGGAAAAGTTGTATCCGAGCGACGGATTGATGGTGCTACCGCAGATATGTAGGGTGCGTTTTACGCACCATAAAGCGGCGTGTGAGACGCGCCCTACTTGGGCATCTGCCTCAGCTGATCTCGGCGTCGGTGAGATAGCAGGCGGGGTCCGGGGCCCAGAGGTCTCCCGTCAGAGCTTCGGCCCGGACCCGGAAGTTGCCGCCGCAGACGTCCAGCCACCTGCAGCCGGCGCAGCGGCCGGTGACGTAGCGCTTTTTATCTTTGAGGCAGGCCAGGAGCGGGTTGGACAGATCCGTCCAGATCTGGCTGAAGGGGCGCTCCCGGACGTTGCCGAAGGCTTGGTGGCGCCAGAATTGGTCGGCGTGAACCTGCCCGTCCCAACTGATGCAGCCGATGCCCCGGCCCGAACTGTTGCCTTCGTTCATCTTCAGGAGTTCCAGCACTTCCGCCGCCCGCCGGGGGTCTTCCCGGAGGAGCTTGAGGTAGATATAGGGGCCGTCGGCATGGTTGTCCACCGTCAGCACTTCCACGGCCCGGCCGGCGTCAAAGAGGCGCCGGGTGCGGGCGCAGATCAGGTCCACCAGTTCCCGGGTCTGCCCATGGGTCAGCGCCTCTTCCACCAGCTTGCTGCCCCGGCCGGCATAGACCAGGTGATAGAAGCAGATGCGGGGAATGTCATATTCTTCCACCAGATCGAACATGGCCGGCACTTCCTGATAATTGAGCCGGCTGACGGTGAAGCGCAGCCCCACCTTGAGCCCCGCTTCCTGGCAGTTCCGCACCCCGGCCATGGCCGCGGCAAAGGCCCCGGCTTCGCCCCGGAAGCGGTCGTGGGTGGCGGCGGTGCCGTCTAAGCTGATGCCGACGTAAGACAGGCCCAGGTCGCGCAACTGCCGGGCCCGCTCCCGGTCGATGAGGGTGCCGTTGGTGGAGATCACCGCCCGCATGCCGTGGGCCACGGTCCAGGCCACCAGTTCCGGGAGGTCCGGGCGCATCAGGGGTTCCCCCCCGGAAAACAACACCACCGGCACGCCGAAATCCTTCAGGCCGGCAAGCAAGGCCAGACCTTCAGCGTGGCTCAGTTCATCCGGCGCCACCCCTACAGTGGCCTTGGCGTAGCAGTGGAGGCACTTGAGGTTGCACTGCTTGGTGACGTTCCAGACCACCACCGGCTTTTTGTCCGCCGAGAACTGCAGGAGATGGGACGGCAGCTCCTGGGCCCGGCGGTCCCGGTAACGCAGCACATCGCCGGCTTCCACGGCGCCGCAATAGAGTTTGGAAACTCCGATCATGGGCCTACTCTCTGAAGAGGCTGGTCTGGTAGTGTTCCCGGATGACCCGGTTGAGATAGGCATCCAGGTCGCAGAGGGCCTCCCGGGTCAGGATGAACTGGTCCTGGGAAGTCCGGTCCCGCACCAGTTTCAAAGCGTATTCCAGGTCCTGGGCCATCTCCTGGCAGACGGCCAGGGCGGACGTGTCCCGGGCCACGGCCTGCTGGAGAATTGCATCCACGGCATCCGGTTCAAAATGCAGTTCGATTCCGTGGTGCTCCAGGAACTTTTCGGCGAAACGGCTTACCTGGTCATGGAGCCGGGCCAAATCTTCCACCGCGGTTTTTAAGTCGCAGTCCCAATGCTGATACCGGCTGGCCAGCAATTCCACCCTGGTTTCGGTCAGCGGCAGGTAATAGCGGCTAAGCAACTCCTCTTCCCGGCGCCGGATGGACTCTTTCAGGGTCTCCCGTTCCTTAGCGGCCGCCCGGCGGAATCTCGCCAGGCGCTCGGGGTCCTCGGGGTCAGCCAGCAGGCGCTCCAATTCCGCCTCGGGCTGTTCGATGATTTCCGGCGTGACCACCACGTGCTTGACCTGGGTGGAGGGCAGCCGTTTTTCAAACTGGATGAGCACTCGTTCAATGACGCTTACCAGGCCCCGGGCGCCGGTTTTCTCCACCGCAGCCTGGGCCGCCAACATCTTCAGGGCCTCGTCCTCAAAGGCGATTTCTATATCGTAAGCTCGGAAATCCCGCTTTTTGCTGGTGATGATGGGATTATTGGGGTTTTGCAGAATCGCATAGAGATCATCGGCCGTGAGTTCCTCCAGCACCGCAATCACCGGCAAGCGGCCGACGAATTCCGATTCAAACCCATACTTGATCAGGTCTTCGGCGGTGACGTGCTTGAGAAAGGTCCGGTCCAACTCCCGGGAAGTCATTTCGCCCCGAAAGCCGATTTCCTGCTTGCTGAGGCGCTCCTTGACCATCTTGTCCAGGCCGTTGAAGGCGCCGCTGACAATGAACAGGATATGCCGGGTGTTGAGGGTGCGTTTATCCTTTTTGCCGGTGCGGCGGTAATGCTCGATGGCCTGAATCTGGGACACCGGGTCATGGGCCACCTTCAGGTCCACCTCGGTCTCTTCCATGGGCTTCAGCAAGGCCCGCTGAACCCCGGTGCGCGACACATCCGGCCCGCCCCAGGTGTGCGCGGAGGAGGCGATCTTGTCGATTTCATCGATATAGATGATGCCGTATTGGGCCATTTCCAGGTCGTCGCCGGCGGCGTAAACCAGGTCCCGGACCAGGTCTTCCACATCGCCGCCCACGTAGCCGGTTTCGCTGAACTTAGTGGCGTCGCCCTTGATGAACGGCACCCCGATCTTCTTGGCAATGAGTTTGACCAGGTAGGTCTTGCCCACGCCGGTGGGGCCGATCAGGATGATGTTGTTCTTGATTGAGCCCACCCCGGGTTCCGGGTCCCGGCCCAACTCCAGGGAATGGCGAATCCGGTTGAAATGAGTGCAGACCTTGGTGGCCAAAACACTCTTGGCCAAATCCTGCTTGATCACGTACTCGTGCAGGTAGGCTTCCAACTCCTCGGGCTTCAGGTCGAATTTAATCCGGCCGAGCTTAGGACTCTTAGCCTGGTCTTCGTCGTCTTTCTCCGCCTTGGCCACCCAATGCGGCGCCAGCACTTTGATCCGGCTGCCATATTTTTTGGAGAGGTAATCGCTCAGTTCTTTTTCCAGTTCCTTGGGGTCGGGGATTTTTTCCATGGGTTCGGTAGTCCGGTCGGCCAGCACTGTAAATGATCTGGCCCGTCTCAGTGGTTTTTCTTAATTATAACCATTCTGCCGGAAGGGTTGCAAGTTAAGCTGAGGGGAACTTTAACAGGGTAGTTTCCAGATCGCCCCGGTGGGGCGATCTGGAAACTTGCGCCGCTAGGAGGACTACTAATGGTGCCTTTCATCACCACGAGTAGGTTTTTCAGGTTTATAATCCCCATGACCAGGAGGGCCAGGAGGACGGCCGCCCTTGAAACCTTTATACCAACCTTCCCCGTGGCCACGATGGTGCTTATTGTAAAAACTCCGGTCATAATGCCGGCCATAACGGTGCCCGCGCCAATAGGGATACTTTTGTTGAAAGGTCTGCCAGTAATGAGGATTTTTTTGATACCACCCATTCCACTTCGGCTCATACCACTTATAGGGCCTGACAATATAGGCGGGCGCATAAGCGTAATACGGGGCCCAGCCATATTGATTGCCGAAAAAATGATACAGCATTCCATTTAAAAACCAGTCACCCTGGTAATAGACCCAAGGCGTATTAGGTCCAACCCACGGGGTTGAGAAAGGGTTCGGAGGCGCGGGTGAATAGACATAGCCTCCATAACCCTGGGCGAAAGAAGGTGCGGACATCGCGCCGATCGCCCCTCCAGCCAGCAAAATTACCAGGAGAGAAACAAGACCCAACCGTTTCATATATACCTCCGCAAGGTGCATCATTCTGACAAAATGTCCGAACTGTTAATTTAGATGACACCAAGTCTGAAAAAGTTAATGGTCCGGGATCATGCGGCAACCCTTCTGCCTCAGTCCTAAATTGATGCCTCCTTTGGCCTCAAGGTAAACCTTGGAACCAGGCCGATGCGGGCTATCTTGTCCGCCCTTCCCTACCGATAACCCGGCCACGTGGGGTTTTTATCTAATAAATAGTTCGACCTGGTTTCGACTTCGGCAAACAGTAGGAGAGATTGGGGAAGATTGCTGTGGCAGGCGAACCGAGCGCACCCTTTGACTCGGGAGGATTAGAAGTTCATCATCTCTGAAAGCCAGGGCCCGGGCTGATCCCGGCGCCGTCCATGCCGATGAAGACCTGAGTGGCTTTGATCTCTTGATTTTTGGCCATCACTCCCACTCCCAGGTGGGTATAACCCGGGCTAAGGATGTTTGCTCGATGTCCCGGACTCTTCATCCAGCCGTCCATAATCATCTGAGCCAGATAGTGAATCTCCCTGGGGTCATGGCCTCTGCCGGTCCAGATGTTTTCCCCCCCTTGGCGGGTGGCGAGGTTGGCAGGCAGTCGTTCCTTCAAGGTGCGCCCTTCCGGGTCCGTATGGCTGAAATAATTGCGGTTCAGCATATCGGCGCTATGCCCCCGGGCCGCGTCTCGGCAAATCCCATCCTCAGGTAAAATAGGCAAGCCATTGCGCCGGCGAATGTCATTGGTCAGATTAACTATCGCCGCTTCCACCGTCGTGAGATTACCGGGGATGCCCCGGGGCGCCGGCTGAAGCTTGCTGGTCGTATGACCGCTCCACTGGGCCGATGCCGGGACCCAGGAGAACAGGAGCAGCAGCGAAATAACCGCCACCACCGCGCCAGCTCCGGCAGATTGCCGGGGTAAACCGAGCCTAGCCACCTACCACCTCCAAGCCGTACAACGAATTCATTTGTGCCGCTGATCACCTTAACAGTTTTTTAGCAAAGAAATTGTTCCGCAGTTTGGATGCAACATAATCGAGATTGGGGGGCAGCCCGATCTGCCTCCGGCTTAACAAGTATTTCATGGGGGATGATTTGGCGATCCAGGCCCCTCTTATGGCCGGGGTCTCATAGGCGATTGATCGGGGATGAGGTCCGTTAAGCTCATTTCCCCGCATAGTTTGAAATCGCACCTTTTTTACTGGAGTGATTTTAATGGGCAAACCAGGGAAACCTTAGATTTAGCTGGCAAGATAATCCCAGATCGCCCCGGTGGAGCGATCTGGGACCTTGCAACGGCAGGAGAATTACTGCTGCGGTTTTTCCTCACCACGCGTGGTTTTTTCCGGTTTACCCACCCCCGGGGCAGGGGCTTTAGGGGCTTTCACGCCGGGACCACCTGTGGCTCTCGGATCACGAACGGCAGGACCGGCAGGCCCAGAAGGACGACCGCCAGGAGCAGGAGCGGCTACCGGGGGACGGCCCCCTGGACCAGGAGCAGCTGCTGGAGGACGAACGCTAGGACCGGGTGCGGCTGCCGGCGGACGAACCTCTCGACCAGGGTGGATTGCCGGGGGACGAACGCCTTGACCGGGAGCGGCTGCTGGCGGACGAATCTCTCGACCAGGAGCGGCCGCCGGAGGACGAACGCTAGGACCAGGGGCGGCTGCTGGAGGCCGAACGCCGGGAGTAACGGCCTCAGGGCGAGGACCGCCACGACCAGGGGTTACCGGAGGACGGACCCTTTGACCGGGAGCGATTGCTGGCGGACGAACCTCTCGACCAGGAGCGGCCGCCGGGGGACGGACGCCGGGAGTAACGGTCCCAGGGGAAGGACCGATGCGCCCAGGGGCTGCCGGGGGACGAACGTCATGGCCAGGAGCGGTTCCCGGACGGACACTCGGGCCAGGAGCCGCTGCTGGGGGACGGGCGCCATGGAATCCTTTATGCCACCCCTCGCCGTGCCCGCGATGGTACTTATTATAAAAATTCTGGTCATAACGCTGGCCGACGCGATGTCCGCGCCAATAGGGATACTTTTGTTCAAAAGTCTTCCAGTAATGCGGATTGCGTTGATACCACACATTCCACTGCGGCGCATACCAGTTACTGGGTCTGACAATGTAGGTGGGCGGATAAGCGTAATACGGGGCCCAGCCATATTGGTTGCCGAAGTTTTGATACAGCAATCCGTTCAAAAACCAATCACCCTGGTAATAGGTCCAAGGCGTATTAGGCCCGACCCACGGGGTTGCGTAAACGTTTTGGGGCGGGGGTGGATAGTTGTACCCTCCATAACCCCCATAACCCCCATAACCCTGATCATAAGATGGGGTATACGTCGGGCCGGTGGCGCATCCGGCCAGCAAAATTGCCAGAGCAAAAATTAAACTTACCCTTTTCATGCCTGCCTCCATGAGGTGCATCAGGTTGACAAAATGTGCGATCTGTTTGTTTAGATGATACCAAGTTAAAAAAAGTTAATGGTCATTAATCATGCCGCAACCCGTTGGCCTTGATCCATAATTGAAATTTTGACCCGCTTATCTCAAGTTTGAACCCTTGAACCCAGGCCGGGGCCGAATTATCCTGGGGCCTCGTCCATAACGATTACCCGGCTACGGTGGCTGTCTGCCTTAAAGAATAGTTGACCCGTACTCGGCTTCGGCCCACAATAGCAGGAACCGGGAAATTTTCGCGACCGGCGAGCCCGGCGCAACTTTAACCAAGGGAGGCACATGGATTCGGCTTTCTTGGAAGCCCTGGCCCAGGCCCGGCCTGATCCCGGCGGCGGCGCCGCTGCGGCCCACAGCGCCGCCCTGGGTGTGGCCCTGCTGGCTAAGGTGGTACAACTGGAACTCCGGCGCCAGGGGCCGTTAAGGAAACCCGGATTTTCCTGGCGCGATCTCCTGGCCCGGGTGCGCCAGGTGAGCGCGGCCCTCCTGCAGCTTCAGGAAGAGGATGTCCGGGCCTATTTTAAGCTAACCCAGGCCCGCACCAGCCGCGATCCCCGGGAGATAACCGCGGCTTTGGAAGAGGCGGTGGCTTGTCCCCTCCGGATCATGCAGCAGGCTCAAGAGGGTCTGGCCTTGTTGGCCCAGGCCGGGGCCGGATGCGCCCTCCACCTGATATCCGACTTGCTGGTGGCCGCCGAGTTGCTGGGCGCCGCCTTTCGGGGTGCGCACCACATCGCCCGGGCCAACCTGCCCCTCATGCCCCAGGACTCCCGGCGCGCCGTTTGGGATGAGACTTTGTCCCACACCCTGGAGGCGATTGAGGCCCAATGGCAGCGAGTCCGGGGCGAACTTATGGGCAGAAGGGCATGAGCCTGATCATTGCCGCCGACAACCTTAATATTCTGAACCCGGTGATGGCCCAGGCGCTGGATGCCCTCGACCCGCAGCCACTCCAGGAACTGGCCCGGCGCCTTGAGCAGGCCGGCACCGATCTCATCGACATCAACCCCGGGTTTCTGCCCCCCCGACGCCACGACCGCATGGCCTTCATGGTGGAAGCGGCCCAGCAGGTCACCAATCTGCGCCTCATCCTGGACAGCCCCGACGCCCGGGTGCTGACCCGGGGCCTGGCCGCGGCCGATAAGACGCCCATCCTCAACGCCTGCACCCTGGAGGAGGAAAAACTCCGGGAGATCCTGCCCCTGGCCGCGAAGCACGGCGCTGACCTGGTGCTCCTGCTCCTTGATGCCCATTCTTTTCCCGCCGCCGCGCTCGAAGGCAAAATCACCCTGGCCTTAGAGTTGAGGGAGCACGCCCTGGCCGCAGGCTTAACCGATGCCCAATTGATTTACGACCCGGTCCTCCCCAATCTCACCTGGCCCGACGCCTGGGCCCAGATGGGCGAAGTAGTCAAGGCGGTGCGCCTTTTGCATGGCGGCGAACTCTGGGGGGAGCCGGCCCGGACCATGGCGGGGCTCTCCAACCTGAGGAGCGGGCTCAGGCACACCTACCCCCTGCGGATGGAGGAAACCGCCCTGGCCCTTTTGGCCGGCGCCGGCCTCGGGATCGCCCTGGTGGACGTCCTGCAGCCCGGGTTGATGGAGACGGTGAGGATTATCAAGCAGGCGGGGTAATTTTCGGTAACGACCAAGATTTGAGCTGACAATCATCAGACCAAATAGCCGTAGGGCGGGAAAGTGAAACGCATCCCGCCTTGAGCAATCTGGTTAAGCTATAATCATTCCGCAATCCATACGCCCTTTGCTCCTGCCAGCACGTTCTTCTTCACGGTCACAGATTTATAATCTTGAATGGGCGGCAGATGATGACAATCGGCGTTTGAAGATGACACGATGCGAAAGGCGGGATGCGCTGCGCTTTCCCGCCCTAGAGTCTAATAACTTTCATTTTCCGTCCCATATCCCGCTGGTCCATATTTACCTTTCAGATATTGCGGTGCGGACTCTTCATCCATATCGCATTCAGACCCGTATCTTTCCGGTCCATATTTTTGGCTAAATGAAGATTCTTTTGTGAATTGATTAATTGGATAATTTGAATTGTTATTTTTATCTTGAGCCAATAAAGGATAAGACAAAAATATGATCGACAATACCGCTAGCCAAAGAAAACAATTTTTTTCCATGACATCCTCCAAGCTCAGCCTTTTTTCATTGAGAGCCCAGGAGCGCCGCTCCCGGCTAAGTTATGGAATTAGGTCATTGCCACTAAGCACCTCCTTATAAACCTCTTTTATCTGCTCCGATGCCAGACTCTCGTCTCTCTCACCTACGCTGCTTATGCGGCACCGTTAACCTATTGGTTCTATATATATTATTTAACTATACTTTGTCAAGCATTAATTTATGTTTACACAATTATTTTGCAAAGTCCTGCTATGACATTAAATAATCGGTGGGGGATAGAGGTTCGGCAGTGCATATTGAAAATAGCCGACCTTTAGAAGTCCTCTGATTGTTGATTGCTTGCCAGCTCAGGTAAGCGAAAAATCCGGATATGATCTGAATAGCGAACTTGACCTTTTGCGGAGGGTTTTCCAGAATCATTTTTTTTCGATAACATTATAGTTTGATGGAGAGGTTGTCTGGTCAAATTTTAATCATGACAAATTATTTTTGGTCTTTCCAGAGAATATAGTATAATTAAAATAAGACCTTGATAATTCAGAGTAAAGCTACCCCACGTGACAAAAATTAGGTTTTCAGATCTTTCAACCGCCTGCTAAACAAGTTAGAATGAGGCTGCCACTATCCACCGCCCTTTAGGAAACCTCACCGGCTTAAAAACCCATCACTACCGGGCCTTGGAGCGCCTGTACCGCCGCAAGGTGCCGCCGGCTCAACTAGTTACCCCGGAGTTGACCCGGCAACTGGCGGAAATTTCCGCCGAGTTGCGCCGCCAAATCGGGGTCCTGGTGAACCGCCAGGGCGCGGTGGCCTATGTCATCGTGGGGGACGCCAAAGGCCTCCTCATCCCTACCCTGCCCCGGGAGCGCGGCGTCAAGGGCCGCCTCAAAGGCCTCCGCCTGATCCACACCCACCTGGACGCCAGCCCCCTGAGCCAGGACGACCTCATGGACCTGGCCCTGCTGCGCCTGGATGCGGTGGCTGCCCTCACCGTGGCCGACGGCCAACCGGGCGCCATCGAGGTCGCCCACCTCCTGCCCCAGCCGGTGGACGGGCAGAGTTGGGCCGTCATCAAGGCCCGGCAGGTGGGCGCCTTGGAGGTGGATTTCGAGGCCCTGGTGGCCTCCCTGGAAGCGGAATTCTCCCGCCTGGCGCCCGCCGGCGCGGGAAAAACCCGGGAACGGGCCATCTTGATCGGCGTCACCGGCACCAGTCGCCCGGCGGCGGAGGATTCCCTGGCGGAGCTGACGGAACTGGCCCGCTCCGCCGGCCTGGACGTGGCGGCCACGATCCTGCAGCGCCGCCCCCGCTTCGATTCCCGCTTTCTCATGGGCAAGGGCAAGCTCTCGGAGCTGGTGGTCCAGGCCCTGCAATCCGGGGTCGACATGCTGGTCTTCGACGCCGAACTCAGTCCGTCCCAGGTGCGCTCCATCACCAACTTCTCCGAACTCAAGGTCATCGACCGCACCCAGCTCATCCTGGACCTCTTTGCCCAGCGGGCCCGCAGCCGGGAAGGCAAGCTCCAGGTGGAGATGGCCCAGGTGAAATACCTGCTGCCCCGGCTGGTGGGCAAGGGCGACGCCCTTTCCCGGCTTATGGGCGGCATCGGCGGCCGCGGCCCCGGTGAGTCCAAGCTGGAGATGGACCGCCGGCGTCTTCGGGAACGCCTCCACCGCCTCCAACAAGACCTGTCCCGGATCAGGGATGAACGGCGGGAGCGGCGTCAGCCCCGCCGGCGTCAAAACCTCCCCATCCTCTCCATCATCGGCTATACCAACGCCGGGAAATCCACCCTGTTCAACGCCTTGACCCACGCCGCGGTCCTGGCCGAAGACCGGCTCTTCGCCACCCTGGACCCCACCAGCCGCCGCCTCCGCTTCCCCAGGGAACGGGAGGTGATCATTACCGATACCGTGGGGTTCATCAAAAACCTGCCCAAGAATCTCCTGGAGGCCTTCAAGGCCACCCTGGAAGAACTGGAGGACGCCGATCTCCTTATTCACGTGGTTGATCTGAGCAATCCCCGTTTCCTGGAGCAGATGACCGCGGTGGACGATATCCTGACCTCGCTGGCCCTCCAGGACAAGCCGGTGTTGGCGGTCTTCAACAAAAAGGACCTGGTGGACCCCAGCCTGGCAGCCCTGCACTGCCGCCTGCATCATGGGGTGGCCATCTCCGCCATCGACGACGCCACCCTGCCTCCCCTCATCAATCGCCTGGAGGCCAAAGTTGAGCAACTGCTGGCGCGTCGGGAGACCGCCCGGTCCGAGACCGAACCGGAATTTCAAGACGCCGCCGTGGAGTAGCGACGCACCTGTGTGTGCACCAGCAGGAGCGCGTAGGGTGCGCACTGCGCACCTTTCTGGTTCTCAGAGCGAATCGCAATCAAGAAATGCGGTAATGGAGGAAGGTGTGCGCCTTGGTTGAGGGCGGACACATAGGTCCGCCCTACGGGAAAATGGTGTCTTGTTGGTAATTGGTATCGAGGGGCAGGGTTCGTGTTTTCCCGAGGCCCCTTCCCAAGGCCTCAGTATCCTGTAGGGTGGGCACTGCCCACCTTTCGGGTTCTGAAAGGGGGAGGCATCGTGTTCTCCCGGCCCTCGTCGCCAAAGTCTCAGGCTTGCCAGAGATAGGGCTGGAAGTGGCGCGAGGTTGGGCTCAGGGTGGCCAAGGCCCAACCGCAGCCGCCGGGACCCAGTCCGGGGCGCGGCGTCGCCGGCGTCCCCATCACCGCCAGGGGCCGGGGCCAGGACGTGGCCGGCAGGGATACGTGGTTCTGGGTTTTGGGTTCTGGGTTCTGGGATAGTAATGAAAGATCGGCTGTCCGGAGGTAATTCAATGGCTTGGTTTCTAAATACCCGGCCCCTGACCCCTGACCCCTGATCCCTGCCCCATGCACATGCCCGTGCAGGCATACCACCTGGGAGAATCGCCTCAGCAGTCGGGCCACTTCCAGGGCGTCCCCGGTCCATTGCTGCCAGGGGTGGAAGAGGCGGGCCAGGGGAGCGTGGGATAGGATGACCAGGGGGGTGTCGGGGGAAAGAATGGCTAACTCCCGGGCCAGCCACCGGCGCTGGACCGCCCCGAGCTCAAAGACCGGCCCGCCGACTGCGGGGGAAAGGGCGGTGTCCAACCCCAACAGATGGAAACCCGAGAACACCCGGGAGAACCAGGGCGGCCCCCAGCGCCGGACCCAGGCGGAATTTCCCCTGGGGCCGTGATCGCCTTCCCCGCACACCGCTAAGACGGGCGCCGGCAGGTCGGCCAGGAGTTCGCGGCCCAAATCCAGGGCGTCGGGCCGGCCCCGATGGGCCAGGTCGCCGGCGAAGAGCACCAACTCCGGCGGGGGCGAGAGTTTGCCGATCTCCGCCACCGCCCGGGCCAGGGCGAGGGCCTCCGGGCGCCGGTCATTGCCGTCCTTTAGATGGGCGTCGGCCAAAAGGGCCAGGCGCACCTCCGGTTCCGCCGCCTGGGCCGCAAATGGCCAGGCCAGCCGGCCCATGGTCCAGCCTGCGGCCAGACCCAGCCCCACCCGCTTGACAAATTCCCGCCGGTCCATTAACGGCAATTGTAGCACACTTGGGGCGGAAAAGTGTATACGGCTAGACCGTCGTTCCCGACACCATCCTCATGCCAAGGTGCGTTGGATGCACTCAACGAGATGTAGGGTGCGTCTTACGCACCAAGAGGCGTTTTTCTCGGGTCCCAAGATCATAGTTGTTCAAGGCCGGGTAATGGCGGCGGCCGCAGGCCGCCCTATAACCTTGAACTTTAAACCTTGAATTTTTCTGTGGGCTCAGGTGAAATCAGGCAATATTGATATGTTGGGGTTTTGCGCCTGTACTGCCAGGTCAGGATATATTGCAGACGCACCTCATGTAATGCACGACCGGGGTATAAATGAAAAGAAGCCGGGGACCCAGAGAGGCCTCCTTGCCAGGAGGGGGATAACTCTGGATTTCCCCGGCTTCTCGAGGTCACGGAACCTTTTTCAATCTATCCGTCAGGAAGTCGCCGAACATCTGTCCGGAACGTTCCGTGGCCTTCTTCGCTGCCTCGGCGGCAGAGCGGGCATCTATCGCCGCTGCCGGCAATCAGCGCCCAGCCAGCCCTCGGATACCTCGGGTCGGCGGCCGGCTTTTGCTCGGAGCCAAGGCAGGTGGCCTTAAAGTCCAGCCTGGAGAGCGACCCTGCCCTCGACCGGGTGCGGCCGACTGACCGTCTTCCCGTAACCTGTCTTGCAGGTGCTCAGACTGAATTTTTCAGCAATCATATATTAATCACCTCTGGAGAAAAAACAAGGGGCCAGAAAGATTTTTCGAAAAATAATTGTTGGGGGGAAAAAGGGAAGATTTCCTTTATCAGCCAGAGGTAAGGGCATATTTTTTATTGATGCCTTTGCTTTCATCAACGGGTGGTCTTATATTTTGGCAAGCTAAACGGGTGCGATGCCACCGGAAAGTCGGCTCCGCTTATGATCGGGCGAAGCTTAACCCCATATTTCCGCTCAAAGTTTAAGAGAGGACCACCATGAAAACCACCCGCAACATCCGCAAAGTCTTGAAAGCCAAGCCCACGATGGAAGGGGCCGGGGTGCACCTGAAGCGGGTCTTCGGCTTCAGCGAGGTGCCGATGTTCGACCCTTTTCTGCTGCTGGATGATTTTCGCAACGACCACCCGGAGCACTATTTGAAGGGGTTCCCCTGGCACCCGCACCGGGGAATCGAGACCATCACCTATGTGCTCAGAGGCGATGTGGAACATGGCGACAGCATGGGGAACCAGGGGATTATCTCCTCCGGCGACGCCCAGTGGATGACTGCGGGGAGCGGCATCATCCACCAGGAAATGCCGCAAGGAGACTCCCAGGGGGTGATGGACGGGTTTCAGTTATGGGCCAATCTGCCCAAATCCCACAAAATGATGGCTCCCCGCTACCGGGACGTAAACAGCCGGACCATTCCGGAGGTGGTGCTGCCCAACGGCGTCAAGATCAGGATCATCTGCGGCCGGGTGGGAGAAGTGGCCGGCCCGGTGCAGGACGTCGTCATTGACCCGGAATACCTCGACATCACCGTGCCGCCCGGCTCGGAATTCTTCCACCCTACCCGGCGGGGGCACACCGTGTTCGCCTATGTTATCGAGGGCAAGGGGTTTTTCTGTAAAGAAAAGCGGCCTTTCTCCCATGAAGTGGAAGGGCGCAATTACTTCGACATGGAATGGGAACCCTTCGTGGGCAACGAGATGCTGGTCCTGTTCGCCGACGGCGATCAGGTAATGGTTACCACCGAGACCGAGGGGGTGAGGTTCCTGCTCGTATCGGGTGCGCCCATCGGTGAACCGGTGGCCTGGTACGGCCCCATCGTCATGAACACGGACGAGGAACTGGAAGTGGCCTTCGAAGAGTACAGGAACGGCACCTTTATCAAGTCCCGAGGGGATTAAATCGGGGTCGGACCCAGACAAAATGATCAGGGCGGACACGCAGGTGCGCCCCTAAGATTTTCAGGTCACCCGGTTTATCCGCCCCTTTTCCCGGCAAATACAGCCGAGTTCCCCGGTATTTTGGGAAATGGAATAGGTATTTTCCCCAGAACCCAGAACCTAAAACCTAAAACCCACCTTAAAGCACTCCCTTGGTGGACGGCACCCCCTGCGCCCGCGGTTCCGGCTGAGTGGCGGCGTCCAAGGCGCGGCCAGCGGCCTTGAAGACCGCCTCCAGGATGTGGTGGGTATTCTCGCCGTAGGGCACGCTGATGTGGAGCGTCATGCCGCCGTGGATGCTGACGGCCCGCCAGAACTCCTTGAGCAGTTGCGGGTCTAAGCCGGCGCCCCCGGGCGGCAGGTCCACCTCCAGGTGGAGAAAAGGCCGGTTGCTCAGGTCCACCGTCACCTGGGCCAGGGCTTCGTCCATGGGCACCCGGGCCGAGCCGAACCGGCGCACCCCGGGCCGCTGGGCCAGCGCCTCCCGGAAGGCCTGCCCCAGGCAGATGCCGATGTCTTCCACGGTGTGGTGCTGATCCACCTCCAGGTCACCCTTGGCCTTGACGGTCAGGTCAAAATAGCCGTGGGCCGCGAACAGGTGGAGCATGTGGTCGAGAAACGGGATGCCGGTGTCCATGGCGGCGCGGCCGCGGCCGTCCAGATCCAGTTCCAGATCAACTTCCGTTTCCCGGGTCTGCCGGTGGATTTTACTCAAGGGCATAGCTGGTGGCCTCCTGGAAATTGGCAGCACAGTTAAAGAGTTGCGGCCAGAAAGTCGATGGGGCGGCACCCACCCGACCTGCCGGCTGAACGATCCCGGGCAAGAAATCGCGGCGCCGGATTTTTTACCCCCCTTTACCAAAGGGGGGTTCAGGGGGGATTTTTAGAGAGCTTCAAATCCTCCTAAATCCCCCTTTTCAAAGGGGGACTTAACCTTTCAAGTCCGGTGCTCCATGCCTGTATTTATGCTCATCTAAAAATAAAGAAAGTTCCCCTAGCCCGACGCTACTTCGACTTCGGCTCCCAACGGTAGGTGGCCTCATTATAAACCATGGGCTGTCCGTTGATTTCGCAGGTCCACTGATTACCGACCTTACACACCTTTTTGGCTTCGGCGGGCGCAATCGGGGACAACTCGTCCGGCGTTCCCACCCTGCTCTGCATATAGCTGGTCTTCGGGGGCTGCTCGATGGGAGGGGCGGCAAAGACATTGCCCCCCATGAGCAACAGCGCCGCAACCCCGGCCAGCCCGGCAAGATATTTCTTTACGCGCATGGCTTCAACCTCCTGTTCTGAAATGCCTATCGTAAGGTGCTTCCTACGCGCCATCAATCCAGTAGAGTGGCGGGCGGGGACGCCCGCCCCACCTGACTTTTTACCAAAGGCCCGTCAGGAACTGTCCTTAAGAAGTCAGAAGATATGGCGGTAACCGCCCTCGCGACCTATCGACTGATCGAACCCGGAAAATAATCGCATCGCCGTGAACCCCCGGCCTCATCTCGCCTCTCGAGGCGCTGCTCCTACTTCGGTTGCCAGGAAGAGGTGGCCTCATTATAAATCATCATCCGGCCATTTTGTTCACAGGTCCACTGATTCCCCACTTTCCGCACCTTCTGCCCGCCCACGGGCGCCACCGGAGACAACTCGTCCGGCGTTCCCAGGGTGCGCTGTTTCGTGGCTTCGACATCCGGATTCTTGTAAGTCGAAGACGACCCACAGCCGCTTCCCAAGGTAATCAACAGCAATACGGCAACAGCCAATCCGGCCAGATAAACCTTTAGGTGCATCGGTAAAACCTCCGGTCCAGAGAAGTCGTTGAAATTCATTAGGATAGCTCCAAGGTCTTAGGGTTATAATAAATCTTTTCGCCAACATTGACAATTGATTATGCTAATATACCCGGCAAGATTCTTTCAAACTCCATTCCCGGCCGGCCAGGCGGCCCATGAACAAATTCCTGAACAATTTCAGGCCTCGTCTCATCGTGCGGGTCTTTGGGGAAATTTATCGGCCTTCGGCGGGCGGCCAGTAAAGCAGCATCTCGTTGAGCAGGTGGATGGCAAACGTCCGGACCGCCTGGCGTAATAACAGTTCATCTTCCTTGGGGGCCGGCGGGCCGGGATTGACCGGTGAACTTATGGTGATCCGGTCCTGGCAGGCAAACAGGGTAACACCCTCCCGGGTGATGGCCCCGGACACCACCAGGTCGGCGTCGATCCTGCCCCGGAGGAACCGGAAGGCAGCGCCCCGGACCGTCACAAATTGCACCACGCCATCGACTATGGTGTCTCCCTTCTCGGAGAGCTTGAGTCCGTTGGCCTTCCAGGCCTGGGTCAACTCTTCCATGAACAGGGTCTGGAAGGTGTCGGCGACCACGCCCTGGGCCGTTTCCACCCTAAAGGGCGCCAGGACATACGCCGCCTGGGCCGGGGTGAAGTCCGGGGCGCGGTAATAAGCCTTGAGATAGCGCCCGGGTGAGAGCGCCACCGCCGCCGGGGTGGCCGGGGCCAGCCGGGGGGCGCAGGCAGCCTGGCCAACCAGACACAGGACCACCACCAGCCCCCAGGAGGTGAACTTTCTCATCCACATGGTCATCTGATTACCATAAACTGTCGCCCTCTGCCAAACCATTTAACCATTCCCCGCCGGAAAAAGAGGATCGTGCGGGTGAGGGCACTCAACCCCCGGCATTTTGTCTTAAGCGTTTCTCGGTTAATACTTGAACAAAATTTCAAGAGAGATTATGGTTTGACTAATCCTTTTTGGGAGCTTGGCATGGGGTTGAATCAGCTGATCCAGGAAAAACGTCCTGAAATTTTGAAAATAGCCGCCCGGCACGGGGCCTATAACCTCCGCCTGTTTGGCTCTGTGGCCCGGGGGGAGGCGGATGAGGCCAGCGATGTGGATCTCCTGGTGGAATTGGAGCCGGATCGCAGCCTTTTGGATTTAGGGGGCTTCCTGTCGGACCTGGAAGACCTTTTGCAGTGCAAGGTTGATGTCGTAACCGAAAGAGGCTTGAAAAACCGCATCCGTGAGCGCGTGCTCCAAGAGGCCGTGCCGTTATGAGGGATGATGGCGAAAGACTGCGGGATATCATCGCCGCCATTGAACATATTGATAAATACGCCGTCCAAGGCCCCGTTGCTTTTCAGGCTGATGAACTGATTCAGGCCTGGTTCCTACGCCATCTCCAGATTATCGGCGAAGCCTGCCGTTCCTTGTCAAATTCTCTAAAAAACAGCCATCCCGCCATTCCCTGGGCGAAGATTATCGGCATGCGGCATATTCTGGTGCATGACTATTTCGACATCGACCTGCCGCTGGTCTGGAATGTGGTTGATCGAGAATTGCCGAAATTGAAGAAACAGGTAACCGCCATCCTCAATGAGTTGGGAGAGTCCTGAGTAGACGCCTGGGAGCACCGGCTTGCAGGCTATTTGGACCCATGGTAACCTTTGGTAAAATCGCCCAGTGGGCCGCCAGCCTGCTGGCCCTGTTGTTGGTCGGCAGCCTCGGCTTCGTCTGGCTGGAAGGGTGGAATTTCTTCGACGCCCTCTACATGACGGTGACCACCCTCACCACCGTGGGCTACGGCGAGACCCATCCGCTGGACCGGGTCGGGCGAATTTACAACATGGTGCTCATCCTCACCGGGATGGGGGTCATGTTCTATATCGTCGGCTCCCTGGCCCGGGTGGTGATTGAAGGGGAGCTCCAGGCGGTTTTCGGAAGGCGAAAATTGATCAAGCACATCAGACGACTGAAGAATCATTATATCCTCTGCGGCTTCGGGCGCATCGGCGAAATTATCGCCCGGCAGCTCAAAGACCGGGGCCTGTCCCTGGTGATAGTGGAACACAAGCAGGCCATGGCCCCTCGTTTGGAAGAGTCGGGGTATTATTTCATCGTCGGCGACGCCACCCGGGAGGAGGTCCTGCTGGAAGCGGGCATCGAACGGGCCAAGGGGCTGATATCGGTGGTCTCCTCGGACGCCGCCAACGTCTACGTCGTGCTGACGGCGCGCAGCCTCAACCCCAACCTCTTTATCGTGGCCCGGGGAGAGGAACCGGGTTCGGAGAAAAAGCTCCTCCGGGCCGGGGCCGACAAGGTAGAATCCCCCTACGAAATGGGCGGGCAAAAAATGGCCCAGACCATCATGCGCCCCACCGTGGTGACCTTTATGGAACTGGCCATGAAGGAGGGGGTGGATTGGACCATGGAGGAGATCGCGGTGGGACCCGCCTCTCCCCTCCAGGGGGTGCGCCTGGCGGACTCGGGAATCCGCCAGAACCTGAACCTCATCCTGGTGGCCATCAAGCGGGACAACGGCGAGATGCTCTTCAACCCCAGCCACGAAACCCCCATTCTGGCCGGAGACACCCTCATCGCCCTGGGGCTGCGGAAAAACCTGGACGCCTTGGAGAAGATGGTGCAGTGAGACAAAATAGCTGTCAGCGGTCAGCTTTCAGCTATCAGCAAAGGACCGGTTGAGATGCAACAAGGGCGGGCACTGCCCGCCGGTGCCTCAGAATACGTGGCGCGTGGGGCGGGCGTCCCCGCCCGCCACTCAACCGGCAGGATGGTGCGTAGAACGCACCCTACGATAATTTTTTCTTAGCAGTTCCTCATGGGCCTTGGTCCCACCGGTAAATTATGAAAAGTTCATGATGGGCACACCCCCAACTTTGAACCTTGAACTTTGAACTTTTCCCCACAGGAGGACGCCATGACACAGACAAAAATCGGCCGGGGCGTACAGATAACCTTCCTGGGCCACTCGGCCTTCAAATTAAGCGGCGCCGGGGCGACTGTCCTCATCGACCCCTGGCTCACGAACCCCCTGCTCAACACCCCGGTGGATAAATTAGGGCCGGTGGACCTTATCCTGGTGACCCACGGCCACGGCGACCACGTGGGTGAAACCGTGGCCGTGGCCCAGGCGAATAACGCCCCGGTGGTGGCCATCCACGAGCTGTCCATCATCCTGGCCCGGCAGGGCGCCCCTGAAGTCATCGGCATGAACAAAGGCGGGACGGTCGCGGTAGCCGGGTGCAAGGTCACCATGACCCAGGCGGTGCACTCCTCGGCGGTGGATGAGGGCGGCGAGCTCATCGCCGCCGGCGACCCCGGTGGCTTCGTGGTGGAGTTTCCCAACGGCTTCGTGGCTTACCATGCCGGCGACACCGCGGCTTTTAAAGACATGGAGCTCATCCGGGAGCTTTATCATCCGGAGTTGGCCATGCTCCCCATCGGCAGCCATTACGTCATGAGCCCGGCCGAGGCGGCCCTGGCCTGCCGGATGCTCAAACCCCGCTGGGTCATCCCCATGCACTACGGCACCTTCCCGGTGCTCACCGGCACGCCGGAGGAGTTGATCGAACGCCTGAAAGGGGAGCCGGACATCACGGTGATTGCCTTGAAACCGGGAGAGATGGTGGAGTAATTAGTAGGGCGCGTTCTACGCGCCATTTTGGCGCGCAACCCGCATTTTGCCCTGGTTCCCAAGTTGCACTTGGGAACCCAATTTGAACCCAAGCTTAGCTTGGGACCTATGAAGAATTAACCGAAAACCGGAGGAAATATTGCGCCGTAAGAAGGCCTGGCAGGTGTACCCGGAGCAGCCGGAGTTGGTGGCCGCAGTCATGGCCCGCCATAACCTGCCCCGGCTGGTGGCCCGCATTCTGTTGAACCGGGGGCTGGCCGCCGAGGGCGACATCCTGGCCTTTCTGGACCCCACGTTGGAGCGTCTCAATCCCCCCTTCGAACTCCCGGACCTGGAAACCGCCGCCGCCCGTTTGGGCCGGGCAGTGCGCCAGGGGGAGCCGGTGGCGGTCTATGGCGACTACGACGCCGACGGCATTACCGCCACCGCGGTGATGCACCAGTTCCTGCGGGAGCTGGGCCTGCCTTGCTTCCCTTACATCCCCGACCGGCTTACCCAGGGTTACGGCCTCAAGATTGAGGGGCTGAAAGAGCTGGCCCTTAAGGCCCGGCTCGTGGTCACGGTGGACTGCGGCATCAGTGACGCGGCCGAAGTGGCCTGGGCTAAGGCTGCGGGCCTGGAGGTGATCATCACCGATCATCACGAGATTCCCCCGGAGCTGCCCGAGGCGTTGGCCGTGGTCAATCCCAAGCGAGCCGGCCACGCCTACCCCTTCGGCGAGCTGGCCGGGGTGGGCGTGGCCCTGCTTCTGGCCCTGGGGCTAAGGGCCGATCTCAGGGCCGAAGGCTGGTTCCGGCAGCGATCGGAGCCCAACCTCAGGTCGTACCTGGACCTGGTGGCCCTGGGCACCGCCGCCGACGTGGTGCCGCTGGTGGGGGAAAACCGTATCCTGGTGCGCCAGGGGCTCAAGGTCCTGGAGGAGAGCCGCCGCCCCGGGATCATTGCCTTAAAGGAAGTCGCCCAACTGGAAGGCAAGCCCATCTCTTATCAGGACGTGGTCTTTCGGCTGGCGCCCCGGCTCAATGCCGCCGGCCGGATGGGCCAGGCCCGGTGCGCCCTGGAACTGCTGCTCAGCGACGACCTGGACCAGGCCCGGGTTCAGGCCCGGTATCTGCACAATCTCAACCGGCAGCGCCAGGCCCTGGAAGGCGAAGTCCTAAAGCAGGCCGAGTCGATGATCCGCCGGCGCGGCCTGGCGTCTCGGCCGGCGCTGGTCCTGGCCGGGGAGGGCTGGCACCCCGGGGTGATCGGCATCGTCGCGGCCCGGCTGGCGGAGGAATATCACCGGCCCGTGGCCCTGGTCAGCCTGGAAAACGGCCGGGGCCGGGGCTCAGCCCGGTCCATCGAGGGCTTTCATCTGTTCCAGGGGCTGACCAAATGCCGCCAGGCACTCCACAAATACGGCGGGCATGCGGCCGCGGCGGGCTTCGAGATGGCCGCGGACCAGGTTGAGCCCTTACAAGACCTCCTGGAGCAGGCCTTCCACGACCAGGTGGGTCATGAGCCGCCCCGCCCCAGCCTCAAAGTCGACGCCCAGATAGAGTTGCAGGAATTGGACCGCGCCTTTCACCGGCATCTGGAGACCCTGAGGCCCTTCGGCCCCGGCAACCCGGCCCCGGTGATCGTCTGCCTGGGGGTGCAGTGCCTTGGGTCCCGGGTAGTGGGCCAGCGCCATTTGAAGGTGCAGATCGCCCAGGGCGGCAATGTCCTGGAGGCCATCGCCTTTGATCAGGCCGCCCACCACCCCCTAAACGGCACCCTGGACGTGGTCCTGGGCACCCGGATTTCGCACTACCAGGGGCGGACCTCCCTGGACCTCCGCCTGTTGGATTGGGGGCGGCCCTGAAAACGTACCCCCCTCCCCTGCCCTTTTATGAGGTTTTGGGTTCTGGGTTTTGGGAAAAGCCAAAGTTTATAAGTGATTGCCGTGAAAATCATTTGCGTAGGGTGCGCACCGCGCACCATTCGCCGGCCCGCCAGGTATCGAGTTTTCCGCATAATCCCTTGCCCGGCCGCCGTTTCTGTGATAGAGGAATGTGAAAGTCACGCTCCTGGGGAGGACTGATCATGGCTGGGGTCAATAAGGTTATCTTGATAGGTCATCTCGGGGCTGATCCGGAGATGCGTTACACTGCCGACGGTACCGCGGTATGCAATTTCAGGATAGCGACTACTGAAAAGTTTAAGGACCGCCAGGGCAACATGCAGGAGCGCACCGAATGGCACAAGGTGGTGGCCTGGCGCAAGTTGGCGGAGATCTGCGGCCAGTACCTCGCAAAGGGCAAACAGGTTTACATCGAGGGGAAAATTCGCAACGAAAGCTGGGAAAAAGACGGGGTTAAGCAATATTCATACAAGATCGAGGCCGATAACATGACCATGTTGGGCGGCCCCGGCGGCCGCAGCCAGGAGCGGGAGACGGAGCCGTTTGGAGCGCCCCAAGGCGGTACGCCGGAAGATGATATTCCCTTTTAAGGCCGGAGCCGGAGCATTCGGGAGACTCGCAGCCGCACCCACACCGTTGGGGGACAAGGAACGCTGTTTTGCCATTTAAGCGACGCCAATTGCGGGAGAAGATCGTCTCCTTGCTCCAATCGGCGGATTTTGCCGCCCTGACGGAATTGGCCGGCCGGGAATCCGGGGTGGCCGCCATCCTGATGCAATATCTCTACGAACCGGGCGCTCTCCTGTATTGGCGGGCCCTGGAGGGCCTGGGGCTGGTGGCCGGCTCCCACCCGGAGCAGGTGGGCAAACTCATCAACCGGCTTCTCTACCTGCTCAACGAGGATTCAGGGAGCAACGGCTGGGGAGCGGCCGCGGCCCTGGGGGAAATCGGCCGAAACCAAATCGCCCTGGTGAAAGAAATCATCCCCATGTTCATCGGCATCCTGGAGGAACCCTTCTCCCAAGAGTCCATGCTCTGGGGAGTGGGCCGGCTGGCGGAGGTGCAGGCGGAACTTCTTCAAGAAGTTTTGCCTGAGATTGTGCCTTTTCTCACAAGCACTGACCCTCAGCTGCGCGGCCTGGCCGCCTGGGGGCTGGGCAAAGCCCGGTACCGCCCCGCCGCCGGCGCCATCCAGGCCCTAACCAGGGACGAGCACCCGTTCCAACTTTACGACCACGGGCGCCTGATCGAAACCACCGTAGGCCAGGCAGCCCGGGAGGCTCTGGCGAGCCTGACTTGAGCCCGGAGAGCCGAAAGGTTCAAACTTTTCTGTGCATGCGCACCAGATAAAACTCGGATAAGAAAGGAAGGTTCAGATGTTTTTACTCATTCTCGGTTTTGCCGTCGGCGTCTTTGTGGGCTATAAATACCCTCAGCAGGTGGAGCAGGCTGTCCAGTCCAGCAAAAACGTCTTCAATGATTTGAAGGATAAGATTTCCAAGAAGTCATAGTCGAGGCAAACCCCGATCTGCCTTCAGGGGGACTAGCCCAGCCGGATCCCGCTGTCTTTCCCGCCGGGTGATCTTCCCCCGGGGTAAAGACCGGGGCCGCATCTATTGCGAGTAGGGCGGACCTATGTGTTCGCCCTGGCTTGAAGGCGCACACACAGGCGCGCCCCTACAGGATAGAGGCTTTTCTTAGCCTCTATGGGCACAACTTGGCCTTAGGCCTTCAGTGCGATTATGGCCCCCTGGCGGCCGGTAATCTTATCCCGGCGGTAAGAGTAGAAATCGTCGGCGCCGCAGCGGGTGCAGAGGCCGGCCAGGTCGAGGTGCGAGGGGAGAAGTCCCGCCGCCATCAGCTGATCCCGGCTGAGCCGCCGAAGGTCGAAGTAGGTGGGGCGCACCTGGTAGGTCCACAAATCCGGGGGAAATTCCCGGCGGAAGTTTGTAAACTCGGCACAGCAAGGCCCCAGGCTAGGGCCAACTGCGGCGTAGAGGTCGGCCGGCCGCGTCCCGAACCTGGACTTAAGCAGCCGCACCGTCTCGCCCAGGAGATTGAGCACCTGGCCCCGCCAGCCGCAGTGGACGTTGGCCACCACCCGGTTGACCGGGTCGCAGAACATCACCGCCTGGCAGTCCGCCTGCTTGATGAGCAGGCCCAGACCGGGGACGGTGGTGACCAGGATGTCCACCGCCGGGATGTCCTCCTCCCGGGCCTGGTCCGGGGAGGTAATCACCGCGGCCCGGCCGCCATGTACCTGCGCCGCGCCGGCCAGCCGCGCCAGCCCCAAAGCCTGCCGCATCCGGCCCAGGTTTTCGGTCACCTGCTCTTGGCCGTCCCCCACCGCCAGGCTGATATTGAGACTGTGATAGGCCCCGGCGCTCACCCCTCCCTGCCGGGTAAAAAACCCATGCACCACCCCCGGCAAGTCCGCCAGCAAGGGGCTGCGATAATGCCTGGGGCTGCCGGTTGCCTGCCAATCCGCCATCCGCCCGATTCTCCTCAGAAGCTACACCACCGCGCGCCATGGAGCCGTAAGCCGAGATGCGCCTTAGACTAGTTTTCTCTCATACCGAGTTGCCGTCAACCTGGTAAGTTATGCCCTGTTGGGGCGGACCTATGTGTCCGCCCTGGCTTGAGGCGCACACGCAGGTGCGTCCCCACAGGATAGAGACTTTTCTTACGGGAGCGTCTCAGGCGCCCTTCCTGGTGCGTAAGAGGCCCGGAAAGGTTTTTCCATGACAGGACCAGTCGCATAAATTCAGGCCGTGGCGCTCATACGGCCCAGGTAGGCCTCGATGACCAGGGGATTGTGGCGCACCGCCTCCGGAGTCCCCTGGGCGATGCGGCTGCCGCCGTCCAGGACCACGACGTGGTCCGAGATTTCCATCACCATCTCCATGTCGTGTTCCACCAGTATCATGGTCTTGCCCGCCAGGCGCATCTGACGGATAAAGGCGGCCACCGTTGCGGTCTCTTCGGGATTGAGGCCTGCCACCGGTTCGTCCAGCAGGGTGAGGACGGGCTGGGACACGAAAGCCCGGGCCAGTTCCACCCGTTTCTTGTCGCCGTAGGCCAGCACTCCCACGGGCCAGCCGGCCTTGTCCGCCAGGCCGAAGGCGTCCAGGGTCTCAAGGGCCGTGAGCTTAAGCCGCCGCTCCCGGTGCCGCAATCCCGGAGGCCGGAGGAGTGCCTCCAAAAGGGAGGCGCCGGCCTGGACCGTCAACCCGCAAAGGACATTGTCCAGGACCGTCAGGCGCGGAAAAATGCGGAGGTTTTGGAAGGTCCGGGAGATTCCCAGCCGGGCCACGAGGTGGGCCGGCAATCCGGCGATATCGGCGCCCTCGAAGCGGACGGAGCCGGCGTCGGGCCGGATGACCCCGGTGAGGCAGTTGATGAGGGTGGTTTTGCCGGCGCCGTTGGGGCCGATGAGCGCGGTGACCTGCCCCGTCGCGACGCCGAAAGACACCTGGGACAGGGCCGGCAAACCTCCGAAATTTTTGCTGAGACCGGAAATTTCCAGCAGGTTTTCGCCCATGAAACTTAGTCCCTTAGCCTACGCGCCACCAGAGGGCCGAACAAGGTAACCAGTAACACCAGAGGCCAGAGCCGGCCCTGAAGGAGATTATAATCGGCCCAGAGGGAGTCCCAGGAATGTCCCATCACATAATGGCCGAAAAGAAATTCAAAGGCGATGGTCAAAATCGTCCAAAATACCCCGAGCTTGAAAAGGAAAACCCGGGTCGCCCGTTTTAATCTCCCGACATACCCATAAATGAGCCCAAAAATAATCGCCCCTACCAGCAGGGTGCCCAGGGCTCTGCCTCCCAGCGGCCCCAATTCCGGCTCCAGAATTTTTTCGCGCATAATCGCACAGCCGATGGCCACCGCCAGGAATCCCAGCCATACTCCAAAGGCCTTGACGTAATTCATCGCCTCAATCTCATCCGCCTGGGCCGGACGACGGCCGGTCCATGGCCAACCGGCGGCGGGCATAGTGGATGCGGATGATATCCACCAGTCCGGAGACGAACCCCTGGGGCAGGAAGAGGAGGATCACCACCAGGATCAGCCCGTGGATGATGTCCATATAGGTCTCCAGGAACCCCAGGAAGTGCGGCAAGATGGTGATGAACGATGCCCCGAACAAGGTACCCCAGACAGAGCCCAGCCCCCCCACCACCACCATAATCACGAAATCCAGGGACTTGAAGACGCTGAAGGCGTCGGGGTTGATGTAGCCGAAGTAGTGGGCGTAGAGGCTGCCGGCCACCGAGGCCATAACCGCGGAGAGCACGAAGACGCCGTTTTTTTGCCGGCGCACGTCCACTCCCAGGGCGGCGGCAGCCACCTCGTCAGCGCCCAGCGCAGCCAACCCCCGCCCAACCCCGGTGCGGACCAGGTTGAGGCACAGGGTCAGGGCCACCAGGGCAAAGGTCCAGACCAGGTAGTGGAACTTGAGGTCGCTGTCGAAGGTCAGGCCCCCGATGGACAGGGGCGGCACCCCGGAAAGGCCGCTGGGTCCGCCGGTGACTGCGTCCCACTGGACAAAAATGCTGTCCACAACGTAGTTGAACCCCAGGGTGGCCATGGCCAGGTAATGGCCCGAGAGCCTCAGGGTGGGGATCCCGATGACCAAGGCCGCCAGGGCCACGGCACCGGCGGTGAGCATCATGGCCGGCCAGGCGGAAAAGCCGTAGGTGGCGGTCAGAATGGCTGAACCGTAGGCGCCCAGGCCGAAAAAGGCGGCATGCCCCAGGGATATCTGGCCCGCAAAGCCGATAAAGAGGTTGAGCCCCAAAACCACGATGACATAAAGGCCGATGAGGTTGAGGATGCCCAGGTTGTAGGGGTTCCGCATGACCAGGGGGGTGAGGGCCAGGGCCAGGGCCAGACCCCACACCATGAGCCCGGTATGGTGGCGGATGATAAAAAATTTGGCTTTCTCCCACCCGATCATGGCCAGGGTTTACCCTACCTATCGATTGACGCGCAAAAAGCGGGCGATGCTGCGGTCGTAAGTCCGCTCCACCTCGGGGGTGAAGTAGCAGGCCGGCAGTTGGCCTAAGGCCCGGTGGTAGTGGAGGCATTCACAGCAGATGCCCTTGCGCTCACACGGTTCATAGGTGCAGTTGCATTTCTCTAAGTTTTTCTGTTGATTGGGACATTCTTTCATCTAACAATCTCCTTTGTTTAGAAGCCGTTTCAAAACCGGTTCCATCGTCATCTTTGAAGCACCCTAGGGAGTTTATGTTGGGAAAGAATCACCCCCCCTTTTCTAAAGGGGGGCATGCAGGGGGGATTAATAAGCGCCTGATAATCCCCCTAACACTACTTCGTTAAGTATCGTCAAAGATGATGATTTGCCGGCAACAGGGACAGAAGCCAAGGAGTAGCATGATCACTCGCTGTAGTTCGCGTCTGGCTTGTGGGAGGGTCCACCCAGTAGTTTTTTTTAACCCGGAAGCCCTCCAATACCAAAAAGTCAAAGGCCATCATAGTCAAGGTGACATGGTGATGCCATCCGCGCCAGGAGCGTCCTTCAAAGTGATCCAGTCCCAATTCGGTTTTCAGTTGTTGATAGTTTTGTTCCACCCACCAACGCATCTTGGCCCAATAGACCAACCTACTGAGGTCGGTATGCTCAGGCAGATTGGCAAACCAATATTTCGCGGGTCCTGCTTCTGCCGGCGGCCACTCCACCAGCAGCCAGCAGACAGGTTCGGTGACCTTACCTTTCCAATGCTCCGGTGCAGGCTGCACCCTGAGCGCCGCGAAACGGCTGGTCAGCGGCCCCTTGGTTCCTTGGCGCCAGGTGATTTCACGCCAGACATCCTCCGGCAATCTGTGGGCCAACTCCCCCACCTTGACCGGCGACGGCAAGGCCCGCCTCCAGGTGGGGGGACGACCGCGGCCGGAGTAAGGCAGAATCGAGGCCGTTACCGGTTCGGTCCACACGGTCAGTTCCGGGCTAATCCCCACGACGTAATGCAACTCGCGCTTTTCCAAGGCACGACGAAAGTCAGTGACTGTGCCGTACGCGGCATCTGCGATGACCACGCTGTCGGGCAAACCCCATTCCCGGGCCTGGTCCAACAGGTCCAGAGCAATCTGCCACTTGGTCCGAAACGTTATGTCCCCGGGGATACCCGTCTTCTGCCGCCGCCCGGCATCCGCTGCCCAGGTTTCGGGGAGATAAAGCTCGAAATTCACCGGGAAGCAACCGTCGTCCGTGCCATAGTTCAGAGAAACGGCCACCTGACAGTTCCCGATCTTACCCAGGGTGCCGGAATATTGTCGGGCCACCCCCACGGAACCGTCCCCTTTCTTGGGAAACCCGGTGTCATCCACAATCCAGGCTCCTCCGGGGGAAGCCGCGGTCAACATCTGCACCGCCAATTCCCGGCGAATAGCCAGAAAGTTCCAGGGACTCTGGCTGACAAATTGTTGCAATGCCTGGACATCGCCCCCGTACCGCATGGCAATCCCGGAAGCGGTCTTACGGCCTCCTTCCAGGAGCAACCCTTGCAAGTAAAGAGCGCCATAGCGACGACGCTCAGCACGTCCCAGCAAGGGCAGCAGGGGCTGAAGAAAAGCCTCCAGGCGACCACGGGCCTCGAGCAGTTCTTCCTTGTTCATGCAACCTATGGTTGCACAGGTGAGACTTATTGTCAACACTTAACGAAGTAGTACTAAATCCCCCTTTAAGAAAGGGGGACTTAAAATCATCGTTCACAACTTTTTCCCGGTTGAGAACATTTTTACTGACTCAGAGAGGTTTTGAAATAGGTTCTAGCCTTATGCCGCCGCGGCCACCCCAGCCTGAAAAGCCCGGAGGCTGGTCTCCCGGAAGCGTTCCGGGGTCTTGGCCGCGATCATTTCCGTCAGCAGGTCAACTCCGGCGAACACCCCGCCTTTGCCCGCCGCGAACCCCAGGAGGATGAGGTTGGCCGCCACCGGAGGCAGGCCGCGGGCCGCGGCCAGGGACCGGGCGTCCACGCTCAGGTAATCGCCGGGAAGAGCAGCATTGACGAACATGGCGGCGCCGTCTCGCAGGTAAAACCGGTGCACCGCCAGGTTCTTGGGGTGGAGGAACAGCCCGCGGTCCGCCTCCCCGGCGGGGATCAGGGGCCCCCGGAAGGGTCCCACCTTGATCATGGAAATAACCGTGCCGCCCCGCTGGGCCATGCCGTGGGTTTCGGAGGTAATGACCGGAAGCCCCATCGCGGCGGCGGCCTCCGCCAGGAGCCGGGTCAGGGTGAGGGCCCCCTGCCCTCCCAGGCCGCTGACGATGATCTGCTGTTTCATGGGCGTCCCTCTTGGGCGGCGGTGATGGCCCCCTCGGGGCAGACGTGGACGCACACCCCGCAGCCGACGCAGCGGCCGCCGTCGATGACCACCCGGCCGTCGGTTTCGTCCAGGGAGAGGGCGGGGCACTCGAATTCGTCCAGGCAGGTCCGGCACCCGGTGCAATCTTCCGTGACCCGCATACTATAAGCCGGCTGTGATTTACGGGCTTCCTTGTCCAGCAGGCACGGATGCTTGGCGATGAGCACCGCCACCCCGCCTTCGGGGCTGCGGGAATAGGCGTCGGCGGATTTCAGCAGGTCGATGAAGGCGGGCAGGTCGTAGGGATCGGCCTCTTGGATGAAACCGGCGCCGCTGGCCCGCACCAGGTCCGGGATGAACACCGGGTGGCCGGGCTCCCCGGTGGCGGTGAGACCCACCTGGGGGGTGGGTTGGTGGCCGGTCATGGCCGTGGTGGCGTTGTCCAGGATCACCAGGATGAAGCGGGCCTTATGAAACACCGCGTTGACCAGGGCCGGGACCCCGGCGTGGAAAAAGGTGGAGTCCCCGATGGTGGCCACGATGGTGGGGAATTCTCCGCCCCCGGCGGCGTAGGCCCGGTAGAAGCCCGCGGCCTGGCTGATGCCGGCGCCCATACAGTGGCAGGTATCCACCGCCCCCAGGTTCAGGCCCAGGGTGTAGCAGCCGATGTCGCTGGGGAAAATCCCCGCCGGAAAGGCCGTCTTAATGGCGTAGAACGCCGCCCGGTGGGCGCAGCCGGCGCAGAGGGTGGGACGGTCGCCGCCGCCCGGCGGGGCCGGGACCACCCGGGGAGGCAACGACAGAAACTTCTCCAACACCGGCCGGATGACGTCGGGGGTCAGTTCCCCGGCCCGGGGGACCAGCCCGGAGGTGCGGCCCTGGACCCGGGGGTTGGCCAGCTGCAGTTCGATGACCGGATAGGTCTCTTCGATGACCAGAACTCGGTCATATCGGGTCTGGACCGTATGGATAAAGTCCCGGTGCAGGGGATACGGCATGGTCACCTGGAAAAAATCGACCCGGCCCAGCAGCCCCAGTTCATCGAGCCAGTCGGCGGTGTGGGCGCTGGCCACGCCGGAGGCGATGATGCAGGCCCCGGAATGGGAGCCGTCCCCGGCGGTGAGGTGCGGGGCGAACTCAGGCAACCCGGCGATTGCCTCGATCTTGTCGTTGAGGCCCCGGTGCAACTCCAGGACAAACAGCGGGGTAGCGCACCAGCGTCGGGGGTTCTTGTCGAACTTCGCCGGTCGGTCCAGCCGCAAAGGCGTTCCGCAGGGGACGTTCTGCCGGGCGTGGCACACCCGGGTAGTGGGCCGCACCATGACCGGCAGCTCGAAGCGCTCCGAGAGTTCCAGGGCCTGGACCACCATGTCCTTGGCCTCCCGGGGGCTGGAGGGGTCAAGCACCGGCACCTTGGCGAACATGGCGAAAAAGCGGCTGTCCTGCTCGGTCTGGGAGCTGTGGGGGCCGGGGTCGTCGGCGGCGATCACCACCAGGCCGCCTTTGACCCCCAGATAGGCGGCCCGCATAAACGGGTCCGAGGCGACGTTGAGCCCCACCTGCTTCATGGACACCGCCGAGCGCCGGCCGCACATGGAGTTGGCCAGGACCACCTCAAAGGCCACCTTCTCGTTCACCGACCACTCGGCGTAGACCTCGGCCCCGGTTTCCTGGGCGAAGGCGACCACCGAGGCCAAAATCTCCGAGGCCGGGGTGCCGGGATACGACGCCGCCAGGGTAACCCCGGCCTCTACAATCCCCCGCCCCAGGGCCTCGTTGCCCATGAGGATGCGTTGGTTGTTATCTTCCAAAATCTTATCCTAATCTTAAGTCTTATTTTAAATGAAATATCAAACGGTTGCCTCAGAAAATCCCCCCCTTTCCTAAAGGGGGGTTAGGGGGGATTAGGGAGACGCTCAAAAATTCTCTCCAATACCCCCTCCGTATTCTCAAAGACTTCCCTGGCAGAAAATCTCAGAACCTTGAGTCCCAAGTCCGCCAAGTGACAGTCCCTCTCGGCATCTTTGACCATTCCCGGTTCCAAATAATGTTGACCGCCATCAATCTCAATCACCAACTTGGCGTCTGGACAATAAAAGTCCACGATATAGTTACAAATGATTCGCTGGCGATAAAACCGGCAATTTTTGACCTGTCTCTTTCTGAGCTTCAGCCAGAGAAAGGTTTCGGCCTCCGTCAGGTTATGGCGCAGCTCCCGGGCAAATTTCTTGAGGTTCTTATTGTAAGGGAGCACCTAATAATCCCCCCTTAATCCCCCCTTTAAAAAAGGGGGGAAATGTTACCCGAGGCCGGGGTGCCGGGATATGACGCCGCCAGGGACACCCCGGCCTCCACGATCCCCCGCCCCAGGGCCTCGTTGCCCATGAGGATGCGTTGATTGTCGATATTCATTGAAGTTTTCGTCTGCATGATTTTTGTTTGTCGACTACAATAAAATTCCTCAGGAAATTCCCCCCTTTTTTAAAGGGGGGTTAGGGGGGATTAGGGAGACGCTCAAAAATTCTCTCCAATACCCCCTCCGTATTCTCAAAGACTTCCCTGGCAGAAAATCTCAGA
>Ga0351889_10075_pt1 | contig 38225 bp, 34 predicted proteins | sample TotcelFGM3001M14_FD_206767 | JGI IMG/M metagenome (GOLD analysis project Ga0351889, IMG submission 206767) | Enriched cells from coal bed in the Powder River Basin, Montana, United States - Total cells FGM rep3 HSBNCT.FGM.300.1.M14 ...
AACTATTTGCATGCAATGTTTCGGTACATTGCATGATTTCCAAGAAGATATTTGAGTTTTCGAAAACGATAAACTCTAATTTAAGGCATTTATCATGCCATGTGGCAAATCGGATGGGATATATAGTAATCATGTATTATATCGATCAGTTAATCATAAACATTGCAATCGCGGGAACACTTAGAAGTTTTTTTAATTCATCCAAATGATCACAACAATGCGGTCAACAGTATAAATAGTATTATTTTATCAAATTGTTATAATCAATATGTGCCATTCTGGCATAGTCAATATTGGAAAAGAGTCCGGCCTATTCGATTCCGTAGGATTCCAGCTTTCTTCGCAGGGTATTGAGGCGGGGCTATCCGGGATTTGTTTTCAGCTCATAGCCTTCAGGATAAAGATTTCATGCGGCTAAAGCTTAAGCAAGCTAAATTAGACTTAACGATAGATCTTGGTAGATGAAAGCTATAATTAATGTGTTTTGGTTATGACGACGAAGAGCAACACATGAATTACCAGTCAATCGGCTGATAGTCTTTCAAGAACTTTCCAGACCAGTGGTTGTCGGTAAGAATGCCATGAAAAAATGGATCGCACACCCTGGCAGCGCCGTCAATAATATCCAGCGGCGGCTGAAAATCGTGAATCTGCTGTTTCAAACTGGCCAACAAGGCAGGGTCTTCATCTGTCACCCAGCCTGTATCAACCGCGTTGATAAAGATACCTTGTCTGGCAAGATCTTTGGCAGCCGTATGGGTCAGCATGTTGAGGGCAGCCTTGGCCATATTTGTATGCGGATGACGCGACGCCTGTTTGAATCGGTGAAACTTGCCTTCCATTGCACTGACATTCACGATATGCTTCTGTCCGGTATAATCCCGCTTCATGAGTGGCAGCAGACGATTGCACAGCACAAACGGGGCTATGGCATTCACCAGTTGAACTTCAAGTATCTCGGGTGTCTGAATTTCTCCCAAACTTAACCGCCAACTATTGGTTTCCCGCAGATCCACCTGCTGCAGATCCTTATCCAGCTTCCCTTCAGGAAAAACCGCTTCAGTTGGCAGGGAGTTATCATATGCATAGGGGATCTGGGACAATTGTGCAGATGCCCGGATACCGATACCAGGGCACTGGCCATGCCAGGCAACAGGGAGATCAGATGGTTGCACCGGGTCGCTGAAGTTAACAGACTCAAGCTGTCTTCTGAAAGCAAAGTAGTTGCCTAATACAGACTGCTCCTTTTCGGGTAACATGTGGAGATCAAGACTTTCATTGTCCATCAGATGCGCATAAAATCCGGGTGGCCTGCGTACGGTCTGCGCTGCATTATTAATCAGGATATCCAGGCGATGATAATTCTGTTCCACATAGGTGGCAAAAATCTCAACACTGGGCGTATGTCGCAAATCCAGTCCGTAAATTTGTAACCGCATTCCCCATTCTGAAAAGTCCGCCTCTGCAGCAAATCGGTTCGCCGCGTCTACCGGAAATCGCGTAGTTGCTATAACCACAGCACCCGCCCGAAGCATCATCAACGTTGCCTGGTATCCGATCTTCAAACGTGCGCCAGTGATCAGCGCAACCTTTCCATGTAACGATGCCGTCTGATACCTTTTTTGATAATTGAAATCACCGCAGCTTGCACACATGGCATCATAAAAAAAATGAAGATGCGCATATTCTGATTTGCAGATATAACAATTTCTGGGTGAATTCAACTTCCGTTCATCATTGACTGCTGAAGTGTCAAAATCTGTTATTTGCAGTGGTGCCTTGAATATATCAGTATTTCTGGCCGTACGGATTCCGGTGACAGCCCTCGCAGATCGATCCCTTGTCATCAACTGTTGACGGCGTATCAAATTCTTCTGTTTTCGTCGTTTGTTGATTTCATCGCGGCTGGGCCGGGAAAGTTTTCCCGCTGCAGTCAGAAGCGCTACCCGTCGTTCTTCCGGCAAATAAGCAAGCTGCTCGCTGTTTTCAGCCAGGGTTTCAAGTATGGAGATGACGTTTTCAATTTCTTGTTGCGTGTAAACAAATTCAATCGATTCAGAGTGTTGATTCATCACTGTATCCCATATTTAGTCTGCCTGTTTACAAAGATCCTTAAATAGCCTAAAATTATAACTTGTTTGATTCATAATCACAATTCCCGTTTATAACGCGTGAGCCTCCATAGACATCGTCAATCCTGCCATACGTGTCAAAAATCTTCATCCGTGTAAGGCAACAGAATATAATTGTTGGGGCAAAACGAAAACTCCCTGGTCCGATCACTTTTCAGGATCACATTCTGTCTCAATAAATTCTCTGACCGATTGACAGCCGCTTCAGAGATATATATAGAAATATATTATAAATAGTTACATGCGTGGGGCTGAACAAGTCCTTGATCATGAGGTTTTACAGAGAAACATCAGTCGCGATGTATCATTCCAGTTTCATGATACCATAAGGAGGTCATATTGTTACGTCATTCCAACCCGGTAATCAGACTTTTTATCAACATCGCCTTTCTTCTTTTTTATCTGGTGTTTTTTCAGGGAGAGAGTTCGGCAGATCAGAACCATAAACGTTTTCACCCCGGCATTCTGTACGACAACTCCTTGACGACAGACGTCGGTTTCAACCGGCAGGCATCAGAGGGCGTGAACCGATTCCACCGTGAAACCGGAACCAATTTTATAGAGATATTCGAGTCGGATTCAAATTCAACCAGACGACGCCAGGTGTTACGAAACATGGCCAAAGACTTTGTAAATCCGATTATCGGAGTCGGATTTGGGAATCTTTCGGTACTTCGGGACGCTGCGGCTGAATTCCCACAAACCCATTTTATCATGATCGATGGGGTGATCGAGATGCCAAACGTTCAGTCCGTTGTATTCAAAGAGCATGAAGGGGCCTTTCTGGCAGGAATTCTGGCAGGACTATCATCCCAGACAAAACAGGTCGGCTTTATTGGTGGTCGCGATATTCCGCCGGTTCAACGCTTTCGATGTGGTTATTCTCAAGGCGTTCGATTTGCATCCCCGGATATTCGCATCATCGAGGATATGGCGGACTCTTTTATAGAACCTGAAATCGGACGATCGCTTTCCCAAAAACAGTTTCTTCAGGGCGTGGATATTGTTTTCGCGGCCGCGGGTTTAACTGGAGAAGGTGTTCTGGAGGAATCTGCCCGGCAGAAAAAACTGGCGATAGGGGTTGATGTGAACCAGAATTCTCTTTATCCCGGCCTGGTGCTGACTTCGGTTGTCAAGCGGGTTGACAACGCCGTGTATTCGGCTCTGACGGCTGCCTTTAAAAATAATTGGAAACCCGGCGTGATTCAGTACGGACTGAAGGAAGATGGTGTCGGGCTGGCGTTTGATCTCAATAACGAGCCGCTGATATCCGAACGGATGAAAAGCGGAATCCGGTTTGCCCGGCAGTTGATTATGGATGGCAAGCTTGTTGTTCACGATGCATCTGTGGATCAAAAATGTCCATCCCCGGAACACACCTTCGCCACGATGAAAGATCACTGAAAATCCGTTGACAAGTAAATATCGTCATTTTATTTACACTACCGCCCGGGACTCGGTCTGAATCTTCTTGATAAATATTCAAATGGATATTAGTCTGTTAGGTCACAAAAGGAATTGATGGGGTTGAATTCCTCATGGATCATTGATTCCGGTATTGTTTAATCATCATTCCATCACGCATCAGGCTTCGATCGTGAACTCATTCAAACTGGAATACAGGGTAATGCAGGACGCAGATGACATTTAAAGGAAAGCTGATCGCCTGGTACAAGATGGCTTATGATCGGTTTATCCGGATCAAGGGAACCCCCCGGGAAATTGCCATGGGGTTTGCCATGGGATTGTTTATCGGAATGACGCCGACAATGGGATTCCAGATGGTGATAGCCGTATTTTTTGCCGCGATTTTCGGTATCAACAAGATTTCATCTGCCGCAGGCGTATGGATCACCAATCCGGTAACGGCCCCTTTTGTATATGGGATGAATTACATGGCTGGAAAAAAAATATTCCATATCGAGGTGAGCACGCCACACATTGGCGATCTCAGTATGAAGTCCCTGATAGACCTGTTGTGTGATACGCCGGATATTTTTCTGGCCATGACTTTGGGGGGTATTGTTGTGGGTCTGCCCCTTGCAATTGGTGGTTATTATCTGGCTCATGCCGCAGTTGACAATTATCAGATCATGAAAAATAAACACGAACTCCCGAAACCTCTCGTCTGATCATCCCTCAAAAAGTCAAAATTCGGATGGCGTTGTAAAAACGAATCGTTATTTACCCATCTGATACAATTTGACGGCCCGGTCGTGTTCTGCCTTGTTTCTGGAAAATTCATGGGTCTTGTCATTTTTGGATACAAAAAACAGATATTCGCTTTCGGCAGGATACAGTGCGGCCTTTATGGAATGAATTCCCGGATTGGCAATGGGGCCGGGGGGCAGGCCGGAAATCCGATACGTGTTGTATGGTGTACGGGTTGACAGATGGCTACGGGTAAGATTGCCGTCAAAATTTTCAATGCCGTAGATCACGGTCGGATCGCTTTCCAGTCGCATGTTTTTTTTGATCCGGTTATAAAAAACAGAGGCGATCAGCGGACGCTCCTGATCCGATCCGGTTTCTTTTTCAATGATGGATGCCAGGGTGATGATCTGATGAATCGAAAAACCTTTGTTTTTGGCAAGGGTTTCGTATTCCGGTAACATCATGTGTCGAAACCGGTCAATCATGGCATTGATCACGCCTTCTGCGGTGATGCTTTTGGGAAAATAATACGTATCCGGATACAGATAACCCTCAAAGCTGTCAGCATCGATTCCTTTTTGACGAACCAGATCGGAATTTCTGGCCGTTTGAATAAACTGCATTTCCGAAACCAGTCCGGCACGACTGACCACTGAAGCGATCTGATACAGGTTTAATCCTTCGGGTATGGTCAGTTTGTGCAGATAAATTTTGCCGGATGCCAACATATTCAGAATTTGATTGGGTGTCATGGCTGAGGACAGAAGATACTCCCCTGCCATTATTTTTTTATCCATGCGGCTGGTGCGGGCGATCAGCCGAAAATAGGTTGGGTTATGGACGATACCTGATGCATTCAACAGGCTGGCAATTTGATCAAACCGTTGTCCGGGCAGGATTTCAATCAGGGATTGATGCTCCCCTTTTCCGGCTGGCCGATTCCCATAGGCTATCACATCCAGAACGACTGAGCCCGCAATCGCTGAAATAATCAGACAGAAAATCAAGATAAAAACGAGAATCGGTTTTCTCATGGCAGTTTCATACCGTACGGGTTGGCTATACTTTGGGCGGTCACAATTTGCGATTTTATCACCCTCACCCCAGCCCTCTCCCGCCGTTCATGCCTTTCCTACAGGGAAGGTTCAGTGCCATTTATCAGGCGGCGGATATTATCCTGATGACGGAAGAAAATCATGACCATCATAAACACCGAACCAATGATCACAACCGGGGATGGTCTGAAAAAGCAGAGCACCACCGGCAGAGAAGCAGCGGCCAGAAGCGAGCCGACGGAAGATTTTCCGGCAGAGAGCAGAAGTCCTGCCACATAGATCAGCATGCAGATGCCGGTTGCTGCCGGGGAAATGACCAGAAAACATCCGAAGGCCGTCGCCACCCCTTTGCCACCATGTTTGCCTGTCATATACACCGGATAAAGATGTCCGCAAAAAGCCGCCAGCGCAGTGGCCGTCACGGCCAGATCGTTCCAGCCACGTTCTCCTGTCATGCCGACAATCAGATTTGCTGTATAAACCGGAAGCGTTCCCTTTAATCCGTCCAGCAACACGGTCAATATACCCAGGCGTGTGCCTGCCACGCGTCTGACATTGGTTGCACCGATATTGCCGCTGCCGGATGTCAGCACATTTGCGGACGAGAACCACCGGGTGAGTATCAGGCCAAACGGAATGGATCCGGCCAGATATGCCAATATAATCATAAAGAAAATATAACCAAATGATTGAATAGTCATTTATTTGATATAAACAGGACAGAAAAATCGTAAATTTCCGGCATGCGAACAACCGTTTTCAGTACGGCAGCCATCCGTGTTTCGCATTATTTTCCAAACGGACATTTGGGATACGAACAGCTTTTGCATTCCAGGCAAAACGCACCATGCCCCATTCGGGAGAGATCTGACCGCGTGATGGGGATTCCGGCAAGCAGGCGCGGAAGCAGAAGATCAAAACTGGTGGTTTTAAAATACAGGGCACAGGCCGGGACGCCGATCACCTGAACTGTTCCGATTCGGGCCAGCAATGTCATGGCCCCTGGCAGGATTGGCGCGCCATACAGCATGTCTTCCGCACCAGCTTCCACGAGTCCCTGCCGGGTGACGTCGTCCGGGTCCACTGAGAGTCCGGCAGTGGTGACCAGCAGGTCCGCGCCGGCATCCAAAATTTCTCTGACACCATTGATAATATCTTCTTTTTCATCCGGAACGATTTTGCTGTTTACAACGCAGCATCCGTATTTCTGGGTTTTGGCGCGGATAATGGGAATAAAACGATCCTGCACCAGACCCCGAAAAACCTCTGTTCCGGTAACCAGTATGCCAACCTTTGCCTTTCGAAGCGGCAGAATGCGGAACAGGGGACCTTCCTGAAGAACCTGCATGGCTTTTTCAAAATCATTTTGGGGAAGGAACAGCGGGATTGCCCGGGTTCCGGCAAAATTTTGGCCTTCCCGAAGAACAGAAAAGCTTTTTCGGGTTGCACACATCACGCCCGGAATCCGGTTGAAAATTTCCAGCAGATGATCATTGACCATCAGAAGACCGCTGATTTCCGCCATGAAGTTGACTTTGCCTTCACGGGGAGGCTCTGAATAGCAGACGCCTTTCCCTGCCATTTTTCCTGCAAAAGACACGGCAGCCTCGTTTTCATGTATCCATCCGAGGCCCGGGCCGTTGCCATCATCCACATACACATGCTGTTTTCCCATCTGATGCAGACGACACAGATCGCCAGCATTGATGATTTGCCCCTTTTTAAAAGCAGGCCCTTTGCTTTCGCCCGGAACAATTTCTGTCAGATCATGCAGTATGGTTTTTCCAATGGAATCCTCAACCGCCGTCGCATGAAGCGTTGGTAACGGTTTCGCATCCGCAATGGCCCGATAGGGTGTTTGACCCTGACAGGCGCGACAGATTCGTCCATGATCAAGCGGATAGGCTTCACCACAAAGCGGACAGGAAACAATCCGGTTTTTATGCCGTTTATGAAGAAACTGCGGCTGAATCGTGACCGGTTCAATCCCGCATATTGTTGAACCGGCTTCACGAATTTGCCTCATTAGGAGCCTGCTATCCTGTTCTTTTTTGGGCTTCAGCTTGAAAAACCAGGTGTGAATTTCAGAAAAAGCCTGGATTTTTACAGAATCGACAAACACCCGAACACCCTGCCCCTGATACTTGTCATACAGGCTGACGGCATATCGTCCCAGATTAAAGACTCTCAGCCAGCCGTTTCCGGTTGTACAGGGGGTCAGGAGCTGAATGGCATCGGGCAGGCAGTAGGTTGTTTCACTGATGGCATCAAAAAGAATATCTGACGGAAGTTCCTGCATGGCAAAATTCACCATGATGCCGCCAATCACCACACCGGGTGCGGGATAGCCGTGAAACGATTCCACGGTATCCAGAAATTCTTCAAATGTATAATCGCCAATTCTGGCGGAATTGACAGACAGAGAGATTTGGTCGGACATGATTGCATCCTGAAAGAGGTTTGATTTTTACCATGTCAACGATGGCGTGTATGATTATCGATCACCATAAATTTAACATCATTTTAACCGATATGAAAGGAGTAACATGATATGGAGCCAGCCCGCATGTGTTTTTGGTAATCCGACTGACGGTTGACGTTCACCGGGGTGAAGGACAGCATGTCATATTCGCTTTTGCATCAGGTTCAAAGGTGGTATACTTTATCATAACGTGTGAATCGTCGTTATTTTTTGGAATGTCTACGCCCCGGAGGCGTCATTCCGGCAAACGTTGGAACTGCAGAGTCGTTTTTGTGTCATTTGGTTTTTCAAATGACTGGACAGACCCTGTTGCGTCCCGAATCGCTGGAGCAACCTGATAAAAGGAGGCTGAGCAAGCCGATATGAATCAACTGGATGCCATTTTTTCACCCCGCTCGGTTGCGGTCATTGGTGCGTCAACCGTGCCTGGAAAGGTCGGCCATGATATATTTGAAAACATCTTGAAAGGCGGCTACACCGGAACCCTTTATCCGGTCAACCCAACCGCCCGATCCGTGTTGAGTGTCCGGGCCTACCCGAACATATTGGATATACCCGATCCGATCGATCTGGCCATGTTCATTCTGCCACCCAAACTGTGCCTTCAGGCGGTTGACCAGGCCATTGAAAAAGGGGTTAAAGGTGTGGTCATCGTATCCGCCGGATTTCGGGAAGTCGGGCCGGAGGGTGCTGAAATCGAAAACCGGATTGTGGACAAATGCCGTGAAGCCGGAATTCGGGTGATCGGGCCCAACTGTCTGGGTGTGATCAATCCGTTAGCCTCAGTCCGTTTGAATGCCAGTTTTTCAGCCAGAATGCCAAAACCGGGGAATGTGTCGTTCATCTCCCAGAGCGGCGCCCTGTGTACGGCGGTTCTGGATTTTGCGGCAGACCGGGATTTCGGGTTTTCCAAGTTCATCTCGATTGGCAACAAGGCGGATGTGGATGAACTGGACCTGCTGCGGTATTTACATCTGGATAAAGACACCGAAGTGATCATGATCTATCTGGAGGAACTGCGTCGGGGAAGAGAATTTATCGACGAAGTCAAGGGGATCACATCCGGTGACAGACCCACGCCGATTCTGGTGATTAAAAGCGGCAGAACCAGTGCCGGTGCAATGGCTGCCGCCTCCCATACCGGCGCACTGGCCGGTTCCGAGGCTGTTTATGACGCCATTTTCAAACAATCCGGCATGATCCGGGTGGAGTCCATCGATGAACTGTTTGATTTTGCCACGGCCTTTGCCTATAAAAATCTCAGCAGCCTGGGCAAGCTGACCAAAAAAATTCCGTCCGGAAACCGGGTGGCCATCATCACGAATGCAGGCGGACCCGGTATTGTGGCAACAGATATGACCGTTTCATCCGGTCTGCAGCTTGCCCGGTTCCAGCCGGATACACTTGAGGTTCTGGCCAGTCATCTGCCTCAGACCGCCAATATCCACAACCCGGTGGATGTGATTGGGGATGCGGCCCAGGACCGGTATGAAAATGCCCTGTCTGCAGTCATTCGGGATGAGGGTGTGGATGGCGCACTGGTCATTCTGACACCCCAGTCCATGACCAATTCACTGGGTACTGCCGAAGCGATTGCCCGAATCGCCAGACGAACCCAGAAACCCATTCTGTGCTGCTTCATGGGAATCGTGGATGTATCCAAAGGTGTGCGTTATCTTCAGGAAAGCGGCATTCCGGTATTCAAGTTTCCGGAAAATGCCGCCAAATCCATGGGAGCCCTGTACCGGTATTCCAAATGGCTGAACCGGCACTTTCTGGCACAGTTTGAACTCAAACATGACAGGGAGCGGGCTTCCGGAATCATTCAGGCCTGCATTGCCGCCGGAAAAACCGCTCTGGGCGAGCTGGATGGGCTTTCCATTCTGGAATGTTACGGGTTCAAAACGTTGAAGACCCGGCTGGCACGAGATGCGGAAGAGGCGGCAAATATCGCAGATGAGATTGGATTGCCGGTCGTCATGAAAATCGTGTCCCCCCAGATTCTGCATAAAACAGATGCAGGGGGCGTCATGATCGGGCTTGAAACCCGGGATGATGTCCGGGCTGCATATGACCGTATCGTTGCCAATGCAAAACAGTTTCAGCCGGATGCGGAAATCACGGGTGTGCTGGTCCAACAGATGGCGCCCCATGGCGAAGAACTGATTCTGGGCATGAACCGGTATCCGGTTTTTGGACCGCTGATCATGGTTGGTATCGGCGGTATTTTTGTCGAGGTGTTTCAGGATGTGGTGTTCCGACTGGCTCCGATTCAGCGGAATGAGGCCAGACGCATGATTCGAAGCATCAAGGGCTACCGGCTTCTGGAAGGTATTCGGGGAAGACCCAGAGCCGATGTGGCCGAGCTGGAAAAACAGGTGGTCAGTTTCTCTGATTTTGCCGCAAATCACCCGGAAATCCAGGAGGTGGATATCAATCCCATCCTGGTTCATCCCGAAGGCATGGGCCTTACGGTAGCCGACTGCCGGATTATTCTTAAAACCGGCGCCAATTGACCCTGAATGATCCGATGAGAATTGTTTATCCGGTGATCATGCCGGTTCCAATTACGGATAAATTGGCCAGGGGGCGGGAACGAAACACCTTGCTCAGCAGGCTGGCAAGAGAGGCGGTTCAGGTCTCCGCGCAAAAAGCCGGAGTCGTTTTTCGGAAAATGGAAAAAGCGGAAAATGGATGTCCCTTGCCGGAAAACGGGCTGTTCTGGTCACTGTCCCACAAACCGGATTATGTGGCAGGGGTTGTCAGCCAGCAACCGATTGGCATCGATCTGGAACAAATCAGACCGGTTTCAGACGGCATGTACCGCATGATCGCTTTACCCGAAGAATGGGAAATGGGGGATGGAGATAAGCTGATCCGCTTTTTTCGATACTGGACAGCCAAGGAAGCGGTCTTGAAATCCTTTGGAACCGGTTTGAAGGAGCTGTCCCGCTGCCGGATATCCTCCGTTATCGATGACAACCATATCGGTGTGGATTATCGTGATCAACTGTGTGTGGTCGAGCAGGTCATTTCAAGCGGTTACATGGCAGCGGTATTTTCCGGCCATGTCGCATTGGAATGGTGCTGGATATGATTGATGCTGGTCAGCAATTATCAGTTGACACCCTTCCGGTTGACACAGTCCTGAAAGATGTGAAAGAGGCGCTATCCCGGTTCAGAGGCGCTGTTATTCAGGCCCCGCCCGGCTCCGGAAAGACGACCCATGTGCCGATCGCTTTACTGGGCGAGAAATGGCTTCAGGGTAAACGAATCGTGATGCTGGAACCGCGTCGTCTGGCAGCCCGGGCAGCCTGCCACCGCATGGCTGAAAATCTTGGTGAAACCAGTGGCCAAACCGTAGGCTACCGCGTGCGCATGGATACGCGGGTCGGCCCGAAAACCCGTATCGAGGTGGTGACCGAAGGCATTCTGACGCGCATGATTCAGGCCGACCCCGGTCTTTCCGGTATCGGGCTCGTCATTTTTGATGAATTTCATGAACGCCACCTGCAGTCTGATCTGGGACTGGCTCTCTGCCTGGATCTTCAGGGCGTTCTGAATACCGATCTTCGGATAGTGCTCATGTCTGCCACCCTTGAAACGGAACATGCATCCAGGCTACTGGGGGATGCACCGGTGATTACCTGCGGCGGGCATCTGTTTGATGTGGAGACACGGTATGTCAAACCGGACCGGCGCCCCGTATCTGAAACCCATATTGCGGATGTGATTCGAAAAACTGCAACCGGTGAATCCGGTAACATTCTCGTTTTTCTGCCCGGTGCGGCTGAAATCCGGCGGGTCCTGCGTCTTCTGCAAACATCCGGTTTGGGACCGGAATGGATCGTGGCCCCTCTTTTTGGCAACATGTCCCTGGATGACCAGGCGCTGGCCATTCTGCCGCCCGAGCACGGCCGACGTAAAATCGTGCTGGCGACCAATATCGCCGAAACCAGCCTGACCATCGAAGGCATCCGGGTCGTCATCGACAACGGACTGACCCGCGTTCCCTGTTTTGAGGTGCAAATCGGTATGACCCGGCTCAAAACCCTGTCCGTATCCAGATCCTCCGCGGATCAGCGCCGGGGCCGGGCCGGACGATTATCACCCGGTGTGTGTATCCGCCTGTGGCCGGAAGCCGAACACGTTTTGTTGCCGGATCACGGTGCTCCGGAAATCCTGCAAACGGATCTCACCGGCCTGGTTTTGGAGCTGGCCATCTGGGGAATCGACAGTCCCGCCCGGCTTCGCTGGCTGGACCTGCCGCCCATGTCCGCGTTTCAGGAAGCGCAGCACCTTCTGAAACTTCTGGGAGCCCTGGATGGGTTGAATCAAGTCACCCGGCACGGGCGCCTCATGGCCGGTCTGCCCCTTCATCCGCGTCTGGCACACATGGTTATTATGGCCAAAGATCATCAGATGGGAAATACCGCGTATGATCTGGCCGCGCTGTTAAGCGAACGGGATGTTGTGAAATTTTTGCCGGGAGAATATGACAGCGATCTGGGGCTTCGCCTCGAAATCCTGGCGGCCATACGGCGTCGCGGCGGGTCTGACTCCCGGCGTTTCTCGGTTGACCGGTCTGCGGTTCAGCGATGCCTGAAGGCATCCGACAGGTTGAAGCAGGTCATAAACATCGACAAAACCGAAACGGCACCTGCTGACATCGGACAGATACTGGCATGGGCCTATCCGGACCGGATCGGGCAGCGAAGAGCCGATGGGGCAGGGCGGTTTCTGTTGACCAATGGATGCGGCGCTGTTTTTTCCAGTGTCGAGCCCTTGTCGGCATGCGACTATATCGTTGCTGCGTCGCTGGATGGTGTCCGGCAGAATGCACGAATTTTTTTATCCGCCGGATACAATCTGGAAACCCTGTTACGTCAATATGCCGATGCGATTCAAACCAGGGAAACCATTTCCTGGGATGCCCGGGAAAAGGCGGTGAGGGCGGTACGAAACAAAATGCTTGGGGCATTGGTTCTGAAAAGCGAACCGGTCAAAGCAACCGAATCCGACAAAATTCGAGCCGTCCTGATAACCGGCATTCGACTTGAGGGAATCCAGTGCCTGCCCTGGACCGAAATCCTGCGATCCGTTCAGCAGCGCATTCAATTCCTGCGGCGGATGTTTGGTTCTGAATCAGGCTGGCCCGATCTATCGGATGCCACACTCCTGGATTCACTCGAAGACTGGCTGGCGCCTTTTCTGATTGGCATGACCCGAATCAGCAGCCTGAAAACCCTGAATCTGAAACAGGCGCTGATGACCAATCTGTCCAGGGAGCAGATTCGGCTTCTGGATGAACTGGCGCCGACGCATCTGGATGTGCCGTCCGGATCACGCATCCGGATCGATTACAGCGGTGATATTCCGGTACTGGCCGTCCGGGTTCAGGAAATGTTCGGGTGCCGGGAAACACCAGCCATTGCTTCGGGCCGCCAGAAACTGCTAGTTCATCTGCTGTCTCCGGCAGGCAGACCGGTTCAGGTGACTCAGGATATTGCCGGTTTCTGGACCGGCAGTTATCCGGATGTCAAAAAAGAACTGAAGGGCCGGTATCCCAAACATGACTGGCCGGATGATCCGATACGGGCTGTCCCTACAAATCGGGCAAAGCGGCGCGGCAATCGGTAAAAAACATAGAACCGTGAAAACGACTGAATCTCATTTTTTTTCTTGACATAATTCCATCGGATTTTTAATAGTTACTTTATAATCACATTGTAATCAAGTTCCCTTGCGGTGTTTCAGTCTGAAAATTATTTCTAAAACAGGAGTTCATTCCATGAAACTCAAACAAATTTCCGTGTCCATTGAAAATGCGCCGGGCAGGCTTTATGAGGTGACCCATATGCTGGGGCAGGCCGGCATCAATCTTCGTGCCCTCAACCTGGTTGACAGCGGTGATTTTGGCACGCTGCGTCTGCTGGTTTCCGATATTGCCAAAACCCGCCGAATCCTGATGGAAAAAAGTATGCCGGCACGGGTGGATGATGTCGTTGCGGTAGAGATCGAGGATAAACCGGGACGTCTGTCCGAATTGCTGAAACCCCTGACCCAGGCCCGCATCAATGTTTTGTATATGTATGCTTTTATCGGCATGTCGGCCAACAATGCGATCATGATTTTCCGGTTCAGTGACAATGATAAAGCCATCGAACTGCTTCAGGAAAACGGCGTCAGACTGCTTGATTCCGAGTCATTCGGCATTCTGGAAACAGAGGGGTGATTCCATTTTCAACGCGAACGAGAGGAGCACGTTATGAGTGATTCAGTCCAATTCACTCCCCGTACTTTTGCCGTCATTGGCGCAGGTCCGGTCGGGTGTATTGTTGCGGCATTTTTGGCAAAAGGCGGATTTGATGTTACGCTGTGCGATGTCATTCCGGCTCTGCTTGAACCGGCCATTCAGCCGGGAATCTTGATCGAGGGCGCTGAAAATCTTCAGCAACCGGTGACGCGGACCTGTCTGTCTATCGATGAGCTGGCAACGATTCAACCCGATGTCATCATCATCACGGTCAAGGCCAATGTCCTGCCCCTGATCGCCTCCGCCATTGAGGGATTTCATCGGGACGGCATGGTGGTCATCAGTTGGCAGAACGGCATTGATACCGAACTGGAGCTGGCAAAGGCTTTGGGAAAAACGCCGGTTATGCGGGCCGTGGTCAATTATGGGTGCGGCCTGGTCAAGCCTGGCCATGTTCGCATGCCGTTTCATCATCCGCCTCATTATATTCAGGAAATGGATCCCAAGGCAAAACCGGCAGCGGTTGCGATTGCCAAGGCACTGAGCAGTACCGGGCTCATCACCGAAGCCACGGATCAGATCATTTCCATGGTCTGGCGAAAAGGGATTCTGAACGCCTGTATGAATCCAGTCTGTGCGGTCACGGGTCTGACCATGGCCCAGGCCATGGGAGATCCCATTGTCTTTCAGATTGTGGATGCCCTGGTCAAGGAATGCATCAAGGTCGCCCGTGCCAATGAAATCAGCCTGGGATGGGATTTCTATCCGCATGCGATTGAATATATGAGCAAGGCCGGGGATCACAAACCGTCCATGCTGATGGACATCGAAAACAAACGTCGAACCGAAATCGAATTCATGAACGGAAAATTTATCGAGTATGGTCAGAAGGCCGGTATCGAAACACCCTACAACATCATGATTCGGGCACTGGTCAAGGCGATTGAACCGAAGTGATCTTAGGGACAGTGGTCAGAGGTCAGAGGTCAGTGGTCAGAGATTAGAGGTCAGAGATCAGAGGTCGGAGGTCGGAGGCGGATTCCCGATTCTCACTACTCAACACTCAACACCAAAGAGGGTGAATGGTATCATCTAATGCATTGTTTGCAGGCATCGATGTGGGCGCATCCCGCACCAAAGTGGTGATTATCAATCGGGATCGGGAAATCATTGGCAGGGCCGTTGTCAAATCCGGAACCGATTTTTTACTGTCATCCGAGAATTGTCTGAGCATGGCTCTCGAAACGGCATTTGCCACGGAAGATGATATCGGGATGGCCGTATCCACTGGATATGGCCGGAAAAACGTCCCGATCGCGCTGGAAAACAGAACCGAAATCGGATGCCATGCAAAGGGATGTTTTTTTTATTTTCCAATGCCAATTACGATCATCGATATCGGTGGGCAGGATAACAAAATCATCAAGGTGGATAATGACGGAAAACGACTCAGCTTTAAAATGAACCGGAAATGTGCCGCGGGAACCGGCGCATTTCTGGAAGAGATGTCGCCCCGGCTGGATATTCCTTTGGAAGCCATGAATGATTTGGCCAGAAATTCGGAACACATGGTGGAACTGGGCAGTTTCTGTACCGTTTTTTCAGCCACGGAAGTCCTGGAGAAAATCCGTCAGGGGAAAAAGGTGCCGGACATCGTCAAGGGACTGTTTCTTTCCGTAATCAAACGGGTTCTGGAAATGGATTCACTGACAGAGAATGTGGTCATGACCGGTGGTGTGGTTGCACATAATCCCTATCTGGTGGAAATGGCCGAAGAGCTGATTGGCAGGCGCATTCTGGTTCCCGAATTTCCCCAGTTGACCGGCGCGCTGGGGGCTGCTTTGTATGCGCTGGAGTTGAATACAGAATGAAACCGGTAAACAGATACATTAAAGGAGCAGACATGGCTGAAGAGAAAAAAACGGTCCTGAAAATTCAGGCAGCCGGACAGATGAAAAAATATATGGCCGATTATTTTTATGAACTGAATGATGCGGCAAAGACTCATAAACAGAAAATTGCCTGGTGCACCAGTGTCGGTCCGGCCGAAATCCTGCGGGCCATGGGGTTTCTGGTTCATTTTCCGGAAAATCACGGCGCCATGCTCGGGGCCACCCGCATGGCAACGGACATGATTCCGGAGGCCAATGCCAGAGGCTATTCTCCGGATATCTGCTCCTATCTGACCGCAGATGTCGGTGCATATTTAAAAGGCGTCACGCCTCTGGCAAAGGCCTATCCCGGCATCGAGTCGGTCCCCAAGCCGGATGTGCTGGTGTTTAACACCAACCAGTGCCGGGATGTTCAGGACTGGTTTGCCTGGTATGCCAATGAATTCAAGGTTCCGCTTCTGGGAATTCATACCCATCGGGGCGTCACGGATGTGACCGATGCCCATTATACCTCCATTGCCAGACAGATGGAGTCTCTGATTCCGCCTCTGGAAGAAATATCCGGCAAAAAATTCGATATAGATGAACTCAAACGGGTATTGTCGCTTTCCCGGGAGTGCTCGGGTCTGTGGAAAAAAGTGCTGGATACGGCTGCCACGGTCCCATCTCCCATCACCTTTTTTGATGGAACCATTCACATGGGGCCTGCGGTTGTGTTGCGGGGGACTCAGGTGGCCGTGGATTATTATAAAACACTTCTGGCCGAGCTGGAAGAGCGCATTAAAAACAAGGTATCTGCCGTCGAGGGCGAACGGTTCCGGCTGTATTGGGAGGGTATGCCGGTTTGGGGAAGGCTTCGGGACCACGCGGACCTGTTTTCCAAACGAAAGACCAATGTTTTGGCATCCACCTACTGCAACTCCTGGATCTTTTCGGATTTTGATCCGGATGATCCGTTTGTCAGCATGGCCCGTGCCTACACCAAACTCTTTATCGTCCGCTCGGATGATGCCAAGGAAGAATACATCAAAAATATGATCAACTTTTTCAAGGTTGACGGCATCATCTATCATGACGCCAAGACCTGCCCCAACAACTCCAACTGCCGGTATGGCATGCCCCAGCGTTTGGAAAAGGAAACGGGCGTGGCCAGCCTGACCATCTATGGCGATTTGAATGACCTGCGGCTGATATCGGATGAACAGACCAAAACCAATGTGGAAGCATTTCTGGAGCAGCTTGAGGAGAAACGATAATATGCTGGAAGCACTATTCAGACCCAAATCCGTGGCCGTTATCGGCGCATCTGCCAAGGAACTGTCCATCGGAAACCGGATCATCAAGAATCTGATCGATTTCGGATTTACAGGCGCCATTTATCCCATCAACCCCAAAGCCCCCGAAATCAGAGGCATCAAGGCATATCCGTCCATATTCGATGTTCCTGGCGAGATCGACCTGGCGCATATGGTGATCGCCGGTAAATATGTACCGGCTGCAGTGGAGGATTGCGGAAAAAAAGGGATCAAGGCCATCATCATCAACTCGGCCGGATTTACCGAAGTCGGACCAGAAGGTGCGGCACTCCAGAAGGATTTTCTGGAACGGGCAAAAAAATACGGCATCCGGATTCTGGGGCCCAACTGTCAGGGTATCATCAACACGGACCCGACCCTTCGGGCCTACTGCAACTTTACCTTTACCAAACCCGAAGCCGGATTCATTTCGATTGTGGCCCAGAGCGGCGGTGTCGGTGAGCTGATTCACCAGGGATTTTCACAGATGGGTATTGGAACGCGGATTTATGCCTCCAATGGCAACGCCAGCGATGTGTCCATTACCGATATTCTGGAATACCTGGGTCAGGATGAGGGAACCCGTGTGATTGCCCTGTATCTGGAAAGTCTGTCCGACCCCAAAGCCTTTATGGATATCATTAAAAAGGTGGCGGCAAAAAAAACCATCCTGGCCATGAAGGCGGGCAGAACCGCGGAGGGCGCCAAAGCCTCATCCTCTCATACCGGTGGTCTGGCCAAGACCGATATCGCCATCGAGCTGATTTTTGAAAAGCTGGGCATTCTGACTTTCCGGGACGAGGGCGAGCTGTGTCAGGCTGCTGCGGCCTTTGCATCACAGCCACTTCCTAAAGGAAACCGGGTGGGGATCATCACCAATACGGGCGGGCCAGCCGTCATTGCAACCGATGTGCTGGTGGATGCCGGCCTTGAAATTCCCACCCTGTCTGACACGTCAATCAATGACCTGAAAGGGAAGCTGTATCCGGAATCTGCGTTCAGCAACCCCGTGGATGTGTTGGCAACCGCCGATGGCGGTCACTTCCGGGCGGCCATGGACGTGATGATGGCAGAGGATCAGATCGACAGTCTTTACATCAATTTTGTCACACCGTTTTTTGTGGATACGGAATCGGTTGCCCGCCAGATTGCCGAAGTGAATCAACAGCATAAAAAACCCATTGTCTGCAACCTGATGACAGATCCGGTACAGTGGAAAGGGACTGTTGATATTCTCAAATCGGGCGGCATTCCCTGCTACAGCTTTCCCGGAACCGCTGCCCGGGCACTGGCCGCATTAACCCGTCAGGGGATGTTGCAGTCCCGGAACATCGGGGATGTCAAATCGTTCACGGATGTGGATGCCGGACGTGTCAGGAAAATTCTGGATACTGCCGTTGCATCCGGATGTGCCATGCTGTCGGCTTCGGATGTCTATCAGATTCTGGATGCATACCGGATTCCGTGTGCAGCCTGGAAAATGGCGGGTACGGTGGATGCCGCAGCGGCTTCCGCAGATGCCATCGGGTATCCGGTCGTGATCAAGGCGGACGCGCCGTCCGTCATTCACAAGAGTGACGTGGGCGGTGTTGCGGTGAATCTGAAGAGCCGGGAAGCGGTGCGGGAAGCGGCATCGAATATGGCCGTCAAAATCAATGCACCGGATCTGACATTTTTCGTTCAGCAGTATCTTCCGGGCGGCAAAGAGGTGATCATGGGCGCCAAGGCTGAAAAAGGCCTGGGCCATCTGATCATGTTTGGACTGGGCGGCATTTATGTCGAAATCTTGAAAGACGTTACCTTTAAAATCACACCGGTTACCGAAATCGAGGCAGCGGAAATGCTCTCATCACTTAAAACCGCAGCGCTGCTGAAAGGCGTGCGCGGTGAGGCCGGGGTCGATCAGGCTGGTGTGATCGAGATCATTTTGCGTCTGTCTCAACTGGTAACCGATTTTCCGCTCATTCAGGAAATGGATCTCAATCCGGTCATGGCATTTTCCGACCGGGTTGTTGCGGTTGATGCACGGATCGCGCTCTGATTTTTAATACCTGTTTTCTGCATTCCCAAAGAAACGGGAAGCAGAAGACAGGCGAATAGACCAAAACTGTTTGAATCGATGCCACCTTCCTGCATCCGTCTTTTATATCATTAATGTCGCCTCTATGGAGCTTGACCGGATTTTAGCATTGTCTTGATACCACCCCGTCAAAACCGTTATAATCAGCATAATCTGATGATATTGGCTTCTTTGGGAGGATACAAAATGACTCCCCCAAATCCGTTATAATGAGGAAAATACCAACGTCCCCCTCGATTGGGAAACAGGAGATACGATGCCTGAAATAATTCTGAAAACAGATATGCCGGATAAAGCCGCGATAATTTTGATCGAGGCTTTGGAAACGGAATCGTTTCGTTTAAAACAGAGCATGAAACTTGCAAAAAAACGGCTTTCGAAATTTGAAAAGAAATATAATGTTTCTTCAGTAAAATTTATCAATGACTTGAGCGCTGAAGATCTGGAAGGCAAAGATCTGGAATATGTCGAATGGGCTGGAGAGTACAAACTCTCAATACGCCTGAATGAACGTTTGGCTGCATTAAAGAGTATCAAGTATGTCACTTCGTGATTACCTTGATTCTTTTCATAGAACGATAGGAAAAATCGAAGACTATGGCTTTGCTGAATCTATTGATATTAAAGAGGAAATAAGACCTTCAAAACAGGCTGTGATAAATGCGATAATTAATCTGGTTGATGGGTCTGTTTTGCAAATTAGAGTGTATGTCGATGGCAAATATAAAATTGAAATAATCAGTTATGCATATCAATACCATGATATAAAGGGGAAATTGATATTCAGATATGATAATGCTCGCCATAAGCCTGAACTAGAATACAAAAATCATAAGCATCTGCATGATGGCTCAATGGTGCAATCTTCTATGCCGGATATTTCCGATGTGGTGGATGAGGTGATCAAGTATATATAACACTGGATTGAGACTCGGTCGTCCAATGAAGAATCTTCATTCAAAACTATGGACCTTGATCCAACACCCGTCACCCAAAATTGGAGTCCGCGATAATCCGAAAGGAGCGTAAAAGATGGGGGACAAAAAAAAGCCGCTGTATTTATACGAGGCGCTGGAGCTGCGTTCAGAGTACGACGCCAGGATTAAGACATTAAAAGACTTTCTGCCGGAATCAAAGCAGAACAGGAGCAGATTCTCATTTAGCCAAGAGGATGGGAAATATCGTGCCAGCTCCGACTTTGATTTGGCTTCCGCTCGCAAGGATCTCAGAAAGATAGAACTCAAGCGGCGGAAACTGAACGGCTCCATCCAGCGGGCAAACTTCAACCATTGCATTGATTATAACGGGGAAGCGGTCAATCTCAGCGAGGCATTGGAAACGCGCAAGGCATTGAATGAACAGATTGGTGAATTTCATACTCAGGTGGTATCTTCATCGTGCCAGAAAGTGATTTACAAGGAAGGTCGCGATATTGTCGAGGAGAATGAAATATCTTACGCAGATGCGGTCAAGAATCTTGAACAGGCCAGATTGGCTTTTCGGGAACTTAACAGAAAACTTAGATTAGCCTCTTTTGAGACATCGGTAGATTTTCAAGATGAATGAAACAGGATGAATATTTGGAGACAGGGGAGCAAGTGCGAATGCTTTGGCGACGAAGCATAGCCCAGACCAGAGCTTCTGAGAGAGCTTATATTAATCGGGCTGACGACTCATACTGTCCGGCAAAGCAACACAAACGATAGCAAAAAACCATACAGCAAATCTATCAAAAAAGCATTATAGCAGTATGGCTCCGCGTCTCCACCCCCCGTTACCTGTCACTCGTCTCCACCATCAACGATATTCTGACTCTGGCCCGCCTGCCTCAATCGGTCTGGGATGATTGCCGAGGCGACAAGACCGTTGCCAGCATCACCTCTTTATCCCCTTCCGCGATATCATCTTGGCTACCGCTGAAGCAGATACCCCCAATAGACTGGCGCTCTCAGAAAACGCTAACCCGTGCTCTTGTATTAAAATATCAGAAATCTTCGAACGAATTTCGGATGGAAGTCGCAAACGGCTTCCATTTTTCAACGCTTCAATTGAGATACCTCTCTCCTTGCACAACACCCCGCAGCAAATCGCAATTCATGCGCAATTGCCGGGTCAGTTATTTTTAGCATCAGCGTGGGAATGCAACGCTGCCAACCCGATATCTTGTTCATAGAGGCTTCCGTTCAGAGTCTAATCATGGCGCAGGAAATTCCATTGCAACGCAATGCCATGCACCGGCAGCCTCGATAATATCTGATGCATCAATGGAAACAATGGTCTTGTCGGGAAAGAGTTGCTGGTAAACCGCCACAGCTTCAGAATCGAGGCTGATGCCATAGACGGGCAAAATCACGACGGAATTGGCAATCAGGCTGTTGGTGTAGGTTCTTACCACAGGCAAAATGAAGCTGACGTAATAGACATCCGGTTGTGGAATACGGGTCACCTGCCAGGGATTTCCAGATCCGTTGACGCTGACTGCAAGGAGTGAGGCACAATCTTCCAGAATTTGATAATCGGTCTGATCGGGCTGATATCGGGCGACCAGAACCTGATCCGTTGAAACAATTTTCATGAACATATCCACATGGCCCGTCGCATCCAGGGTTGGTTCCCGGGGAACAATGGACAGGTGCGCCCCAAAAGCGGATCGAATCCGCTCATCGACTGTTTCCGGCGGAAGACGATTATTTTGATATGTCCGCTGGGAATAAATGACGCAACCCAGTCCATCGTGGTTCAGATTGCCACCCTCTGTGTAGACCCGCTGAATGAACTGGCGATTAATCCATGGAACATGAGCAGCATACGCCAGTTTGAGGGGGATCTGATCATCCTGGGATCTGCTGTTGTAATAATGGAAATCGACTATCCCCCACGTTGCGCCGTCGCCGGCATAGATAAACTGGGGACCGTAGTCGCGGATCCAGACCGAATTGGTCGGTTCAATGATCCACTGAACCGGACTGCTATCGATACCCATTGATTCAAGATATTGGATTGCATTTGTTTTCTGGGATTCCGTGTTGACATAGATAATGGGAACAACCCCGCCAAGGCTGAAAGCCTTGACCATCTGCGCCCATGCATTCTGCTGGCTGAGCCAGTCAAAAGGCCAGCGCAACAATACGCCACTTAACGGGCCGAATTCCTGACCGGCATGATATCCGGCAGGTGGATAAGGTAAAGCCGGAAGGGTATCGGGGAGTGTTCGGGAGACATCAGGATTATTTGGACGGTCTTGCAGCCGCGCATAAACGGCGTCAACCAGTTTGACACCTTCATCATCGCTGAGACCCAGTTCTCTGAACCGTCCGGCTTGCTTCAAAGCAGCCATCAAGTCATTTTGCGATCGTAGCGTTTTGGGTCTGGGCAGATTATCGGACTGATTCACCTCATTCATCATTAAATCAAGCCTGCCGTAAACCTTTTTTTCCTTTTCCTGCCAAAATTCAAATGTGCTGGCCAATCCGGTATGCAGGCTTATCAGGGTTACAATCATTACGGTGGTCAGAATCAGCCATCCACTGGGATAACATTTACGCTGCATCATTATTGATTTCTCCCCTTGTGAATTCAATGGTAATCGCATCAATAAAGACAATGATACATGGATGTCTTTCAATTTTTCCAGTGAAAATCCGTGGATACGCCATCCAAATTTAAAATTATTCGTCCGTACGGTCAAAAATAAGGATTTTGTATGTGCTCAAAAGGCGGGCCGTTTCTATTGGATCAGCCGATCAGGCCCTGTCTTTACAGACGGCAAGATATTTGAAATATTTACCGGTATCCATTCTGGCGCTTCTCATGTTCGATCGAATAATATTCTGGTCGATTTCACGATATGTCGGAATGACAACCGGGCGGACACATCCGGGTTTTGAATAGAGCCTGTGGTCCCCCTTTTGTCTCTCAAAAACAAACCCATCCTGAAGAAAGATGCATTCCAGAACTTTCCAGTGTATGGGGGTTATACGTGGCAATTGTTGTTACATCCTGTCGAGGCCAACAATTCAATCGGAACATCGATGTATTTGCTTTCCGGATAGTCGGCCATTTTTTTGCCGGATCTGCCCGGCCTGAAGCCGCATTCTTTCAACACGCTGTCAAGGGTACCCCTTTCAAAGCATGACACAAGAAACAGTGACAATGCGTCATTCAGATTCTGTTTTGCCTTTTCTTCTGTTTCGCCCTGGGTAACGACATCGAGAATGGGACAGGATGCAATCCACCAGTCCTTTTTCTTTTTGACAAGCATTGGCAGCTTCATGGTCATGATCATTTTTTTCATTTCAGAATCTCCTGCTTTTTGATTAAAACGTTTCTATAGCTTTCAAGATAAGGATTTTGGGTGCGTTATCGGTCGGGGATGGCCAAAAAAGGCCTATCCCCTCCCTGCTGCCTTCCCAAAATCATTATCTTGAAAGCTATATGTATTCATATCGTTTCGACAATCAAATAACAACTGGATATCCCTGTTTTCTAATCCATCCCCATGACCTGATTTGATATTTCGACATCCTCCAGATTTCCCTCATTTATTTAATGGATTCATTTTGAGTGCCTTAAAAAGGCATAGGCACAAAATAGGCACAAAAAAAGCGGGAAATGAATGATATTTATTCATATCCCGCTGATTTTATTGGTGGGCGGCACAGGGTTTGAACCTGCGACTTCTACCGTGTGAAGGTAGCACTCTCCCGCTGAGTTAGCCGCCCATGAATGATAAAATGTACGTGTAATTAACGGCTTTTTTGCTCGGAAGTCAAGCTTTTTCAATATGAGGCAGGAATTTTTCATGTATCCGAAACAATCGGTTCACTGAGTTCAGCCATCTCTTTCGGGCTGGGCAAATCCTTTAAATCGATTAAACCGAACACTTCCAGAAAACGACGGGTAGTGGCGTAAATCAGAGGTCTTCCGGGAATTTCTTTTCTTCCCGCGATTCGAATCAGTTTTCTTTCCAGAAGCATCCGCAGGATGGCGCCGCTTTCAACGCCTCGGATATGTTCGATTTCGCTTCGAATAATGGGTTGTTTGTACGCCACGATGGCAAGCGTCTCCAATGCAGCCTGGCTTAACCGCTGAGGGGGTGGCTGAAGAAATTTTTTAACCCATTCCGAATATTCGGGCCGGGTGCGCAGTTGATATCCGCCGGCGACCTCGGCCAGACAAACGCCGCCTGCCCTGGTTTCATATTCTGCCGACAATTCCAGAATGGCTTTTCGAATCAGGTGCGCATCATCACAGTTTGTTGCCGATTTGATTTTATCAATTCCAAGTGGCCCGTCCGAGACCAGCAGAAAACATTCAATCAACCATTTCAGATTAGGCTGTGTCATAGTCGGATCAGTCGAATCAGGCCGGTTTCATCATGTTGATAAATCCGAATCATTGCCTGTTTTGTTAATTCCAGAAGCGCGAGGAAGGTGATAATCAAATCCGATTTGGTTCCATACTGAAAAAACAGATCGTCCAGTTCGATCAGCATCCGGGATTCGAATCTGACCATGATCTCCATCATGCGGTCCCGGATGGATATCCGTTCAACAGACAGATGAACCTGTCGGGACGGCGAAAACCGGTTTACTATTTTCTGAAAGGCCTGGACCAGATCGAACAGGTCCGCCTCGATCAGTCTGTCCACCTCTGAATGCAAAATATTGATTCTGTTCTGGCCTGCGGAAAAAATATGTTCTCCAAGCATTGGACGGGTTTTCAGTTGAAGGGCTAATGATTTCATTGCCATATACTCAATCAGCGGACGAGTGATTTCAAGGCGGGGATCGTCTGCGTCTGCTTCATCCGCATGTGCCGGAAGCAGCATTCTGGATTTGATCTGCATCAACGTAGCGGCCATGACCAGGAATTCACCGGCGATATCGATATCCATAACCTGCATGATATCCAGATATTCCCGATACCGGTCCGTGATGGTGGCTATGGGAATATCATAGATATTCAGATCATTTTTTCGAATCAGATAAACCAACAGATCCATGGGACCTTCAAAAACATTTTGAATATGAACACTGTAGGTTTCAGAAAGCATTTGTTTGAATATCACCGCCTGAATTTCATTGAAAATCGCATCGAGTTCCGGTACGGTTACACCGTATCAGATATGGTGATCCATCACCCGAAACCAGGAGATAATTCATGCATGATGACTGTATTTTCTGCAAGATTGCCAATGAAAAACTGCAAACAGAATTTTTGTTCAAAAATGACCAACTGGTGGTGTTCAAAGACATCAAACCCCATGCTCCGGTTCATCTATTGATTGTCCCCAAACGGCATGTCAGAAGCATCAACGACATGACGCCGGAAGACAGCCAACTGGTTGCCGAAATGATGATGGTGGCCAAGGATATGGCAAAACGGGTTGGCGTCAATGAATCCGGATACAAGCTTTTGTTCAATGTGGAACAGGGCGGTGGCCAGGTGATTTTTCATCTTCATCTTCATCTGCTCGGGGGCTGGATTCGCTGATGCAGGTCATTGCCATGATTCCGTCCCGCTGGGGCTCCACCCGTTTTGAAGGAAAGCCACTGGCACGTATCGCCTTGAAGCCCATGGTTCAATGGGTGGTTGAACAATCCATGAAAGCCGACTGTGTCAGCATGGTGGTTGTCGTGACAGATGATATCCGCATTGCATCGGCTGTCAGGCAATTTGGAGGAACCGCCCTGATGACCCGGCCGGAAAACCGCTCCGGAACCGATCGGGTTGCCGAAGCCGCCAATCTGCTGAATCTGACATCTGAAGATATTGTCGTCAATATCCAGGGTGATCAGCCACTGTTGAATTCAGCCTGCATATCCGAGGTCATCCATCCCCTGATTCAGTATCCGGACCTTGGCATGAGTACGCTGGCATACCGCATCGTCAATCCGGATGAAATCACCAATCCAAAGGATGTCAAGGTGGTCTTTGATCATCACGGCAATGCGCTGTATTTTTCCCGTTCACCCATTCCCTTTGCCAGGGATTTGCCGATCCAGCATGATACATACAAGCATCTGGGCATATATGCCTATCGAAAACAGTTTCTGGATATCTTCCAGAAACTGCCAACCGGTGTTCTGGAAAACATTGAAAAACTGGAACAACTCAGAGCACTTGAGAATGGCCATCCCGTTCGGATTGTTGTGACAGACCATGATTCGCCGGAAGTGGATGTTCCGGAAGACATCCTTCGGATCGAGTCATTGATTGAATCCGGTTCCGGATATGAGATGGTGATGCATTACGACCAATGCGACACAAGTCATGTCTGACGATAATCAGGGCTGAGCCGGCGCTTTTTTGGTCGAAGGCTGAACAGGGGCAGCCGGTTTGGTCGGGGCAACTTTTTCTTTTTCCAGCTCTTTGATGCTTGACTTCATGGATTCAATCTGGCCTTGAACGGTCTGGACCATTTTGTCAGCAATGTCCTGAACACGTTTTTCCTGATTTTTAAACGTGATATCCAACTGTTTCTTGTCCGCTTTTTCGCCGGATACCAATCCGAGATCGGCCTGACATTCGGCAACGGCCGTGGTAATGACATTCAACTGATCGGAAATTTTTCCCATCTCATCAGCCAGTTTTTTATCCAGTACGCTGATATCCGCGGCCAGCTTTTTATCCAGTACGCTGACATCCGCAGCCGCTTTTTCATTTCCGGATTTCAGATCCTTTAAAACAGGCTGAATTTTGGTTTCAACCTTATTGAGTTCATCAGAAACCGCCTTTTTGTCTGCTTTTAAAGATTTGATTGCATCTAAGGAACCCTCCAGTTTCTGAAGGCTTTCCTGAAGTCTGTTGGCTTTTGTCTCCAGTTGATCGAAACGGTTCAAGGAATCCGATTCCAGTTTGGCATGATTGATGGACAGATTGGACAAACTGGATTCCAGATTGTGTGCCATGGAAGTCAGCTCTTTTGCACCCATATCCTGACCGCGGCTGATCATGTCCCGGATGTCCCGATATCCCAGAAAACCGATCAGAATGATCAGGATCGGAATCAGGATCGTGATCAGTGTGACCCGCCGGCTGAGGATTTCAAGCTGTTTATATGCCATCTGATCGTTCAGAAGTGTATCCGGACGGTCTTCATCGGATATCGGAAAGCTCATATTATTTTTTTTGCTGCGGTCCATTCAAACCTATTCCCACTCAATGGTGCTTGGCGGTTTGGAGCTGATATCATAAACGACCCGGTTGACCCCCTTGACCTCATTGATGATCCGGTTGGAAATCCGGGACAGAAGATCGTGGGGCAGGCGGGCCCAGTCTGCTGTCATGGCATCCACGCTGGTCACCGCCCGAATCGCGATGACGTTTTCATAAGTACGATGATCGCCCATGACACCGACACTTTTCAGTGGCAGCAGCACGGTAAATGACTGCCATAGTCGTCGATAATAGCCAGACTTCCGTATTTCATCAAGCAAAACATCGTCGGCGTTCCGCAGAATCGTCAACCGGCTGCGCGTCACTTCTCCGATGATGCGGATGGCAAGCCCGGGACCGGGAAACGGCTGACGCCAGATCAGTTCATCCAGAAGACCTATTTCCGCGCCCAGTTTGCGCACCTCATCCTTGAACAGAAACTTGAGTGGCTCGATCAGTTTGAGTTTCATGGTTTTGGGCAGGCCTCCCACGTTGTGGTGGGATTTGATCACAGAGGACGGACCGCCGAACGTGGATTGAGACTCGATGACATCGGGATACAAAGTACCCTGGGCCAGAAAATCCGCATGCGGAATGGTTGCGGCTTCTGCCTCAAACACATCCATGAACACCTTGCCGATGATTTTCCGTTTTTTCTCCGGATCGATCACGCCCTTAAGTGCCTTTAAAAACCGGGTGGCGGCATCGACAAAGCGGATATTGATGTTCAGATGCTGCTTCAGGGTCTTCTTGAGTTTTTCCCGCTCATTTTTTCGCAACAGGCCATTATCGACAAAGATGCAGGTAAGCTGTTTTCCAATAGCCTGGTGGAGCAGGAGCGCTGTGACCGAAGAATCCACACCGCCGCTCAGTCCCAGAATTGCCTTTTTATCCCCCACGGTATCCCGAATCTGCAAAATGGTGTCATGGGCAAATGATTTCATTGTCCAGGACCGCTCGCACTGACAGACATCAAACAGAAAGTTGCTGATCATTTCCCGGCCCATCGGCGTATGCTCGACCTCGGGATGGAACTGAAGGCCAAACAGCCTTTTTTTGGGCCATTCTGTGGCCGCAACCGGCGTGCCGATGGTTGATCCGATGACCTGAAATCCCAGGGGAAGTGTCAGAATGGAATCGCCGTGGCTCATCCAGCATTGGGTGATGGATTCGACACCGCTGAAGATCCGGGACGACTCGGTGATGGTCAGTTCTGCAAAACCGTATTCCCGGTTATCGGCCTTCTGAACGGTTCCGCCCAGTGCATGAACCATGTATTGCATGCCGTAGCAGATTCCCAAAACCGGTATGCCCAGATCAAAGATGCCGGGATCCACTTTGGGGCTGTTTTTCTCATAGATGCTGGCCGGGCCACCCGAAAGAATGATGCCTTTGGGATTCAGCGAGCGGATGGTGTCCAGGCTGATGGTCGGGGGATCGATCTGGCAGTAAACCTGGCACTCCCGCACCCGTCTGGCAATCAATTGATTATACTGGGATCCAAAATCGATGATGAGTATCATGGTTCTCCTCACGCTTTTCAAATAGACGCAATCGGCGCCGCCAAACAATCAATTTGCGAAAACAGGCTGAATATGGTAGGAATGCCGCAAAAAGTCAAGCAGCGATTAACAGGTTCCTATTTGTTATGGATGGGTGCCCACCGGAAACAGCGAGGAACCGAATAAACTGACATCCATTCAGATCCAACGGTTACGTGATGATCGTCCAGATTTATGAAATTCAGACGCCTGAAGAGGCACGATGTGTGGTTGAAGCAGGCGTTCACCATATCGGAAGCGTGATTCCGGATTCAGCACACTGGCAGCAGACATCCATCCGTGACGCCATTCAAACCGCACATCAGTATCAGGCGCGGGCCAGCCTGATTCCGTTGTTTTTCGATCCCCGGGTGGTTTTTCAACTCATGGACTGGTATCAGCCCGATATTCTGCATTTCTGTGATGCATTATGGGATGAAACCGGTCAATGCATGGATATTGATCCGATGTTACAATTACAGGACGATATTCGAAAAGCCCGGCCAGATATCGGAATCATGAGAACCATTCCGATCCCGGAAAAAGGCGTTGTGCCACCGGTCGATCTCTTACCCCTTGCCCGGGCGTTTGAAACACTGAGCGACTGGCTTTTGATCGACACCTGGAGGCAGCCCCAGACCGGTTCGGTATCAGCCGATCAACCGGTTAACGGATTTATCGGCATCACTGGCAAACCCTGCGACTGGGATCTTGCGGCCGAACTGGTTCGGCTGGTCAACATTCCGGTCATTCTGGCAGGCGGCATTACGCCGGAAAATGTATACGAGGGCATCATGCGGGTCCGGCCGTCAGGTATCGACAGTTGTACCGGAACCAATGCCCTGGATTCCAATGGAAATCCCATTCGGTTTAAAAAAGACATCAACCAGGTTAAAAAACTGATATCCGCCGTGCGTCAGGCCGAGGCGGATCTAAGGAGCGTGTAATAATGTATGACAGCAGTGATTTGAGAAAAGGTCTTAAAATTGAAATCGACGGCGATCCGTATATTGTCGTTCAGTTCGAATTTGTCAAACCCGGTAAAGGTCAGGCGCTTTACAAATGCCGCCTGAAAAACATGGTGACGGGCTCTCAATTTGAACGAACCTACCGGTCCGGCGAAAAATTCAATGAAGCCAGCCTTGAAGAGCGTGAAATGGAATACCTCTATGCCGATGGCGATCGGTACTGTTTCATGAACACCTCCACCTACGACCAGGATTTTCTGACAGCCGGGCAGGTTGGCGACGGCCTCCATTTTTTAAAGGAAAATACGGTCTGTAATATCCTGTTTTTTCAGGACCTGGCCATCGGCGTCACCCTTCCGATCTTTATGGAGTTAAAAATTGTCAAAGCCGACCCCTGGGCCAAAGGTGACACCGCATCCGGTGATTCCAAACCGGCCACCCTGGAAACCGGTTATACGCTTCAGGTTCCCCCGTTTGTCGAAGAAGGTGAAATCATTCGCATTGACACGCGAACCGGTCAGTATGTGGAGCGCGTGAAGTAACCCCCCTCCTGAAATTCAGAAACCTGGAAATGCGGAAAGGTCATATGGCATAACCGCATTTCAGCACCCACCGGTCAAACTGTCACGCCATCATGCCGGCAATCAATGCCTCGACCGTTTCAGATGCATTTCCTGCCACGTCGATGATGTCCTTGATAACGGATTTTTGCGGGTTGTCAGGATCATGCACATTGGTCACGACCGAGATTCCCAGCACCCGCATGCCGGCCTGAACTGCAGCAATCGTTTCCAGTACCGTGGAAAACCCGACCGCATCCGCACCAATCGTTTTCAAAAAGCGCACTTCAGCCGGGGTTTCAAGAGACGGACCTTTGAGTCCTGCATAAACCCCTTCTTTCAGCGGAATTTTCAATTTTTCTGCGGATTGTCGGAGGGCTTCGCGTAAATCAGCCGAGTAGGCCTGACTCATATCCGGAAACCGGTCTCCCAGAACATCCCGATGTGCCCCGATCAGGGCGTTGGCGCCGGTCAGATTGATATGATCCCGAATCATCAGGATATCGCCGGCGGATAACCGGGAATTGAGCCCGCCTGATGCATTGGACAAAATCAGGGTATCCACCCCCAATCGGTTCATGACCCGAATGGGGAAAATAACCTCAAGCGGCGAATATCCTTCATACAAATGAAACCGGCCCTGCATGATGACCGCCGGTTTTCCATTCAGTTCTCCAAAAACAAGCTTTCCCCGATGGCTTTCAACGGTTGAAACCGGAAAATGCGGAATACCCGCATAGTCAAAAGAAGCCGCCACATCCAGCCTTCTGGCACTGTCGGACAGCCCGGTTCCACTGACCAGACCGATCTGGGGCAGAAACGGGATGTGCTGTTTCAAAAAATGAGCGGTGTCTGCGATGCAGGCGATGTGGTCATCGATGTCAGAATGATTTGGATTGAAATTGGTCATCTTGTCCGTTCCCCTATCATTTCATCTGCTGCGGTTCATCACTTCGGCGATGGCAGCCAAAGCGGTTTCGATGTCCTGACGTGACACATCACAATGGGTCACGGCCCGGATCGTTCGCGGTCCGGATGCCAGCATTCGCACACCCATTTTTTCCAAACGGCCGACCAGGTCCGGAGCGCCCAGATCCGGCCGCTCGATATCAAAATAGGCGATGTTGGTTTTAACGCGTTCCGGATCCGCAAAAAGCCCGGGGATTGCGCTCAGGCCTCTGGCCAGGAACCGGGCATTTGCATGGTCGTCTGCCAGGCGATCCACCATCTGCTCCAGGGCGACGATTCCGGCGGCCGCCAGCACCCCGGCCTGGCGCATGCCGCCGCCAAGAAGCTTGCGGACCCGGCGGGCTGCCTGGATGAAATCATGGCTACCGCAGAGGACCGAGCCAATTGGAGCGGCCAGCCCCTTGCTCAGGCAAAACGAAACCGAATCGGCATCTGCGGCAAGATCCGCAACATGAACGCCAAGAGCCACAGCCGCATTGAACAGACGGGCGCCGTCGATATGCAGGCGGATCCCATGGCGCCTTGCGATGGCAGCCACCGCTGAAATGTAGTTTGGCTCCAGAGGCGCGCCACTGCACAAATTGTGTGTATTTTCCAGGCAGATAAGCCGTGTGCGCGGAAAATGGATGTTCTCGCTGCGGATTGCCGCTTCGATATCCTCAATCCGCATGGTCCCGTCCAGTTGGTTGGGAACGGTGCGCGGATGAACGGCGGCAACGGCTGCAGATCCGCCCTGTTCATAATAAAAGGTGTGGGACAGATGTCCCAGAATCATCTCGTCACCCCGGCCACAATGGATCATAAGACTGACCAGGTTGGCCATGGTGCCACTGGAAACCAGCAGAGATGCCTCCTTGCCTGTTTGCTGAGCAGCCATCTGCTCCAGGCGGTTTACCGTGGGATCTTCGCCAAAGACGTCATCGCCCAGCACGGCTTCTGCCATGGCCTTCCGCATGGTCGGTGTCGGTTGGGTCATGGTGTCGGATCGTAATTCCACGATGTGTGTGCTCATATTTTCCTCCAGAGTAGTCCATTGATCAGTTTTTTAACGCAATCATAAAAACTTCAAACGCCGGTTTTATAACATGAATCAATCTTCTTAACAGCCTGAAACCGGATTCACCCAGGTGAAGCTTGTTTGCCCAAACGCTTGAAAACCGGTCATAACCAAATCGCTCAATTGAGCCCTTGATTATTTTGAAATCCAATTGATCAACCAGATTTCCAAGTGTTTGAACATTCCATGAATACAGATGATGATTGGGTTCATCGGGGTCGTAATGGTGATATTTATGTCCTGTTTCATACGGCACAAACAGCAACAGCTTCCCCCCTTTGCACAAAATGCGCCTTATATCTTTCAAAATATCAGGCGGACAGCTCGTGTGTTCCAGCACGTGATGACAAATGACGACATCGATGGATTCATCGGAAATCGTATGAATGTCATTGGTAAATTCGATATTCTTTTGTATTAAACCCGATTCCAAATGTGCCGATACATCATACCCGATACGTTTTCCGCATGTTAATTCGGAAATATTCCATCCGGTTCCGACCCCATACTCGAATACGATATCCTGATCGGTGATAAACGGGATGATTTTATCCCTGCGAAGTCTTGCTACCCAAGGATAGACGTTATCCGGAACAAAATTGATTGCATCGTGATATGTTTTCCCTTTTTCACCCCGGTATTGTTCCGTGATTTTATCATCAAAACTCATATTTTCTCCAAATTGGGCTCTCCGTTAGCCTGACTCCCCATCCCAGGGGGATAGTCCTGGGGTGCGGGTTATAAAATCGCAGATTGTGACCGTTCACAGTAAAACTTGAGCTTCTCTTATACCATACCGATATCCGATATCAACGCATTCTTTGATGTCGCTGTCCCGCTATTCCATTTTCAAATCCCGTGCTTATTTTTTTCATAGTTTCCGATTCATGTAGCGAATCCGCTGATGGTTTGTCTTTCGTGGTAAGTTTTGGTTTCGAGAAAGATGGACAGTCATGGATCACATCGCGAAATTATCAAATAGGAGATCATCAAATGAAATATCATCATATGCTGGCAGGGGTAATGCTGACCGGCCTGATTTATTTTGGCGCGGCGATGGTGTTTGAAAGCAGGGCCGGATCCGCTCCGTCAATACCACCGTTCAAGGTTTTTTCAGTCGAAAAAGGAGAATATGTCATGACAGAAAGAGTCGTCAAAACAGAACAGGAATGGAAAAAACAACTGACGCCCGAGCAGTTCCACATCATGCGGGAGAAAGGGACCGAACGGGCCTTTACCGGCAAATACGCGGATCACCACGATCATGGCGTTTACCGTTGCGCGGGCTGTGGTCTGGATCTGTTTCATTCCAAAACCAAGTTTGAGTCAGGGACAGGCTGGCCGAGCTTTACGGCTCCCGTGGCTTATGAGAATATTCAGTCCCTGTCGGACAAGGGCCTGTTCATGACGCGGACCGAAGTCCTGTGCAGCCGCTGCGACGCGCATCTGGGTCATGTTTTTTCCGACGGACCCGCACCGACCGGACTGCGTTACTGTATCAATTCGGCGGCTCTTCAGTTTGCAGCATTGACATAATGGGATCATCCGGAGCCTGGAGCCGGTACGATTGGCCCAATTCCGGGATAAGCTGAAAAAAGAGGAGAAAAGCCATGAAAGCAACGATGGTAATGATGGGCCTGATGACACTGATTGCAGTGAGTGCAGCAATTGCCGATAACAAAACCTCACGGATGACAACGCACGCCGGTAAAACGGAAAAAGCCATTTTTGCCGGAGGATGCTTCTGGTGTATGGAGGCACCTTTTGAAAAACTGCCCGGAGTGATTTCAGTCGTTTCCGGATACACCGGTGGTGTCAAGGAAAATCCTACATACGAAGAGGTGTCGTCAGGGGAGACAGGGCATACGGAAGCGGTTGAAATCGAATATCACCCTGAAAAGATCAGTTATGAAAAATTGTTGGAAGTCTTTTGGATGAATATTGATCCGACCGCAGTTGATCGGCAGTTTGTGGATGTCGGACATCAGTACCGTGCGGCGGTGTTCTATCTTGATGACGAACAGAAAAGACTTGCCGAAGAATCCAGGGCAAAGCTTCAAAAATCCGGTCGGTTCAACAAGCCGATCGTTACCGAAATCCTGCAGGCTTCCGTGTTTTACCCGGCTGAAGGGTATCATCAGGATTATTACAAAAATAATCCGATACGCTATAAATATTATCGGCACGGGTCAGGAAGAGATCAATTTCTGGACAGTGTCTGGGGCAAAGACAGGAAGTAATGACCAAACTCATGGCCAACGCCGGGCAGGCAGTGAAGACTTTGCTCTGTCCGGCCAGTAACGATACGTGACATCTGATCATTCGGCAATTGTCAGAACAATGATTCCAAGGGCCTGTACCAGACAGGTATAAATTGGAAATCGCAAATCCGTTTTCAGCCTGGTGAGAATATTCTGTAAAAAAGGTGACAGCGTTTCACCGGCAAACCCGCGGGCTTCATTCCGTAATTCGGACTGATTGTTCTGAGATTCCTGAAACAACAGAAAATACAAAAATTCCAGCTCAACCGCCAGATGGTCCGGTGGTTCGTTGCCGGTTGTCTGAATGGAAAGTCCATGCGCTTTCAGGCGATGATCCATCTTCACTGCGGCCGGCCCCATCAAGGCACCCGATTCCGATTCATAACAGGATTCATACAGCGGGGCTGAAATGTTTCCCGCATCATTGACAAACAACCGAACATATCCATCCCGAAGCATGTCGATGAACTCTTCGGAACGCGCATCCTCCTGTATCATCTGGCAGACGGTTTCCATTTCCTGTGCCGAAGACGGGCTGAGCAGCGGCAGGATTCGTGTGACAAGCAACCTGAACCTGCCGTTTTGAATTGTCTGCCGAACTGGATCATCCAGATTCCAGAACAGTTGCGTGAAAAATTGCAGCAGTTCCAGAATATCCTGTTTTTCTTCACAATTCCATTCAAATACGGTCATGGGATGAACGTTATCCTTTCCCGATTCTACAGCGAGGTCATGGTTGCATAAAAGCATTGTAATAATTTTTCTGGATGAGTATACATAACTATCATCGAAATAACCATGAAAAGCTGGGGCTTGGTTCTAACTTCTGCTGTTCCATTTCCACAATAAACGAAAGGAGAAAATCATGTATTTGCCCAATATCTATAAAAATTTTTTAGAGAAATATCCCGAAGTCTTCAACGGATACAAACAGCTTGGTACCGCTTGCCGCGAGGCAGGCCCTCTTGATACAAAACTTCAGGATTTGATCAAACTGGGTATCGCCATTGGCGCCAATTCCCGGGGGGCTGTCATGTCCCATACGCGGAAGGCGGTTGCATCCGGTGCCACGGTTGACGAAATTCACCATGCCGTGCTGCTGGCGTTGACCACCACCGGATTTCCCAACATGATGGCGGCCATGGGCTGGGTGAACGATGTTCTGGAAGAAAATATTGGAAAAACCGAATAAGCATACCATTCGATTGATGGCTGGTTTGCTCTGCATCGTCTTGCTGGGGTTTCCGGATTATCTGAAGGCCAATGAGATAGAGCCAGTCCGGATTGCATCGATCTATGCCTTGAGCGGATCTGCAACCCTGTCGCATGCGTCTTCCATGCGCGGAATCCGGTGTGGTGTCCGTGCGATAAACGAATCCGGCGGTGCTCTGGGCAGGCCCCTCGAACTGATCGCGTTCGACAACGAAAGCTCGCCCATCGGCGCCAAGGTGACAGCCGAAGCCGCAATCCGTCAGGGTGTTACGGCCATCATCGGATCTGCATGGAGTTCGCATACCCTTGCGGCAGCACGGGTGGCTCAGGCAGCCGGTATTCCCCTGATTACCAATATTTCAACCCACCCCGATGTCACCCGGATCGGCGACCGGATTTTTCGCATCTGCTTTACCGATGATTTTCAGGGACAGGTCATGGCCACCTTTGCCAGAGCAGCGCTTCATGCCGGAACCGCATTTATTTTTGTGGATGTCAGCAGTGATTATAGCATGAATCTTGCCGACGAATTCGAGCGCAGATTTGTCATGCAGGGAGGCGTCGTTCTGAAAACAATCAGCTATAAGGAAAAACAGATGGATTTCAGACAAACGGCTCTTCAGATCGAATCCCTTCAGGCCGATGTCTGCTTCATTCCAGGATATCTTGAAAGTGCGGTGATCATTCGAGAGGCCCGGAAATTGGGAATGACGGCGATTCCATTGGGAGGAGATGGATGGGATATGTCCGGGTTTATCGAGAAATCAGGCGGCGCAGTTGAGGGCGCTTACTACTGTACGCATTGGACCAGAGATAAAAACAATAAACCATCCGAGGCGTTTCTGAAACGCTGCCCCAAACCGGGAAATTCCGATATCGGCGTGTCCGCTTCAGCTCTGGGGTATGACGCTGTGCTGGTTCTGGCGGATGCCATCAAACGGGCCGGTTCGACGGATACCCATCTGATTTCTCAGGCACTTGCCCAGACACAGCATTTTGAAGGGGTAACCGGAGATATCACCTTTGGTTCAGACCGGAATCCGGCCAAGGATGCGGTCATCATGAAGATCGTTGACAATCATCCCCAATTCGTCAAACGGATTACGCATTCGGCCCTGGCCGATCAGGAATAGATGACCATGCGACCGGTCAGAAGTCTGAGATTCAAAACCAATGCGGCTATCCTGATTATCTGTCTGATTATTTCCGCCTGTTTTGGGGTCGTTCTGTACCCGTTTGAACTCAGGCGGAATCAAATGCATTACAATCACATCCAAATGCTTCTTGACGCCATTTTTCTGCAGAAAGAAGAGCAGATTGCCAATGAGATATTTGGCGGACAGGATAAAGCCCTGATGCTGTCTCTGTCTGATATTCAGGCTGTACAGGGAATCTTGAACACCTTGATCTATGATATGAATGGACGGCTTATTCAATCCGCCACTATCGTGGATTCAGGACCGTTTTCAGAAACGGATCGCAACCGGTTGAACCATCATCCACTTTTCGTGATCCATGACGATGCCCGGCATCCGGCTGCGGAATATGCCTCGCAGATTGAGGTAATGGGTGAAAAATTTGGTTATATCCGTATCCTGTATGACCTGTCCGATATCAAACGGGAACGGCACCAGGCCTATCTCCTTTTTGCCGCACTGCTGATCGCCATTCTGGTCATGATATCCATATTTTTGAATCTGTTGTTGACATATCTGGTCATCAAACCCTCTTCTGCGTTTGTCGATGCCATTAAAAGACTTCAGGAAGGCCACTTTGGAGAGCAGGTCGCGGTGATGCATCACGATGAACTGGGTCAGGTTGCATTGGCTTTCAACGATATGTCATTGAAACTGAAGAATAAACATGCCGAACTTTTGGAAGCGGTTCACACACGGGAAGAATACGCCATTCAGGTTCAGAAGGCCAACCTGGCTCTGGAAAAACTGAATATCAAACTGGAAGAGCGGGTCACGGATCGGACTGCGGCACTGACAGAAAGCAATGAACAGCTCCAGAAGGAAATCCTGGAAAAAGAACATGCCTATCAGGAGAACCGGGACCTTCAGGAGCGGCTGGCCAGGTCACATAAAATGGAGGCATTGGGGCTTCTGGCCGGAGGTGTGGCCCATGATCTGAACAATGTGCTTTCCG
>Ga0351889_10049_pt2 | contig 38126 bp, 29 predicted proteins | sample TotcelFGM3001M14_FD_206767 | JGI IMG/M metagenome (GOLD analysis project Ga0351889, IMG submission 206767) | Enriched cells from coal bed in the Powder River Basin, Montana, United States - Total cells FGM rep3 HSBNCT.FGM.300.1.M14 ...
ATGGTATTATGGTCAAGCTCGCTAAAGAGCGCCGAACCTTGAAAATGATACAGAGCGATAGCAAACGCAAAGCGCAGTCAATAATTTGAGTAAATGTACTTGACCCTTGGGGGCCGAGAGGCGACCTGAGGGAAGAATCAAGAGCATACAGGATTAAACATAAGAGTTTGATCCTGGCTCAGGACGAACGCTGGCGGCGTGCCTAACACATGCAAGTCGAGCGGGGACAGTAAGTAGCAATACGAGCTGTTCTAGCGGCGGACGGGTGAGTAACGCGTGAGCAACCTGTCCCAAACAGGGGGATAACGAACCGAAAGGTTCACTAATACCGCATAAGACCACGAGGTCACATGGCCTTGAGGTCAAAGGAGCAATCCGGTTTGGGGTGGGCTCGCGTCTGATTAGCTAGTTGGTGGGGTAACGGCCCACCAAGGCGACGATCAGTAGCCGACCTGAGAGGGTGATCGGCCACATTGGAACTGAGACACGGTCCAAACTCCTACGGGAGGCAGCAGTGGGGAATATTGGGCAATGGGCGAAAGCCTGACCCAGCAACGCCGCGTGAAGGAAGAAGGTTTTCGGATCGTAAACTTCTATCCTTGGTGAAGATAATGACGGTAGCCAAGAAGGAAGCCCCGGCTAACTACGTGCCAGCAGCCGCGGTAATACGTAGGGGGCAAGCGTTGTCCGGAATGATTGGGCGTAAAGGGCGCGTAGGCGGCCTGGTAAGTCTGGAGTGAAAGTCCTGCTTTTAAGGTGGGAATTGCTTTGGATACTGCTGGGCTTGAGTGCAGGAGAGGTAAGTGGAATTCCCGGTGTAGCGGTGAAATGCGTAGAGATCGGGAGGAACACCAGTGGCGAAGGCGACTTACTGGACTGTAACTGACGCTGAGGCGCGAAAGTGTGGGGAGCAAACAGGATTAGATACCCTGGTAGTCCACACTGTAAACGATGAATGCTAGGTGTAGGGGGTATCGACCCCTTCTGTGCCGGAGTAAACACAATAAGCATTCCGCCTGGGGAGTACGGCCGCAAGGTTGAAACTCAAAGGAATTGACGGGGGCCCGCACAAGCAGCGGAGCATGTGGTTTAATTCGAAGCAACGCGAAGAACCTTACCAGGTCTTGACATCCAGTAAAATCTGTAGAGATACAGTGTGCCTTCGGGCGTACTGAGACAGGTGGTGCATGGTTGTCGTCAGCTCGTGTCGTGAGATGTTGGGTTAAGTCCCGCAACGAGCGCAACCCTTGTGATCAGTTACTAACGGGTAATGCCGAGGACTCTGATAAGACTGCCGGGGACAACTCGGAGGAAGGTGGGGACGACGTCAAATCATCATGCCCCTTATGACCTGGGCTACACACGTGCTACAATGGCCACTACAGAGAGCCGCGAGACCGCAAGGTGGAGCCAATCTCATAAAAGTGGTCCCAGTTCGGATTGTGGGCTGCAACCCGCCCACATGAAGTCGGAGTTGCTAGTAATCGCGGATCAGCATGCCGCGGTGAATACGTTCCCGGGCCTTGTACACACCGCCCGTCACACCATGGGAGTTGATAGCACCCGAAGTCGGTGAGGCAACCGCAAGGAGCCAGCCGCCGAAGGTGAGATCAATGACTGGGGTGAAGTCGTAACAAGGTAGCCGTATCGGAAGGTGCGGCTGGATCACCTCCTTTCTAGGGAGAAAACCCAACGAGAAATCGAAGGGTTCATTCCAAGGTCGATGCCGACGCCAGCAATGGTGTTGGTCAAACAAAGAACCGTCAGGTTCAAAATGATTGCGCAAACGTACAAATATCGCTCTGTATCATTTTCAGGGTTCGCCGTATGGCGGGCAGGGCGCAAGCCCCGCACCTTGACAACTGTATAGGAAGGACGAGATTTAAAAGATCAGATCATTTCTGTTCCAGACCGGTGAGCAATCACCGGACGCGAAGAAGATTGGTCTTAGGAGAATCGACGTAAAAATCAAGCGAATAAGAGCACAGGGTGGATGCCAGGGCACCATACGCCGAAGAAGGACGTGGCAAGCTGCGACAAGCTACGAGGAGCCGCAAGCAGGCATTGATTCGTAGATATCCGAATGGGGAAACCCGGCTGGGGTCATGCCCAGCCATCATGAGATGAATCCATAGTCTCATAGAAGGGCACCCGGGGAACTGAAACATCTTAGTACCCGGAGGAAGAGAAAGAAACATCGATTTCCTAAGTAGCGGCGAGCGAAAGGGAAAGAGGCCAAACCAGGGAGCATGCTCTCTGGGGTTGCGGGCCGGCATAAAGGCATTGAGGTAAGGTAGCAGAAGCGCGTTGGAAAGCGCCTCCAAAGAGGGTGAAAGACCCGTACGCGAAACCTGAAGACAGCCAGCCGGTACCAGAGTACCGCAGGACACGAGAAATCCGGTGGGAAGCAGGGGGGACCACCCCCCAAGCCTAAATACGATATGGTGACCGATAGCGCATAGTACCGTGAGGGAAAGGTGAAAAGAACCCCGGGAGGGGAGTGAAAGAGAACCTGAAACCCTGTGTTTACAAGCAGTGGAAGCACGATAGATGTGCGACCATGTACTTTTTGTAGAACGGACCGGCGAGTTACGTTATGTTGCAAGGTTAAGGACTGATGGTCTGAAGCCGAAGCGAAAGCGAGTCTGAATAGGGCGGCAAGTAACATGACGTAGACCCGAAACTGGGTGACCTATCCATGGCCAGGTTGAAGTGGGAGTAAAATCTTATGGAGGACCGAACCAGACGTCTGTTGAAAAAGGCGGGGATGAGCTGTGGATAGCGGAGAAATTCCAATCGAACCCAGAGATAGCTGGTTCTCCTCGAAATAGCTTTAGGGCTAGCCTCGTATTAGATTATCGGAGGTAGAGCACTGAATGGGCTAGGGGACCCAAAGTCTACCGAACCCTATCAAACTCCGAATGCCGAATAATTGATGTACGGGAGTCAGTCTGCGAGAGATAAGTTCCGCGGGCAAAAGGGGAACACCCCAGACCCGCCGCTAAGGTCCCTAAGTTCACGTTAAGTGGAGAAGGATGTGTGATTGCACAGACAACCAGGATGTTGGCTTAGAAGCAGCCATTCATTCAAAGAGTGCGTAATAGCTCACTGGTCGAGTGGTCATGCGCCGAAGATGTACCGGGGCTCAAACGTGACACCGAAGCGCGGGATTTGCATTTAGATGCAAGTGGTAGAGGAGCATTGTATCAGGGCTGAAGCCAGATCGTGAGGACTGGTGGACATGATACAAGAGAGAATGCCGGTATGAGTAGCGAGAGGCATGCGAGAAACATGCCCGTCGAATGCCTAAGGTTTCCTGGGGAAGGTTCATCCACCCAGGGTCAGTCAGGGCCTAAGCCGAGGACGATAGTCGTAGGCGATGGACAGCAGGTTGAGATTCCTGCACCGCCATGAGAATGAAGCAATGACACAGAAGGATACCGTGAGCCGGGTGATGGTCAACTCGGTTGTCAAACGAGGCTGGTAGTTAGTCAAGTACGGCTACCGCGAAGGCTGAGTGAAGACGAGAGCGAAATCAAGTAGCGAAACACGGGATTTCACGCTGGCGAGAAAAGTTGCTGGTATATTGAAGTGGCGCCTGTACCGCAAACCGACACAGGTAGGCAAGGTGAGAATCCTAAGACGGACGGGAGAATCCCTGTTAAGGAACTCGGCAAAATGACCCCGTAACTTCGGGAGAAGGGGTGCCGATAGAGATATCGGTCGCAGAGAATAGGCTCAAGCGACTGTTTAGCAAAAACACAGGTATCTGCGAAAGCGAGAGCTGACGTATAGGTGCTGACACCTGCCCGGTGCTGGAAGGTTAAGGGGAAATGTCATCGCAAGAGAAGCATAGAACCGAAGCCCCAGTAAACGGCGGCCGTAACTATAACGGTCCTAAGGTAGCGAAATTCCTTGTCGGGTAAGTTCCGACCCGCACGAATGGTGTAACGACTTGAGCGCTGTCTCAACAGGGAGCCCGGTGAAATTGAAGTATGGGTGAAGATGCCCATTACCCGCGACTGGACGGAAAGACCCCGTAGAGCTTGACTGTAGCCTGATATTGGATTTCGGTAACGGATGCACAGGATAGGTGGGAGGCAAGGAAGCGAGAACCCCGGTTTTCGTGGAGCCACCGTTGGGATACCACTCTTCTGTTATTGAAATTCTAACATAGCGCCGTAAACCGGCGGATGGACAGTGTCAGGTGGGCAGTTTGACTGGGGCGGTCGCCTCCGAAAGAGTAACGGAGGCGCCCAAAGGTACCCTCAGAATGGATGGAAACCATTCACAGAGTGTAAAGGCAGAAGGGTGCCTGACTGCGAGAGTGACAATTCGAGCAGAGACGAAAGTCGGGCTTAGTGATCCGGCGGTATGAGAGTGGAATTGCCGTCGCTTAACGGATAAAAGCTACCTCGGGGATAACAGGCTGATCTCCCCCAAGAGTCCACATCGACGGGGAGGTTTGGCACCTCGATGTCGGCTCGTCGCATCCTGGGGCTGAAGCAGGTCCCAAGGGTTTGGCTGTTCGCCAATTAAAGCGGCACGCGAGCTGGGTTCAGAACGTCGTGAGACAGTTCGGTCCCTATCCATCGTGGGCGTAGGAATCATGAGAGGATCTGTTCCTAGTACGAGAGGACCGGAATGGACGCACCTCTGGTGCAACTGTTGTCGTGCCAACGGCATAGCAGGGAAGCGAAGTGCGGAAGGGATAAACGCTGAAGGCATCTAAGCGTGAAACCCACCTTAAGAAGAAGATTCCTGGTGCGCAAGCATGAGAGACCCCTTGAAGACTACAAGGTGATAGGTCATCGGTGGAAGTGCGGTAACGCATGCAGCTTGATGATACTAATCGGTCGAAAGCTTGAAACATATCGATATCCAAGACCAACACAGAGATGATCCGTCCTTCCTGTACGGTTGTCAGGGTGTGGAATGCATCTGGTGTAATGCCAGAGGCAACACGCGCCTGTATAACATAGTTCACCCTTTGCGGTGGCAATGGCCTGAGGGTTCCACCTGTTCCCATTCCGAACACAGAAGTTAAGCCTCAGCACGTCAATGGTACTTGGCTGGTAACGGCCCGGGAGAGTAGATCGCCGCCGCATTCCACATAAGCAGCGCTTGCTATATGCAAGCGCTGCTTCTTTTGCGTTTCTGGCAAAGTTTGCCCGCGATGTCAGTCTTGGTTTTGCGCCTATGTTAGCCGTGGTCTGCTCTTTCATCCGAGCGGAGTACGTGAGCAATCCTTATTAAATGAATGCCTCCGCTTAACAAAGCCTCCACCTTTGAGGCAACAGACAGAAAGAAAAGCCCCTTGTATCGAAAAGCGCGGTTTTACGTAGATCACATGGCATTTACGGTTACTTTCCATTCCTTCCTGCGATGCGATGAAAATCCCGCTATACCCGTTTCTCCATTTTCAGCCGCTTGTTCATTAACCTATATTCCTGCAACGTCAAAGCTGCTTGCGTCCTCGTGCCTTTGGCATAATGCTCACTTGTGTCAACGCCGGGATAAAATGACCGAAAACGCCGGTGAAAAATGACCCATAACGCCGGTTACCCTGCCGCCGGAATATCCGCTGGCGGAACCGTTTGAATCCCTGTTTTCAGGCGATCTTTCAGCCGATATGTCTGCCCCCGGATATTAATCACGTGAGCATGATGGAGCAGCCGATCCAACAGAGCCGTTGCGACAATCGTATCACTGAGCAGTTCACCCCAATCGCTGAAGTACTTGTTGCTGGTGAGAATGATGCTGCCATGCTCATATCGCTCAGAGACGAGACGAAAGAACCATTCGGCCTCCTGTCGGTTAAGTTGCAAATAACCGACCTCGTCAATGATGAGGATTGCTGGGTGCAGGTATACCCGCCATCGCTTGTCCAGCCGTCCTTGTTCCATGGATCGTTTCAGATCCTCAATGAGACGTGCCAGGCTGGTATAGTAAACCGTTAGCCCCGATTTTAGTGCCTTCATGGCAAGTCCAACAGCAAGGTGAGTCTTGCCAACACTCGGCGGGCCGAGAAAGATCAGATTTTCGCAGCGAGCCGCAAAACTAAGGGTACCCAGTTCATCGATCTGCCGTTTATCAATGCTTGGCTGAAAGCTGAAATCGAACTCGTCCAGCCCTTTCCGGTGCGGAAGGTGAGCCAGTCTCAGCCTCATCTCCTCGCTCTTGCGATCACGCTCCTGCTGCTCGGTGGTCAGCAGGTCATTGAGAAATTGCGAATAGGTATGCTGCTCCCGCTGCGAGCGCTCCATTTGTGCATCCAGCAACACCGCTGCCGTTTCCAGGCCCAGTGAAGCAAGCAGCGCCCGGGCATGCTCCAGTTCAACCATTGGAGGCACCTCCCAGCAGCCGGTCATAGATGCTCAGCTCACGAATTTCGACCGTGCCGGCCTGTTGCTTTGCACAGGGAAGCGGAACCGGGATACCGTTCCTTTCCGTGAGACCATGGTACTGACCATGAAGCATGATGACATTGCCGGAACGATATTGCGCCTTGTGTCTGGCCAGCAATACGCCGCCATAACAGATCTCCAGCGAGCCTTCGTAGAGCCGAACCCGTACCTCCTTCCCGCTGTATTGCCAAGGGACACCATATCGAATACCGTCAAAGCTGACCATCCCGTCGTGGGTTACAATACGATCCTCCCAGCGATATTGATCCAGTTTTGCCTGTGACGGTAACTCCAATAGCTTTTCGCTGGCCAATGCTTGCAGTGGGATCTTTCCGGTCGTGTGATGTACTTTACCGTTGGCATCACGGCACCAGGCTACTGCCTGACGATTGAGATCGTCCAGATCCTCAAACCGCCGCCCGGGAAGGAAGTTCTCTTTCACATACCGAACAAGGCGCTCTACTTTCCCTTTGGTTTGTGGAGATCGCACGCGACACACTTTCGGCGTAAAACCCATGTCAACGGCGAAATCTGCAAAACGCGTGTTCCAAATGGGCTGCCCTGCTTCCCTGCCTGTTACGACCGTCTTCATATTGTCGGTCAATATCTCCTGAGGCATCCCGCCGTAATACGCAAATGCGTTGACCATGCACCGATGCAGACTGTTCAGATCGCGGCGGCTGGTGAACTCAACGTATTTCATGCGGGAGTTCCCCAGAATGATGACGAACGCAGGCACTTTGTGAAGACCGCCCTGCGCATCCTGGTAATGGCAGATGCCCCAGTCCATTTGCGCCTGTTTGCCGGGTGGTGTTTCATATCTGCGCACGGCGGGCAATGCCCTGGCCGGACGAAAGGGATGCACGTATTCTTTGAGAATCGTAATCCCGCCCTCGTAACCTACTCCTTGCAACCGTTCCAGCAGTACCACGCAGTTGAAAATCCCCTGACTCATGAGGCTGTGAAGGAGAGGTTTATAAGCATCCAGCTTTGAAAACCGATCGTTCGGTGGTGGTTTATTCTCGCCACGCTCAATATACTTGCGGGCTGTATTCTTGGAGATTCCGAGCTGTTTCCCGATGGTATAGGCGCTCTTCCCGTTTCGCGCTTCTTTTCGTATCATGAGAATCATCCCACTCCTTAGCATAGTGCCCGCCTCCACGATCTTCTTCCAGATCATGGTAGCGACCTTCCTTGAGTGGGTCAATTCCTACCGGCGTTCTCGGTCAATTATACTCCGGCGATAACACTTGCTGCTTTACTTCCCTTCAATGTTCTCTTTTGATGAACCCTTTGATAGCCTGCTGATCCTTAACGCCCTGCTCCAGTGCGAGTTTTCGATGTGTTTTACCATCAGAAAGAAGTCTATTCATAGATTCCTTCTGACCCAGTATTGTTGTTTGCACTCGCGGCATAGAAAGAACCTCCCTTCGTAGTTTGTTATCCTACGCTGGGAGGCTTTCTTTCATGTACGTTTTCTCAGGAGCTGTGCAGAACCTGCGGTGCTTTGTCAAGCAGGTATAATACCTTCACCGATAGATATCTGCGACAGTGTTTATAACTGCGTTTCACGCTCGCTCGCAATCAAAGCATTGTACGCGCCTTCATCCAGCGGATACCGTTGCATCAGAAGGATGCCGCTCACAAAGATGACCGCGGGGATAGGCCCGATGAGCAGCCGGATCGTGAACAGGGCGGAGCCGGTCTGCTCGACCACATTGGGCACAAAACTGGCCAAGCTCAGGAACGCTCCTGACAGGGCCGCCGCCAATGCCACGCCGATCTTGGAGAAGAACGTCCACATGCCGTAGTAGGCGCCTTCCTTGCGGTTTTTCGTCTGCGCCGCGTCCACCTCGACCACGTCCGGCAGCATGGCAAAGGGCGGCACGTAGCCAAACCCGATGCCCACGCCCGCAAACACCATCACTGCTAGCGTAAAGGTGATGCCCAGCGTGTGCGCGAAGAAGAACATGGCAAGGCAACTGACCGCCAGAATGAGCAGCGCAAGCTGGTAGGTGCGCTTTTTCCCCAGCCGCTTGGCGACCAGCACGGATAACGGTACGCACACCATCGCCACGCCTAGCAGCAGCAGCATGGCCATGGTGGTCATCGCCTCATCCTGATAGATGTACTTGAAGTAATACACCAACATGGTCTGCACAAACGTAATACCCGTCAGGTTCATGGTGTATACGGCGGCAAGCCTCATATAGGTACGGTTTTTGAATACGATTAGGAACGTTTCGAAAAACTTGCCCTTGGGGCGGGTTTCCTGCGCCGGGGCGGTCTCGCGCACGGTAAAAAAGGTCGTCAGGATGGTGGCGGCCATCAGCACGCCGAACACTAGCCCAACGATGGAAAAGCCCCTGTGCGGCTCTCCCGCAAGGTTGACGATTGGCAGCACGATAGCGGCCCCAAGAATGGTGCCGACAACCGCGAAGCTGAAGCGAAAACCATTCAGCGATGTGCGTTCCTTGAAATCCTTCGTAAGCTCGGGCGTGAGCGAGCCGTAAGGGATGTTGACGACCGTGTAGGCGGTATTCAGCAGGCACAACACCACGGTGACCCAAATGAAGCCCAGCGTCTGCGAGGCGCGAAAATCCGGCGCGGAGAAGAAATACCACATCGCAAGCAACAGCGGTAGCGCGCCGAACAGGAAATAAGGCCGCCTGCGCCCCCAGCGCGAATGTGTGCGGTCGGAGATATAGCCCATTGTCGGATCGGTCACGGCGTCCCAGAACTTGCCCAGCAAAATAGCGGCGCCGGCGAGCGCGGAGGAGAGCCCCACCACGTCGGTCAGGTAGAACAGCGAGTAGAAGCCCATCGCGGTAAAGAACAGGTTGCCCCCCAGATCCCCGATGCCGAAGCCCAGTTTGACGTGCAACGGAAGCTTCGCATTCCTTTGCCGTTTGACAGTATCGCCCTCATGATTGGCCATTGCGGTACTCCTTTATGCATTCTTCGAACCGGCGCGCCAGTTCGCAGGTCATCATGTCGGTTGTTTGCCGTACGTCTTGGCGGTAGGCGGGCATTTGCTCGCTCAGGTTGAGGCAAACGCCCGGCACCAGCACTGCGCGCTTGCGGATGCGGTTTGGACGGTTGGTGATGTTACCGCCTCTCAGCCGTGCCGCCAGATCCTCCAATGTGGTCACGGTTTCCACCAGTCTGTCAAAAAACAGCGCCTCCGGGGTGGCGGCGGTCAGGTACGTTTTATCATGGTAAGACATCAGGTCTACCAGTTCCATGTGCCGCATCGCATACCACGCCTCGCCCGCGCGACGATCCGCCAGGGCAGCCTCCAGCGGCGACTGCCCCATTGTGAGCGACTCGGGGAATATGCGCTCCCAGCCCTCCAGCCGCACGCGGTACATACGTTGGATGCTGTCCTCGTCCTTGGGGTCGATGCCCAACAGGTGCTCCGCCACGGATAACGCGAACGGGTGTATCGCCATCCACCGGTCATGGCGGGTACTCGGGGCTTCTGGATCGTCTATGGGAGCCTTATAGCCGTATGTACCTGTGTAGAATGCTTCGGTCAGGGCTAACAGGCGGCATTCAATGGCCTCCACGCGCAGCAGGAGGGAGTTGCGTTTCGGGAACTCACTGCTGCGGCCTGCCACGGGCAAACCACACAGCGCTTCCAGACGCGCAATGGAAGCGTGGATCTTACGTGCATCCCTTGGATCAAAACGATAGTGCACGCTCAGTGGCAAAACCATCACCTGTTCCGTTCGGCCCGCCTTTTCCAGATCGCGTGCGCACCAGAAGCCCATGCGCACCGTGCCCTGCTCGATGCGGGGCAGCGTTTCGCTGTGATAGGAGATTTGCCCTTCGGGTGCAAGGCCCAGCGGACAGGGCCCATTGCGCATCACGGCACGGATGCCGTTCAAACTGTCCGAATCGAATTTGACGTGATAGACCGGCAGCGCACCAACGCGCGGCAGCAGGAAACGGATTACTGCATCGCCCCACAGCGCGACCGCGTAGTCATGCACCGGGCGCAGGTGTGAACGGTATGCCAGCGGACGGCCCAATGTTTGGGCCACGCGCGGCACCATGTTTTCAAACACATGAAACAAGAGCTGCGGTTCATCTCCATACGGGTGTCGGAAGGCGACGATCAGCCGCGTGCGATGCTGTTGGAAATCGCGAACTGCGTCCACAAGGCGCTCCGGAAACAGCATTTCTACCCCGCGGAACTGCAACGCAAGGCGCAGATAAACGGGAATCACAAAACGGCCCCACCATACCAGCGGCTCGTTGATCTTTGACGGTGCTAGGCGGTGCCGTGCGCTTGCCCTGCCGATTGGTTTTGCAACCAGTCCGGGTTTTGCCATATATGCCTCCGACTGCTTGATATCTGCCATTTTACGCAAAGTTCAGGACGGTGTCAAGCTTAGCCTAATGATCGGGATGGCCGATAAGTTGAAAGATGAATCACCGCTGCGGACAAGAATGACCCAGACCCGTAACACTGGTGGTAATGAAGTATATAAGTAGGTACCCGAGAGGACAGGCAAGGGTAAGGGACGGGATTCATATGCTCACCCGCAGCGAAGTCAAACAGCTACTCTACTGAATAAACCATTGCCCACGCGAACTGTCTGGCTTAAATCATCATCACGGATGAGTACACTTATGGTTGCCTGATGCGGCAGGGTAGCGGCAATTCAACTTGCAGTTCACAATGTGGGCTGAGCGGTAAAAATAAGGGTTGACATTGTGCTGAAATGGCGTATAATAATCATCGTCGGCCAGCGAAGGCGGATACGGGATATAAGCACCATTAGCTCAGCTGGTAGAGCACCTGACTCTTAATCAGGGTGTCCAGGGTTCGAGTCCCTGATGGTGTACCAAGCAAAACCCCTTGAATCAAAGGATTCGAGGGGTTTTGCATACTCATCTATTGTCTTGTTTTGCCTCATTTTCACCCGATATAAATGGGCTCTGGTATGCAAAACGGTATGCAGAAAATCGTGATACTTTATCTGGAAATCAGGGGCTCGGCATGGTTGCATTGCGTGTTTTTTCGTACATCATGACAAGAGCCATGGTTACCACCTTGAAGTCATCAAAGAAAACAGATGATCAGATTCGCGGACGCTTTCAAACTTACAAAGCTATTTCTCGAATCCTCTTCTGGTTCGCCTCGTTGTGTTGTATAATCATGGCAACGCTATAATCGCATCGGAGGCTATCATCATGACCGACGCTGAAAAACGTTCCGCCGCAAAAGAGTTTGCCGCTTACTGGAAGGGCAAGGGCTATGAGAAGGGGGAAAGCCAGAAGTATTGGCTTTCGCTGCTTTCCAAGGTATATGGCATCAAGGACCCCGAGCAGTTCATCTTTTTTGAGGATCAGGTCATGCTGGATCACACCAGCTTCATCGATGGTAGCATCCCACCACGCATGTCAAAGAGAGATAATGGCGACCTGCCTGCCCACAGGTCATTGTAGAGGGTCTTGGTACTTACAATCCCATCGTCTTTGAACAGCCCATGAAGTCTTGCGTAGCCCACACAAGCGTCCAATGACCAATGATGATCTCTGACCTGCTCAACAACCCATCCCATGAAGGCTGTGAGCCTATTGGCCTTATAGGGTTTATGGCAATGGCTTCTGTTGGCGCTGTATACCGCTTGCCCTCGCTTTGCTGAGTAGCCGGGTGGCCTGCCCCGTGATCCGGTTTTGGGTGGCGTCCCTCGTCGCAGTTCGTTAAGCACGGTACTGGCGGAGCAGTTAACCTGTTTGGCTATTTGCCGGAGCGTCCATTTCATGCGATACAGGTGTTGGATCGTGCCGCGTTCTTCTCGCTGAAGATGTTGCCCGCGTCTGCGTTCTGGCTCATGTGTGATATAATCATCATTGTCCATAGGGCGCTTCCTCCTTGGGTAGTTTGGGTGTGTTGTGACTCCATTCTACCACGGTGGAAAATCCCTATGGATTTTCTGTCCTCCTGTTCAACTTGATCTTACAACGAACCACTGAATGAACCGAATGCAACGCAACCATACGGCCTGCACAAACGTCGGCGTGTGCGGCCCGCCCCCAGCATGGCTGCAACGCGTGTAGCCACGGCAGCAAAACGGAAAGCCTTGGGCGATGCCCAAGGCTTTCCGTTTTTGTCCTGTTACCGCCATCATCAGCGGGCCGCCGCAGCACACCTACAGGCGTGAAAGGCGGTGTCAGGTTCAGTTGCCACGGTTAGCGCAGTTGCCGTTGCAGCTCCTGTTGCGCTGGGCGCCGTATATGGGGCAATTGTTATTCCCCTGCGCCTTGTCCTGACCCCTGCCCTGGCCTCTGCCGTTGCCGCGCCCGTTGGTGTTGCCGTCGTCATTCCAGCGGCTGCGCATACCGGCGCCGTCGCGCTCGCTGTTGCGGGTAAACGCCGCCAGATGATTGCGCGACGCGTTGCGCAGTGCTTCAAAGGTATCGCTCACATCCTTGGGGAGGTCTGCCTGCGCTAAAAACGCGTCATACATGGCGATGTTGGCATTTTCCGCCGCAATGCCTGCCTGATAGGCTTCCGGCAGGGTTGCCGGCACGGTGGTCTTCGCCGCGGCGGTGTTCTCCGGCAGCGCGATGCCGTAGGATGCAAACAACTGCTGGAGCAGCACGATATGCGTTGCCTCCGCACGCACGGTGTTGGCAAACGGCGCGTTCGCTCCGTACGTGGCCATGATGGCCTGATACTCGGCCTGCGCCATGTACTCGTCCTCCATCGCATAGGTCAGCATCTGTTCCAACGTGTAGGTCTCCCCGGTATTGACATTGGCCGAGCCAATGCCCTCCGCCATCACAGGCAGCGCAACCATCAGCATCAGCGCCAGCGCCGTGGCCAAAAAGTAGTTTCGTTTCATTTCACTGCACCTCTTTGTACAAATTCAGCAATCCTTTGCTGTACCTTGATGATAACCCGCAACTTTGTCGAAACTGTGGCGAACGTGCGGCATCATTTCAGCATTTTACCCATCTGGGTCAGGGAAAGGTATGCCCGTCCAGGTAGGCTTGTCGCTCTGCGGTCAGCTTGCCGCCGCGCAGCAGTACGGCGGCAGCGCTTTCCGGCAGATAGACCGTTTCGCTGGGCGCATAGGGCAAGCCAAGGTAATACGCCACAAACAGCCTGAACGACGCCGTGCCCAGTTCCACTTCATCGCTTGGCGCAAGGCTTTCCAGCGCCTTTACCTGAAATGCGGCAGCCGCGTCCATATCCAGCCCGAATGCCTCCGCAATATCCGTTAGCGGCACGCCAAACAGGGTGCTGACCTCCCCGAAGGTGTATGACCCACGGATATCCGCCGGATCATACACCGTTCCGCTTCCCTGCGCGTTCGCAGTTTCGCCATCCTTGGGCTTGAGCGTGCGCGGCGTTTTGTTCGACTCGGTTTGCCACAGGCCGGTCGCCATGGTGATGGCCACGCCCACGATCACAAAGCAGGTTGCCGCCGCAACCATCGCCAGCGGTTTCAGTTTCATTGCGCATCCATCCTTTCCTTCGTCGAAATGCTCACCGTATCGACCACAGGGCAGGCGTTACCACTGACGCACTTGTTGCAGCTGATACACTGCGGGTCGCGCACAGCGCCGGTCTTGGATACCTTGATGTTCATCGGGCAGGCACGGTCGCACTGCCCGCAATGCGTGCAGGTGCGTTCGCGGCGGCGGATCGGGAAAACGCGGATCAGGTTAAACAGCCCCAGCAGCGCGCCGTAGGGGCACAGGTACTTGCACCATGGCCGCTCCACAATCAGCGAAAGCACCGTTACCGCCAGCAGCACCAACAGCGCGGAGAGCGCCACCTCGCCGGTCATGAAGTTAAAAAGCGCATAGAACGGATCAACCTCCTGAAAGATCAACTTCCCGGCGACAGCCGTCTGGTAGAGTACAAGTGCCAGCACGCCATAGCGCAGATGCCTGAGCCATCGGTCCGCCTTGGCTGGAATGATGCGCCCGTAGGCCTTGGGGAACAGCTTGCGGCCCAGCTTGCCCAGCCACTCCTGATAGCTGCCCAACGGGCAGAAATACCCGCAAAACACAGGGCCGAAGAAGAACGCCACCACCAGCCCCAACGCCATCAGGATGAAGGCAGCGCTGTGGAGCTTGGGCAAAAACGCCCCGGTGGAGAAGAACTCATATACGGTCACCACGCCGCCGAAGGGGCATACAGCATGCAGCGATATCTCCGGCGGCCATGGGATCACCACACCGATTTCCTTGAGCCACTTGACCAGCGCCAACACCATCACGCCCGCAAAAACGCTGATCTGGATTGCCGAGCGAACCTTTCCCGTTTTCCTGCGCATCTTATTCATCGTTCATCACGCTCCTTGCGCCTAGCATAGCGGTCAGCCAAGGCAAAAGTGTGTCTTTTTTTTGCAAATATTGTGGTATCCCTGTTCATGACATGATTTTGCCATATAATAGCGGTATGCTGACACCGTAGCGAAAGAAGGTGCATACGCATGGCAACCGTGCTCGTGGCGGACGATCATCCCCAGATTGCCAATATCCTTGTGGAATACCTTAAAAAAGAAGGGCACACCCCCATCGTTGCAACCGACGGTGAGGAGGCCTTGCAACTGTTTGCCCGTCACCAGCCGGATGTGGTGCTGCTGGATGTGATGATGCCAAAGCTCGACGGCTTTGCCGTGTGCCGTGAAATCCGTAAAACCGCCACCGTGCCGGTGATTATGGTTACAGCGCGGGGGGAAGATTTTGAGCGCATCATGGGGCTGGATACCGGCGCGGATGACTACATCGTCAAGCCTTTTTCCCCGGGCGAGGTGATGGCCCGCGTACGGGCTGTGCTGCGTCGGCTTGTGCGCGAACCTGCCGATACGGGCAAAACCCTTGTGCGAGGCAACCTGAGCGTGCGCCTGTCCGACTACAGCGCTACTGTGGGTGCCCAGCCCGCGCACCTGACCAAAAAAGAGCTGGAGCTGCTGTGGACGATGGCCAGCTACCCAAACAAGGTTTTCACGCGGGAAAACCTGCTGGAAACCCTCTGGGGGTATGACTACTTTGGCGATACCCGTACGGTGGACTCGCACATCAAGCGGTTGCGTGCCAAAACGGAAGCGCTGGGCCCCGTTGGGTGGGAGATCAAAACCATCTGGGGCGTTGGCTACCAGTTTGAGGTGAAAACAGATGAAAAACCGCATCGCGCTTAAGCTGCTCATGTATTTTGCCGCGTCGCTGCTACTGATGACCCTTGTCAGCGGCACGCTCTTTCAGGCGTTGTTTACCAACCACACCATGCAAACCAAGAAGGAAGAGATGCTTCGGCAAGCACAGACGCTCGCCGAAAGCCTTTCATCCGTCATGGGCGACATGAAAATGGGCGGTCAGGGGGCAGGCTACGGCGCGTTGGTGCGCGCCATGGCGCTGATTGAGCCCAACGTATGGATTTTGGATGAGCAGCTCAACTTTTTGGCGGCAGGGCACATGAGTGCAACCATGCTGCAATATGCCGACCTGCCGGAGGATGCAGACACGCTGGTGCAGGCGGTATTTGCGGGCCGTACGCCCTTTAGCGAAGGGTTCAGCGATCTGCTGGGCCTGCCCACGCTCACGGTTGGCGTGCCCATCTGGCAGGGCTCGGTGGTCGCGGGGGCGCTGCTGCTGCACGATGGGGTGGCAGGCATTCAGGAAGCCTCCGCGCAGGGGGTACGGTTGATGGCGCTAAGTGGTCTGGCCGCTTTGCTGGTGGCAACCTTGCTGGCCACCGCGCTTTCCAACCGCTTTGCCAAACCGCTGAACCGTATGCAGCAAACAGCCCAGCGGCTGACCGAAGGTGACTATCAGGCGGTTACAGGCATCCGGCAAAACGATGAAATCGGCAAGCTTGCCACAGCCATGGATCAGTTGAGCCAGCGCCTATTTGACGCCAAAACGGAAGCTGACCAGCAGGAGCAGCTGCGGCGGGACTTTTTGGCCAATGTATCCCATGAACTGCGTACGCCGGTCACAGTCCTGCGCGGTTCGCTGGAAGCCCTCTGCGACGGGGTGGCACAGCCCGGCCCGCAAACAGCCGCCTATCACAGCCAGATGTTGCGCGAAACCATCGCGTTACAGCGGCTGGTGAACGACCTGCTGGACCTGTCCCGTTTGCAAAACCCCGCCTTTCCCATTGAAAACACGACGGTCAACCTGCAAGATGCCCTGACCGATGTTTTATACAGCGCGGGGCAGCTTGCACGCCCACGCGGTATCCGCATCGAGCGCCACATTCCGGCGGAGCCAGTTTTCCTGCAAGGGGATTATGGGCGGCTTCGGCAGATGTTCATGATCGTGTTGGACAACGCGGTCAAGTTTTCCCCCATGGACGGTGAGATTACGGTCATGTTGACAAGCCGAAGCGTTTCCATTGCCGATCAGGGCCCCGGCATATCGCCGGAGGATTTGCCCCATATTTTTGACCGTTTTTATAAGCTCAACAACGAGGCCAATCGGCAGGGCAGCGGGCTGGGGCTTGCCATCGCCCGTGAGATTGCCAACCGCCACGGTATGCACGTCGAGGTAGACAGCGAGCCCGGCCAAGGCGCAACCTTCCATTTTATCTGGGCCGCCGCTGTGTAGGCCGCGCCTTGTTTGCGTAAACACCGGTATGATCCAGGCGCGTCGGTCCGGTTGTGAAAGCCCAGCTAGCCTTATGCCTGCGCAAGGCAAAGAGCAATAACATTGAAGAAGAAGAATGGCAGAAGTTCATCGTACAAATGCCTGTGTAACAGCCATCTCACACATCTGATAGGTATTCTGAGAAATCGTCATCTGGGGTGGCATCAGAGAACGACTTGCGCAATAGTTGTCAAATCCTGTGATTGCGATATTCTTTCCCACTTTCAAGCCCATTTTCGCGCATGCTCGATAGCAGCCTTTCGCCATCTCATCATTACAGCATGCAATGGCTTCCAGCCCTGGATTGTTGTCGATCAGTGCTTGGCTTGATTTTCAGAAAACTCAGAGAAATCCCCATAGGCGATCATGTTCTCCGTAACAGGCAAGTCATGCTTTTCCATCGTTTCGCGATATGCGAGCAACCGCTCCTTTGTGTCAGGATGGTTTTCAATGCCGGCTGAAAAGGCGATTTTTACGTTTTCCATGTACCTGAATCAAGTGCTCGATGCATTGACAGAAGCTGCTGTAATTATCAATCGTTATCTGTGACGACGTAGAAGGTTTCTCTTTTCTTTGGATGTTCAACTTGCCGCCTGACCCAGCTTTTGACGGTGCGGCGGGATATCTCCAGTTTGTTTGCTATCTCCTGATACGAGAGCCCTGATTCTCGCAGGGCAAGAACCTCGCTGCGCATTGAGCTTTCGCCTCTCGTTTTAAGAAAAAGCGTTTCTTTCCGCCTAGCCGCTCGTCCTGGCTGCAACGCACTTCATCGATAATCTGAATCGTCCTTTCCTTCTTCACATCGCGCATCTCATGATAGCACGCCACACTGCAGTACTTTTGTTCGTGCGCAAAGGTTTGAAAGGCTTTTCCACAATTAGCGCAGAGCAAGTGATATACTGCTTTTCGTTTGATATCCTCCGCGTGCTCTTTCCAATAAGTTGTTCGACAGATATCGCTGCAGAACTTCCTGTTTGTTCGTAAACCGATCCCATACAACGATCCCCCGCAATGCCTGCAATGCGTTTCCACCGTCCCCGCTCCGATCTTGCTTTTATATCATCTTACGCAGATCTCACGGCATTGGGTAGGTACGGCGGGGTTTGGCGCTTACTGCACCCACCTGAGCATTTGTGTAAAGATGTCAAATTCATGGGATTATTTGGGTGCTGTTAAGCTTCGAATACCTGCTTCAAGGCCATATCACCAATGCCCCGAATCTCGTAAACCCCTACAAATCAACCCTTTCCACCCATACAAAAAGGCCGCCAACCTCGTATCGAGATTGACGTTCTTTAATGGAAAATGCTTACATTGTTGATACAATCGGTGGTGGGTGCACTCTGATACGGGGAATCGTGTAAGGATAGAAACATATTCATTCTGTCCGATTCAGTGTAGCCATTCCAATTCAGTAATCAACAATGCTCAAACTATCTCTAATCCCTGGGTGTCCCCCGAAAAGTGGTCCAATATCAATGAGAAAAACCGAGGTTGATTATGGCCCATAAGCCGCATGATTTCTGGCAAATTCGGCCGGCGGAAGGTATGTTAGTGCGCTGTGCGGACGGTACTCATTGTAATCATTTCGCCATCTTTCCAGCTTTTCCTTCGCATCCTCCAGGGACATGAACCAGTTGGTGTTCAGGCACTCTTCCCGAAGGCTGCCGTTGAAAGATTCGATGTGGGCATTGTCGGTTGGCGTACCGGGCCTTGAGAACACCAACTGAATCTTTCGGTCATAGGTCCAGGCATCCAGCGCCCTGGAGATAAACTCAGGTCCATTGTCCACCTTGATGCATTTGGGGGTTCCGCGTTCTTTGGAAACATGCTCAAGGATCGCACAGACCCCCTCCCCCTTGATGGCCTTATCCGCATAGGTCGCCAGGCACTCTCTGGTAAACAAGTCGATCAACGTCAGCACCCGAAAGCGCTTGCCATCAAACAGTTGATCGGAAACGAAATCCATGGCCCAACATTCATTAGACTACCTTTTTCGGGGGCAGGTCAATATGCAAACAGTTTCGGGCTGGCTAATCACTTGCGATTTACTACAGAATAGTCGGTAAACAGTCAGGCACAAACCGCCATTTACCTTTGAAGCAGGACATACTGTATACCATCAGCCTCCGCAAAGGTATGGACCGCACTACCCTCAAAGCAATAAATAAGCAGCTGTTCGCAACCATTGAATGCATCGGAGGCAATATATGTCACGCTATCGACGATGTATACGGCGTTGAGATACTCGCAACCGGCAAAGGCACCGCTGCCGAGGGAGAGAAGATATCACAGGCCAGCAGGTTCATCTCTTCAAAATCGCAGCTTGCAAGGCGCGTATTATGATTTCATTCACGAAGGGAGACATGTGCACTGCCACTTTTTCATGTAGGTTGAACGAGCTGTACACGGTCAATCCTCGGCCATCCCTAGCGGTGCAGGTGGCGCTTGCCGTGCCCGGCGCATTGGCAATCAACCAGCCGTCCGTATTAAAATCCAAAATGGCTGGGTCGCTGTTGGCCCATATTATCCCAGCACGCCGCGGGTTTGCGCATGTCAGCGTAACAGTGGTGCGGTAGTGCGCGCCAACGCATATGTTTAGCGTTCCGTTGTTCATCCCCATATAGGTGATCACTGGTACAGATCGTATCCAGCAACGTGTTTTGACAGATACTCATCAGCGAAGCTCATCAGCATTTACGGTTTTGTATGGGATGTCGTTTACCTCACAGTAGGTTGCTGAAATGCTTCCTGCAACACAAATCACCATGATATTGCTACACCCCGTGAATACATCCGACCCGATCGATACGACCGAGGGTGGGACAATAATCCTGCTCAATGACTTGCAATCCTGAAAGGCACGGTCATGAATCGTAGTCGTTTCATTTTGTATACGAAGCTGCGTGAAATTTGACCTCATAAACGCTTCGGCCTCGATCGTTTTCAGGGATGCGGGCAGCAAGGGCAAATCCACGTTGATGGGCGTGACCTCCACCTGCACATAGGTACAGGCGGACCTTGTAAAGTCCAAGGTTGTTATATAAATATCCACCTTGCCCGGCTGCTGGGCTACCAAAAGCCCCTGGTCGCTTATGCTGGCCGCGCGGAAATCGCCGCCTTTCTTCATGTAGTAAACGGTTGGGAAGGAAGTGTTTGAAGGCAGCACGGTGGGGTTGAACTGGAGCGTATCCCCAACTTCGATGGAATATTGATAGGTATCCAGCTTGATCGCGGAAGCATAGTAGTAACGGGAAACAGAGAACGTGTTGGATGAATCGGTCCAGCTGCTGTAGAGCGTCGTGGTGACGCCGTTTTCGTTCAGCACCTCAGCCTTCACCCTCACGTGAAACGTTCCATTGATGGAAGTATTGACCGGCGGATGTTCCATGACGGCATAGTAACAGATATTGCTTGCCTGATAATCGCTGGTTTTAACAAGCTCGTCATTATTCGCGTATACCCAATAGCGGTACAGGCACCCGCCTTGCGTGCCGCTGACCCCAATCTTCCAGATGTAGGGAAGCGTGGCATATTGCGCGTTGAACAAACCATGTGCAAACAGACCGCCGGACTGATAGGTTACACTGCTGATTGACAGTGGGTTTGCGTAGGTATCGACCACCTGAAACAGAGCGGATGCCTGCGTCGTAACCAACCCCGTATCGCCGCATTCCACATACCCCAGCACGTACAGCTGCAAGCCCTTTTCCGGGCACAACAGGGTATAAGTGGTCTTGCCCGTGGTGCGGTCCGTAGAATCAATGCACCGGCCGGAAACCCTGTCAAAAACATCTATGCTGGTGCGGTATTCACAACCGGCATGCACTTGCAGCGTTACCGTGATCGGCTGCCCGTACAGGCATTTGGTAATGTTCAGCGATATGCCGGTGATATAGCTTTCAGGTACCATTTCGGTAATGGTAAAGGGCAAGCTTTGCAATGTGGTGAGGATGTTTGTGGTCAGGCAGCGCACATGCAGCAAGCCCTGATAGGTGCCCATCGCCTGCGCCGTGAAATCCGCAATCAGGGTATGTCCATAACCAGTGCTGAATACAACCTCCGTCGTCGCGCAATCGATAACATCCAAACAGGCTTCCCACCCACCGACAGTGCCGCCGACGGTGCCGGTCAGCGTAATGCATTTGCGTAAGCTGGTTGTTTGCGCGGACAGCGTTACCCCCGTTGCAAAGCCCTCGGGTTCCAGTTTCGTAACCTGAAATGTCGCGGATTGCATGCTGGTAACAGTGCCGGTTTCGTTGTCCTTCACATAGGCGACTACATAAAACGCTCCCATTTGCGTGCATTTCCAGAGTACGGCTCCGCTTGTGTATGTGGTGGAAGCATACAGTGTGTTCGTTGCCGCATTGTACACCTCAAACTTATGCTGATAGGCTGTCTGCCCGCCATACACAGCCGTATTGAACTGGATGTTCCGGTTGAGGCTGATGGAGCGCGTGGAAAGAATGGCATCGGTGATGTAGCATTTGGGCCCGGTCACTGTGAGCGTGTAGGACTTGACAAGGGCGCTACCAACTTTGAGGGTAATTGTGGTTGTGCCCGGCTGCAGTGTGCTTACGCGCCCGCTGGTCGCATTGACCGTCGCCACGGCAGTATTGCTGCTTGACCATGTTTTGTTGGCGCTGTCTGCGCCGGAAGGCAACAGGCTGTATGTGACGGGGGTGCCGGTTTTGTTCACGTCCATCGTGGCCGTAGTGGCTGAAAACGTGATGCCGGTAGGCGGCAGGTACACCCTGACGGTATCGCTATAAGAAAGCACATCCTTGATATACCCAAAAATCGGTCGGCCATCGATATAGTCGACAATCCCAAACCGATAATAGTAATAGTAGCAGTAGTACCGTGTCGTACCGGAGGTAATCCCCGTAATCGTGGTTTGTCTGGTTCCGCTGTCACGGATATAGGCAATATCACAGTTTTCCGTGACCCATACAACCTTGCATGTTGTCAGATTGTATGCGCACGTTAAGTTCACGTCGTCGCCAATGCCTAGTATAACATCCGCACTGGCGGCCGAAATCATAAAACACATAGAAAGCAGCGCAACCAGAAAAATCGGAAGAAGATATTTGCCTCTGGTTATCATGGGGAATAACCTCCTAGCTGTCATTCCAGCTCAATGGGGCCGGTGCGCACCTAGCCAAAACGGTCGGTCCGTATTCATGCGCCTGCCCGGATGAAGTTGCTTCATCTGCCTCAACGCTTGCGGTTGAACGGCCTACGGCCCCTGAACCGCGATCAGGGTGCTCAGGCTGCCGCAACCGCGGAAAGCACCTTGACCGATGGTTTCCACACTATCACCAAGGGTAATCTGCTCCAGGTTCGTGCACCCTGCAAATAGCTCCATAGGAATACTCGAAAGTGTGATGGGGAGCGTCGCCTTAATGATGGTCTGGTTATTTTTGAACAGTCCATCGGCAAGGCTTACGACCACTTGCCCCATCACCGTGTCAGGAACCGCTACAGTGGCATCGTCGCCAAGGTATGTTATCAACTGTATACCGTCGGTCATCGCGCTGTATAAAAAGTCGGGCTTCTCCACAAATACCGTTGCTGTTGCGGTCAATGTCGTGCCGTCGATCGTGGCGGCGCGAATGACTGTGCTGCCAACGGTTAGTCCAGTTACTTTGCCATCCGCATCGACGGTCGCTACTGCCGGGTCATCGCTGCTCCATGCCACCTGCTGATACGCGTCAGTCGGTGTTATGGTGACGCTGCACGATGCTGAAGCGTCAGCGTTCAGGTTCAGGTAGAGCGACGCGGGTGTAACGCTAATGCCGGTTGCGGCTGGGTAAAGCGCAACGGCATGCGTTGCATGCAGGTTTAGGCTGCCAACCAAGTCCGCCTCGATCATGATGGGTGTGCAGGTGGTGACGGGCCCTGCGGTTAAAACCCCCTCGGCATCCATAGCCGCTAAGGTATCAATCGGATTCATCCGCCAAGTAACGGTTCGTTCCGTGGCCGTATCGGGTTCGATTACCGCCTCCATGCGCACATTGCATCCTGCAGCCAGCACAGCGGGGCCGGACAGGCGGATCGATGTTGCCGGTATCACCACATGCACCGCAACGCTTACGCGAACACCGCTGCCATCCATCGCCTCCGCCGTGAGCGTAGCAATGCCCAGCGCATGCCCCGTCACCAGCCCCGCGTCGTCCGCCGTCGCCACCGTTTCATCACTGCTCGACCATGCAACGCGCTCCAGCGCACCCTCCGGCTCGACCGCCGCGCTCAGCTGCAAACTGCCTTCACCCGTCGTGAAGTCGATATATTGCGTCGTGTTCGGCATAAGCATGATCCCCTTTACCGCAGGGCGAACGGTGATGGCAAGCGTATCGCTGACGTCCGGGTTCTCCACCGACGTCGCCGTGATTTCGACGGTTTCCTGACTGTTTACAATGCTGCTCACGGCAACCACATGCCCCTGCGCGTCGACCGTTGCCACGCTTTCATCGCTGCTCGTCCACGTAACATCCGCGATGGCAACTTCACCGGGCATAATCGCCACCGTTAAATCCGCCTGCGTGCCCGTGCCCATATCACTGGGGCCTATGATCTCAAGCGCCTGCACGCTCTCGCCCACGCCGATCCACTTGTGCGCGCTGGCATTGCTGCCGTCCGTCGCCGTGGCCGTGATGATCACGTACCCTTTGCTTTTCCCTGTCACGAGGCCGCTTTCACTCACGGTGGCTACCGCCGCATCGGAACTGCGCCACGTCACTGCCTGCGCGGCTTCCGCAGGTGCAACGGTGGCGGTCAGCTGCAACGCGGACGCGGGGTTCGTGCTCACCATGCTGCGCGCCGCCCCGATGGTCACGCGCGCAGACATGGGCAGCACAGCGATGACAAGGGTAGCCGCAACCGAACCGTCGTACTTGGATCTTGCGGTGATCGTCGCCTTCTTTTTCTCCGGCACGGCGATCGTTTTCACAACCCCTGCGGCTGAAATGCTGGCTACGGGCTGCTGCGTAACCTTTCCAGCTATGGTAACGGGTATGGTGTCCGCCTGTATGCTCCAGACCACCGCCTGATTGGCCGCCTGCGGCGTCACGGCGGCTGTATAGGCTGCCGAAAGCCCGCCGCGGATGCTCTGCGCGCCGGTGATGGCGATGCTTTCCGAGCCGTTGAAAACTGTCAGGCTCAGCGCTGCCTTCTTCATGGAAGCATCCTGTGTGGTGGCGGTAATCGTGACCTTGCCCGCCGCAAGCCCGGTGACCAAGCCGCTTTCATCCACGGTGGCCACGGCATCGTTGCTGCTTTGCCACACCACGGTCTGGCATGCCGTTGATGGAAGCACGGTAGCGCTCAACTGCAGGGTTGTCTGCTCACTGTTGAGGTTAATGTAGTTCTGTTTGGGCTCCGGAATAATGGTGATCTTGGTCGTCATCGGTAGAACTGTGACGCTGAAAGTACGCGATAAGGTTGTACCGTCTGCGGATAGCCCCGCCGCAGTGACCGTGACAGTCACGGGTTTATCGGCTGGTGTGATTTTAAGCGCTTTGATGGTGCCCGAAGAAACGGATACTGTTGCTGGATCACTGCTCTCCCAACGGAGAACGCGATCCGCTGCCAGCGCCGTGGCAGGCATGGCCGCCGCGTCAAGCTTCACGGTCTTGCCCAGCGCAAGCGTGAGCGACGGACTGCTGGCGCTGCGGATGCCATCCACGCGTGAAATGACTTGGATACGTTTGATCGCCTTCTTACCGCTGCCATCCGCCGCTGTTGCGGTGATGGTCACGATGCCTGCCGAAAGCGGCGTTACGGTACCGGTTGCACCGACCGTGGCAACTTTTCCATTGCTGCTTGTCCACAGAACCGGGACGGGCGTATGACCATCTTTCGTTTCAGCGGTCAAGGCCAGCGTCGTTTCCGTACCCATGTCCAGCGTTTCCGCGCCTTCGATGGTAAAATCATTCACCGGTGCGGCAACGGACATGTCGAGCTTGGCCGTACAGGTTTTGTTACCAACGGACGTAGCGGTGATGGTGAACGGCGTGCCAGTGGCCGCCTTGGTGTTGGCCTTGACAACCCCCTTGGCATCGACTGTGGCGACGGTCTTGTCACTGCTCGCCCAGGTGACCGCCTGCGAAGCCGCTGCCGGTGCAACGCTTGCCCGAAGCGTAGTACTCTTTCCGGCCACCACCGTCGCGGAACCGCTGATCTGTACGGCGGTTGGCAGGTAGGCAGCCGTTATGCTCATGGTTGCACTCTTGCCGGAACCATCGGTCGCGCTTGCCTTGATTGTCGCGGTTCCGAATGCGCCCGAAGCGCTCACCAGCCCGTTTACATCCACGGTGGCGACGAGTGGCTTGCTGCTGCTCCACACTACCTCAGCGGCAGATGTGGCGGGTTCAACTGTCAGTGTCAGTTGCCGCTCATGCGGCGCAGGGGCGGACAGGTCGATTATACCGCCACCAGTGATGCTCATTTTAGTTGCTGCGGGTGCAACTGTCAGTAGCCATTCGGCATTAAGCGTGGGGTTTTCTTTGGCGATGGCAGTGATAGTCGCTGTTCCGGCGGCGATGCCCTTCACCGAGCCTGTTGTAGATACGGTAGCGACTTTCGGGTTACTACTGGTCCATATCACATTTTTGTTTGTGGCGTTAGCAGGCGTAAATGAAAGCATCAGCTTGACGGTTTTGCCGATACCCACTACAGCGGGGCCGGTCAAGGTGATGCCCGTGAGCGCCTTACTGACTGAGATTGAGTACGTTCCAGATTTCTTGCTTCCGTCGACGGCAACCGCGCTGATCACAGCCGCGCCTGTCTTCGTGCCCACCGTCACCAGCCCGTTGCTATCAACCGACGCCACGGATGGGTTGCTGGATTTCCAAACAACGGTTTGGCTGGCTGCATCCGGCGTCACCAGCGCGGAGAGTTGCACGGTGTCTGATGGAATGTTGATATCCAGCACAGTTCGGCCTGTTTCGGCGGTAACGATCACCTTGTTGGCCAGCGGCAGGATGGACAGGTACACAGTGGCTGTGATGCTGCGATCCTTTTGCAATGTAGCAGTGAGTGCGACGGGTGCAGCAATGGCTGCTTTGGCGGCAACAGTTGCCGCGTTGCCGCTGGTTTTGAGTGAAGCGGATGTCGTGCTGGTCAGCGACCACAGAATCACGTCTCTTGCAGTGTATACGCTCGACTGGATGGTGGCGGTGAAGGACACGCTCGTGCCGACACCGATCACAGTGTTGCCATGGATCAGGAGTGCGGCCAGCGGGTCGGTTTCGGGAAGCGAAGCCACGTTTGATAGCGCGGCGGCCTGCGCAATATCGCTGGTCTGCTCGGCATCGGCGGCCTGTTGCGTCTCGGCCGACTCGTCGACGGAATCATCTTTATCGATCACTATGTCTGGGTGGTTGCTCTGCATCGGTTCCTCGGTTTGCGCGGGCTCACCTGTCGTATTCTCGCCGGGCACGTGAACATGCTGCAAAAGCCATGCGGCGGCGAAATCATACGCATAGCAGTCTTCGGGCACTTCGAGAATATGCAGCGCGGTGCAACCGTCAAACGCGTCGGCTGCAATCTCTGCGATGGAAGCGGGCAGTTCGACTTGCGTCAGCGAAATGCAATCTTTGAACGCTTCCTTGCCGATAGTCAGGAGGCCCTCCTCGATGGTTACCGTTTCAATCTCGTCTGCACCTTCAAAAGCGCGCCTCGCGATGGCGACAATTGGCATACCGTCGACAGCTGCGGGTATCAGCACTGATTTCACCTGCATGCGCAGGGTTGTGACGGATAGCCCGTCCTCCTGCGCCGCAAAGACCAGATAGGGATGTTCGGGCAGCGGGGCGGTTTCTCCCGCAGGAAGAGGCGTTTTCTGCGCTAGGGTCGCTTCAGGCGTGATCGTGGGTTCAGGCGAGTAGTCCGGCTCATCGACGGGGGTTGCGGCTGGCTCGGACGTTGCGTTTGGGGCCGCTGTAACAACGGGTTCAGCGGTTGGCGGTGCTGTAGAAAGTTCAACCGAATCGCTTTCTGTCTCTGCATATGTTTCTGCCATGCTGGTTTGCATGGTTTCTCCTGCAACATGAAACGATATGAGTCCGGAAAGGATTATCAAACAAAGCAATGCCGAAATTACCCTTCGATAACTGCGTACCATAGAACGAACACCTCAAAATATCAGTTTGCATTCACATTTTCATGGATGATATAAGTGATGTGATAGAGTATTTATATGGAATAATATACCATGAATATCATTGGAAGTATACGGTAAATCCCTATGACCTGTCAAGGTGATACGACTCCGTACCATCCGTAAATTTTAAGATTTAACGCTTACCCCCCTGTTACTATATATTTGCCCCCGAGTTCATGGCAGCCAGCCAAAGGCCGGGGACATCTCGTTGCCTAAGCTGCTAGAATGAGAGCGCAATGGTCTGACCTTGACCCCCAAGGGCTGTTACGCCCGTCGAAAAGTCAGTCAGCCATCCTCTCATTCGCAGCGTTCGATTTGTGCAGGTAGAGCCATCGGGGAACCGATACGTTCGCGTCAGCAAACAGATGGAATCGGCAATGGGAGAAGATGGATTCGTCCATTGCAAATCTGTTGACAGGAGTGAGCCTTCATGAACGCAATCGGAATCGACGTTTCCAAGGGAAAGAGCATGATTTCTGTACTCCGTCCGCTGGGGGTAACCGTGGCTCAACCTTTCGAGGTTGCTCACACAGCGCTTGCGCTAAACAAGCTGGCCGATTATATCGGCAGCTTGGACGGTGAGAGCAAGGTCATCATGGAGCATACGGGCCGTTATTACGAACCTATCGCCAACGTCATCCATGAACGGGGTCTGTTCGTCAGCGCGGTCAACCCGCTACTAATTCGGGAGTATGGCGGCAATTCTCTGCGCCGGGTCAAGACAGACAAGGCCGATGCCCGGAAGATCGCCAAATACGGGCTTGACAATTGGGCTGAGCTGCGCGAATATACTCCCATGGATGCAATTCGCTACGAACTCAAGACATTGAACCGACAGTTCCAGTTGGCTTCCAAGAACAGAACTGCCTGCTCCAACAATTTGGTCGCCCTTATGGATCAGTCCTATCCCGGCGTTCGAGGGTGGTTTGACAGCCCCGTGCGCAAGGATGGCAGCCAGAAGTGGATAGACTTCGCCATGACCTTTTGGCACATGGACTGCGTGCGCTGTGCCAGTCAAGCCGCCTTCGTGGAGCGATACCGCAAGTGGTGTAAACGCAACGGTTACAACTTCGACGCGGTCAAAGCCGAGCGGATTCACCGGGAAACAAAGGATATGGTTGCGCTGGTTCCCAAATCTGACACCACGAAGCTGCTGGTTCAGGAAAACGCAACACAGTTGACGAGCATTTCCCGCATGGGGGAAGTTCTCCGAGCCGAGATGAACCGTTTGGCTGCCCAACTGCCGGAATATCCGGTGGTGATGGGCATGTATGGCGTTGGGGAATCGCTGGGGCCGCAGCTCATGGCAGAGATTGGGGACATCCGGCGTTTTGCGGGGAAGCAATCGCTGGTTGCCTTTGCTGGTGTAGACCCTATGCCCAATCAGTCGGGTGCGAAAGACATCCGCAGCAACCGCTCCTCCAAGCGTGGTTCGCCTTACCTGCGCAAGACGCTGTTCATCATTATGACCGTCCTGTTGCAGAAAGCTCCCGCGGACGTTTCCGTCTACCAATTTCTTGACCGCAAACGCGCGGAGGGAAAACCCTACTATGTTTTCATGACTGCCGGAGCCAACAAGTTTCTTCGCGTCTACTATGGCAAGGTTCGTGACTATCCCGCTTCGCTGAACACGGCTTGCTCTCCCTCGTCTGTCGATCCGGAGTGATTGACAGAGGTTGCCTTGCAACCTCTTGGCCGCTTTGAAGCGCTGGCGGCATGGCCTGTTAAGGACGCCGTAGGCGCGGCGTTAGCCGTTTATCCTTGACTGGGCATGACGGCTGTGCTACTTATACCTCATGGTCAGCGTTTCTGCGGTGGCCTGTTTGTTGATCAAGCTTCCTCGTCTCCTGTCGTCAAGCTACTTTGGGGCTTGACTTTTTATTTGCAGGCTTTTCCTAAAATCAACTCGGGGAGGGAAGAGCCGACCCTTGCCGGTCTGTGAGAGCCTCCAAAGCCATATGGCATAAGGGGGGGACCCCTCTCAAAAATGCTATTTAGCACCCGAAAGAGGCCCCGACATGGTGTACTTTTTCATGAGCTTTTGGCGTCGGTTTTCCCGGTCAAACACGATCGCCTCGGTGCTTGAAACCCAAGTGCTGCGGTAGTTTGCGGTTCCGACATGATGATGCCAATCCGTCCATTCGTCCAGTTCGTGAGCGATCGCCAAAGCACGCAGATTTTGTCAAAAACAGCGTTTTTAGGGCTGTTTTGTGGGTGTTTTGGGCAGAGGGTAGACTGGTATCGCATACCCTCGCCGCGTCGCTCAGGGACCGCCCCTGCAGGTCACAGAGGCGTACCAGGTCGCGCTGCTTATCCGGCAGCCGGTCGACCGCCGATTGCACCGCCTGCGTCACTTCCTGCCGGTCTGCGCCCGCCTCGATGTCCACATCGGCAGCGACCGCATCGCCTAACGTCGGCTCCTCGCCGTCCATGACCGGCGCGTCCAGCGAGAGTTCCATCACCCTAATCCGCGGCAGCTTCCGGTGCATCGACAGCATCAGCCGGATTTCCTGCCGGATGTAGTAAGCTGCCCAGTGCGCGAAGCTCCCCTTGGTTTCGTCATGGGTATCCGCCGCCTGCATCAGTCCGATGTACCCGGTCTGCATCAGGTCGTCAAGGTCGATTGCCGGATCGTGATTGCACGCGCCAAGATACCTGCGCGCGATCGTAAATACCAACCCGCGGTGCTGCTCACAGACTTCCGTCCAGTTGACCATTTGTCGCGCCTCCTGTATACTGAGTGTAGTGCAGTACAGGAAACGCAGCCCCGACAGTATGTGAAGATACGGTCGGGGCATCTTCATGCCCGTTATACCAGCGGCAAAATACTGTTGTCGATCGGGATGGCCTTCTCCAGCTGGGCGGCATACTTCGCGTAGGTGTTCGCCAGCCGGTCGTAGGTCATGACCACCGCCGAGGGTTTCTGTGCGTCCTTCACGCTCACGCCCAGCGGTCCGTCCCGAGAGATGATCTCGCGTAGCTCGCGCAGGGTCACCGCCAGAAAGGCGATCTCCCGCACCAGCATGTCGCATGCGATGCGGTGAGAGCTGTCCACGTGTACGAGCCGATCGGCGATGCACCCGCTGATCCGCTCGTATTCCGCCACTTCCAAGGCTGTACGCTCGACCGCCGAATAGACACCCACCATGGCAAACCCTCCCGTCGACCCCTGTGGTTACTCTGCTACCCGAAGCGCACCCACGCCCGCCAGCAGCCCCTCCACGCTCACCAGCGCCCGCTTGTGCAGTGCGAACATCGCCCGCTCGGAGTATCCCATGCGGCGTTCGATCTCCAGCCATGCCCACCCGTTGATGTACCGATCCAGCAGTATGGTGCGTTGCGTGCCGACTGGCATCTGCTCGATCAGCTGCAAGCGCTCGGCAAGTGATCGTTCAAGCTCGTTGAGCGTGGTCAGCAGCGCCGTCTGCCCCTCCGCCCGTCTGCGCACCAGCAGCTCACCGGTGAATACAGCCGCCCGCCGCTTGGCCTTCTGCAGGTCTTCCAGCGTGTCCAGGAGCGTGTCGCGCTGCGCCACCAGTGCGCGGTACTCTGCCAGGTATGCCTGCGCGTGAAGGGTGTCAGGGCGCTGCCGGTTGCCTTCAAATCGGTTCATGAGGATTTGCCTCCTTCTCGGTTCGGTTTGTCACTGCCCGGCGAATACCTCCAGCAACCGCGCCGCGCTCAGGCAGGCTGCGCGGATGTTGACCTCGTCGCCGTTATCATCACATACCGCGTCAAACGGGATCCATCCTGCGTACTCCTCCCGATAATGCCGCGAAACGAATTGCCATCGTGTTCGAGCCGAGGGACGGGCGTTGCCCGCCTTTGATGATGAAACCGCCCACCTTTGCAAGCGAGGGGGGCGGTTTCTGTGGTTTGTGGCTATCATTGCCTGGTATCCCATGATAAATGTTGCAGTTTCAATGAGCAGCATCAGAATGATGATAGTGCCAAGCGATGGTCGCAGTTTTGAAGTACTCCGCGCATGAATTGAGCCGCACGGGCATGCTGAACGATGCGAACTTTATTGCACTCGGCCCATTTTGTTTGGATCACTGAGCACTTTGCGATGAGGCCTTTGATACCAGCATGCGATCGATGCCTTGGAAGATTGTGCCGATTTCGTCGGGTGTTTCTCGCATACCTCGACTGATCCAAGCATCACAAAGTCCGAAAATGGAACCTGCAAGCACAGCCTTTGTGTAGGCGCTTTTGGTGTCATCTTCCGGTGTTGCTCCACATGTGTTCATAATATTCGTAAGCAATAAATGCCTCAAGTCATGCTGATATAGCAGCGACAGGATATGCTGAATTGATTGACCATGGCGAATGAGCGCGTAGGCATATCCGTGGCTATCACATTGGGCTGTTTGCTGCAGCCACCAATCTGTGCCCAAGGTTTCAAGTTTTTGTAGCAGGATATCATCCTTAGACATAAACTTACGATAAAACGATACTCTGCTGACCCCGGCCTTCTTGGTCAATGCTGTGATAGTTATGGTGTCATACGGTTGTTTTTGCATAAGAAGGATCAATGCTTCTGTTATGCACTCCTGAATAAAACCGGCGTTCTTTCGCATACGAGTCATTGATACACTTACTCCTCTGTGTTTCAAATAGCGATGGGCTATTGCATTTTTACCCCTGCATCGCTATGCTATGATACACCTGTATCATATTGAGATCAAGGAGGCATTGGAATGGAACTAACAATACCCGAGCTTTATCAGCCGAAGCAATGCGATATCGATCGGTTGGCCAGGGTTGCCGCGAATGCGTTTGTAGGGGATCCGTCCATGAAATACCAGTTGGGTGGGCGTAACCCTTCTGAACGTCAGTTGTATCATTACTTCTCCGTGGTTTTGCGAACGGGATTCCCGTATTACTCGATTTTTGCATCAAGCGAGGCTTTGGATGGCTTCATTGTGATGCTTAGGCCAGGGGTTTATGGAACGCCACCCGTGCGGTTTCTTCTTTACGGCGGTTGGAAACTCCCGTTCGTAACCTGCCCGGATGTGTTGAGGCGCTTATCAAAATATGAGAAGCATTGCCATGAAATCCGTCGCGAGGCAGAGGCGGGGGATGCCTGGTATATCCTCATGTTGGCAGTGGATACCGCGCAACAGGGCAAAGGTCATGCGTCAAGGCTTCTAAAGTCAGTGCTGCATTCTCTTGATGCGCGGGCGGAGAAGTGCTATCTGGAGACACATAAAAAAAGCAATGTAGATATCTACAGCCATTTCGGGTTTCATACAACACATATCGATACCGTCCCGGACGGTATCGATACACAGTACGCGATGCTGCGTATGCCGCAGGCATTGATACAGAAGTGAAGGAATACAACACGCCTTCAAACGTAGGGTTAATCAGCAACGAACATTCATAGATAAAGGCTTCCGCACATTTGCGGGAGCCTTTTGGATAGGCAGCTACATGATTTTCACCCACGCCGCGATCTGCTACGCAAATGGCGCTGCCCACATGCTCACAATCGCCGTCCTGATCTGCTCCGGATCGACCTGCACAGGCAACCTGGCCAGCACTTTCACCACATAAGCGGTTGCCAAGCTTGCAGCATAGGCGGCGGTGGAAAATGGAAGTGATCATGAATCAATCGTGACATTCTGCGCAAGCAAATTGCCAGCCGCAGACCGCCACACGAAACACGATGATATTGCTTCTTCATCAGCGCTGCGAATCACAGGTGCCAACGCTTTTCTGCCAACGGATAATAGTGCAGCGTTCTGAAATCGCTCGTGACCTTCGGCACATTCATGAATTAAACAGGTTCTCACGGTCCGCGCAGCCATTCCCTCCCATTGTTTGCATTTCTGGCAGTTCGTTGCTATAATGCCCATATTGCATGGAGCGGCGCGGGATACAGCGCTGTTCCGCACCAGAAGGATGCGATGGATGTGCCTACCAGCCTGGTGGCCCCGGTCTATTCCCAGATTGCCTTAGATGTTGCGCTGCGGATCGCAAGGGGCGAGCTGAAAGAAAACACAAAGGTATACGGGCGCTCCACAATGGCCTCGGAGTACGGTGTATCGCCCGAGACGATTCGCCGTGCGATGAAACTGCTGACTGACATGGAAATCGTGAGCATATTGCATAACAGCGGCGTGATGATACGCTCGCGTGAGAAAGCGCGGGCATACGGCGAGAAATTTAGCGCGCAAAACGACATTCGCACGCATCAAAAGGAGCTGGACAATCTGCTGGGGCAGCAGGCGGAACTGTGCCAGCACATTGCGGATGTCGCCGGTGCCATCGTTCGCATCAATGAGAAGTTCTCATCGACAACGCCTTTCCCCAACTACGAGGCAAAGGTGCCGGAAGGCTGCCCGCTCATTGGCAAAAACCTGAGCGAGTTGAAGTTCTGGCAGCAAACCGGCGCAACAGTCATCGCCATACGCAGGGGAGAGAGCATCATCCTGTCCCCGGGGCCGTATGCAGTATTGGCGTACGGGGATATCCTGATGTTTGTGGGCAGTGTGAACTGCCCTGACGCAGTAAACCAGTTACTCACGCAGGGTTAACGACCCGGCGCAAGGCAAACCCGGCGCAGCCCGGCCTCATGCAGGCCGGGTTTTGCGATTCGCCGATGCGGAACCCCTGATTGACAAACTAACAACTTGTGATATATAATCAAGTTGCCAATTGTCAACAGCGCAAAAGTGTAAAGGTCGCTGCGATCTTCAGTCAGGCTACGCACGTGCGCGTCCGCCTACGGCCCCTTCCCCGACCGACCGCGCAAGCAAAGGAGGATATCCATGAAGAAAAGAATGCTATCCCTTGTCATGTCGCTGCTGATGCTAGCCCTCACGGCCACCGGTGCCGCCGCATCGCAGGAGAGCCTGTCCGCCTCCATCACCTTCTGGTTCACCCCCCTGACCAACACCATGGAAAGGGATGTGGAGGATATACTGCTTCCGAAATTCCATGCGCGCTACCCGAATGTAACGGTGGATTTTCAGCAGATTACCTGGGAGGGCGTAACCGAAAAGATGGAAATCGCCATGAGCACGGGCACAACGCCCGATGTTTTTCTGGATGGCACGGCGCGCACGGCTAAACTGCCGCCCTCAGGGCTTGTGGAAGATGTGAGCGATGTGATCGCCAGCTTTGACGACTGGTACGACGCCGTACTGTCAATCGGGCGGATCGACGGCAGTAACTTCCTTGTGCCCGCCACCACGATCGCCTGCTCCGCACTGAGTGTCAATGTAACGCTGGCAAAGGAACTGGGCGTTTATGAGCTGCTCCCAGCGGACCGCGAGAGTTGGACGTTTGATCAGCTGTATGCGTTCATCGAGGCTGCCGCCATCGCCGGAAAGGACAGGGGCATCTACGGCACAACCCTGTACGCGGGCTCGCAGACCAGCGACGACATCATGTACACCCTCATGCTGTCAAACGGAGGCAAGATTGTAAGCGACGACCGCACCCAATGCCTTGCAAACAGCTCGGAATGCGTGAGCATTGTTGAAATGCTCAAAAAGATCAACGACAACGGCTATTGTGTGCCCGGCGCAGCCAGCACAGAGAGCGATATGACGTTCTTCCTGAGCGAGAAGGCTGCGCTGGCTTTTAACACGCCCGCCGCCAACACGATGATTCAGATGGGAGAAAGCTACAGGGAAGGCCTGATCGACAGGGTGCCGGAGATCCGCGATTACGCGGTGCCAACAGCCGACGGAAAGCCGGGGATGATCAGCGCTTCCTGGGGCGCCAACTGCTTTGCCGTGTTCACCAACGATAACAACGCGGATACCATTGCCGCGGCCAAGGCATTTGTGCAAACCTTCATGGATACGCCTGAAATGGCACTGGCCATCTGGAACTATACGCCCACGTATACGCCTGTGCGGAACATCGGCCTTGCCTATGCCAACGAGAACGCGCTCATTGCCGGCGAGGTTGCCATCCGTGCGGAGTGGTCCGGCAAATACAGCAACTCGTCCTTTGGCATTCTGGAAAGCTACTGGCCGCAGGTACGCACGTGTTTCTACCCCGAGTTGCAGGCCGTCTATTCCGGAGCCAAGAACCCGCAGGAAGCGATGGATTCCTTCAAGGCAAACGTTGACAAAATCCTTGCGGCGCAATAAACGTGGCAAAGATGCGGCGGCGGACTGGCAGCAACGCCCGTCCGCCGCCGATTTACGGAAACGGAGAGATTTTCATGCAGAATCCGGCTGCAATCGCGGTGCGAGCCCGCAAAACGAGAATGGCAAACAACATCGTCAGTTATGCGTTTCTGCTGCCATGGCTTGCGTTTCTGGTCGTCTTCACGCTCTATCCCCTTGTATACGGGCTGGTCATGTCCCTGTTCAATGTAACCTACAGGGTCAACGTGTTCGTTGGGTTGGCCAATTTCACGGAACTGCTTGGCGACGCCATGTTTTGGAACGCGATTGCGGCGACGCTCAACATGTGCGCCATCATCATTCCCGGCACGGTGGTGCTGTCCCTCTGGATCGCATGGACAATCCACGCCCGTTCCAGAACGCTGAAAAGTAGTGCTAAGTTCATTTTCTATCTCACGTCTGTTGTCAGCCAGGTTGCGCTGGCCATCGCGTGGAAGTTCATGTTCAACCCCGCCTACGGCCTGAGTGCAACCATCACGCAGGCATTGGGCGTCCCGCGGCTGGACTGGCTGGGCAGCAGCAGCCTGGCGATACCGCTGGTTTCGGCGTTGGTGATGACGTTTGCCATCTCGCAGCCGATCATTTTATTCGCTTCGGCGCTGGACGGCATCCCGCGGGATTTTTATGAGGTTGCGCAATTGGAAGGCGCAACGCAGGGCCAGCAGTTTTGGAAGGTGACCCTTCCGCTGATTCGCCCGACGATGACCTTCGTGTTGGTGACCGCGACCATCGGCAACTTGCAGGTGTTTGTCGTTCCCTATCTGATGACGGGGGGCGGGCCAAACTACCGCACGACAACCATGCTGTACATGATATACCGCAACGCCTTTGAGTTTGGCCGATATGGCTACGCGGCCGCCATGGGCATCATTCTTTTTGCGATCATCGGGCTGCTGGTTTGCCTGCAGTACAGGCTTGTTAATACCAGCGAGCAATATTGAAGAGTGGGGGCCAGGCCATGCCAGGGAAAGCAAGGGTGTCGGTGTCGCTGGTCTTTCTGCTGCTGCTGATGGCCATCAGCCTGCTGCCGTTTTACGTCATGATCAGTGGCAGCCTGAAGCCCAGCATGTCATTTTTCATGGTGCCCATGGATTTCAACCCCTTTACCAACATAAGCCTGAACAATTATCAGACAGTGCTTAAAAAGGTGGATATGTTCGGCGCGTTTGGCAACAGCCTCTTTATCACGGGTGCCACCGTGTTTATCACCGTGGCCGTATCGGCGATGGGCGGCTATGTATTTGCTAAGAAACAGTTCGCGGGCAAGCGCTTCTGGTTTGTGGTGCTGCTGGTTACCATGATGCTGCCGCGGCAACTGCTCATGGTGCCCAACTTCATCATCGCAAACTCGCTGAACCTTACCAATAAAGCCATCGGCGTAATACTGACCACGGTGAACGCCGCCTACGGTATTTTCCTGTGCAAGCAGTACATGTCTACCCTCATGGATGAAATGATCGAGGCGTCTGTGATTGACGGGTGCGGGGAAATCCGCATATTCACGCACATCATCGTTCCGCTGTCAAAACCGGTTTTCGGTGCGCTTGCTATCTTTACGTTTATCAACTGCTGGAATGATTTCATCTGGCAGAACATCATGCTTACCAGCAAGGCAAACCGCACCATACCGCTGGCGCTGAGCTACCTGATTGGGTTGCAGGACGGTGTTTCGACCATCGGGCCGCAGATGGCGGGCGCGACGATGTCCATGATCCCCATATTGATTTTCTTTCTGTGTTTTCAGCGGTATTTTATACGGGGCATATCAATGGGGGCGGTGAAGGGGTGAAGCGGTTTTGCTTCTCACAGGGAGAAACCGCTTCCGGTTTGAACAACCTTGCCTGTGACCTCGTGCGCGAGCGCTTGCTTGTCAATACAGATGTCCGGACAGCGGTGCGACAGGCAGCGGGCGACAGCGCGTGACCATGCAAGCGCGCGGCATCCATCACGGCTGGTATCGCGCGCACATCGGGCGCGTATGCGCTTTGGTTGCGTAATGCTTCATGCACACAGCGCTTACATTCCATGGCTTCGTCGTGTAAGCGCCATGGAACCTGCCATGCCAGCGTTGCCGCTCCTCGCCGCAGCGAAAAACGCATGTGCGGTGCAACCCATTCATGAATTGATATCGTAGTTCGGCCCGACGGCCAGCGGCAGCCAGATGCGCATTTCGCCAAAGCCGCGGTTATCCCACGCGAAATAGGGGAGCAGCGTGAGGGTCACGGCCTGGATAGCCGCGCCGCCAAAGCGCCGGTACAGCGCGCCGGAGGCGGGCAGTTGCCTGCGGTAACCCTTGGCCCTGAGCAACACGACGGGCGTGCCGCAGATGTCCGCACGGGTTTCCTGCAGGGCTTGCTGGTGGGCAAAATACAGCCCGTTCAGGCTGCCGTTGTCGGCGCTCTCCAGACAGTAGACAAGGGGGCCGCGCTCCACGCAGGCCTGCCCCTCGTCCTCCTCTACCATGGGGTGGGCGACAGTCAGCCGGGGCGTCATGTCCAGCGTCAATTCAACTGTGTCCGTGCCGGGGTGGCGGATGGCGACGGGTAGGTAGCGGCCCGCGTGGTCGGCGTTCAGCGCGGTACTCCGGCCGTTGAGCGTGAGCCGCCCCACCTGCGACCATGCGGGAATGCGCAGCATCAGCGTGAAGGGCACGTCCGCTGCGTCCGCAAAGGTAAAGCGGATGTGCCCGTCCCACGGGTAGTCGGTTTGCTGCCGCACGGTAAAAGCTGCGCCGTTATCAAGCCGCACGGCGGTTTCGCCCTCGCCGTACAGCCCTGTATAGAGCCC
>Ga0351889_10078_pt1 | contig 37670 bp, 26 predicted proteins | sample TotcelFGM3001M14_FD_206767 | JGI IMG/M metagenome (GOLD analysis project Ga0351889, IMG submission 206767) | Enriched cells from coal bed in the Powder River Basin, Montana, United States - Total cells FGM rep3 HSBNCT.FGM.300.1.M14 ...
TTCATCGAAACGCGGACCGGCTGGCGTTCGCTCGGCCTCGTGCCTTTTTTCGAGGCCGCGGCGCGGCTTCCGGCGGAGGACGCATACGGGTTGCGCATGCAAGGCCACGATCAATGCGATGGCGTGGTGATCGCCGTTCCGCTCCTGCCGCATATCGCCAATTTCGATGACCTCGATCCGCTGAAGGCCGAACCCGGCGTGCGCCTGGTCTTCCTCAAGGATGGAGAGCCGCTGCCGCCGGAAACGCAACTCGTCGTCCTGCCGGGCTCGAAAGCGACGATCGCCGATCTCGCGGCGCTGCGCGACAATGGCTGGGACATCGACATTCTCGCGCATGTCCGTCGCGGCGGCCGCGTCTTCGGCGTCTGCGGCGGCTATCAAATGCTCGGCCGCGTGATTCGCGATCCGCTCGGCGTCGAAGGCGCCGCCGGCGAAGCGCAGGGATTGAGTCTCCTCGATATTGAAACGACGTTGACGGGAGAAAAAGCGCTGGCTCCGGTCAGCGGCCACGCGCCGATTTTCGACGCGCCGTTCCGCGGCTACGAAATGCATGTTGGCGCAACCAACGGTCCCGACTGCGCGCGGCCGGCGCTGCAACTGGCGGACGGGCGCGCGGATGGCGCGAGCTCGCGCGACGGGCGTGTGGCGGGCGCCTATGCGCATGGGATTTTCGCCGACGATTGCTTGCGCGCGTCGCTGCTGCGCACGCTTGGCGCGCCGCCATCCTCGCTGCGATACGAAGAATCGATCGAAGAGACGCTCGACGCGCTGGCGGCGCATTGCGCGCGCCACATTGATCTCGACGCGCTGTGGGAGATGGCGCGATGACGGCGCATTCGGCAATTGGCGCGCCGCCCGTCGTGGCGCATGGCGGGCGACTCGACGCCGCGCGCCGACTCTATCCGAACGCCCCGCAGCCCTGGGTCGACCTCTCCACAGGCGTCAATCCGCGCGCCTATCCGCTGCCGCCGCTTGCCGATGAGGTTTTCACGCGCCTTCCGGACGATGACGCTTTCGCCGCGATCGACAGCGCCGCGCGCAAGGCCTATGGCGCGCCCGCCGGAGCCGACGTCGTTCCAGGCGGCGGCGCGCAAGCCTTCATTCAGATGCTTCCGCGCGTGTTCCCGGCCGAACGCGTCGCGATCCTCGGCTTTACGTACGCCGAGCACGCCGCCTGTTGGGCTGCATCGGGCGCGCACGTCGATACGGTGGAAACATTGGACGCGCTTGCAGGCGCCGACGTCGGCGCGATCGTCAATCCCAACAACCCGGATGGACGCAGCATCGAGCCGCAGGACATTTTGTCCGCCGCCGCGCAGATGTCGCAACGCGGTCTGCTGATCGTCGATGAATCCTTCATGGATTTCACGCCGGAACGCAGCGTTGCGCGTTTCGCGCAGAACGAGAGCCTCGTCGTGCTGCGCTCCTTCGGCAAGGCCTATGGGCTTCCCGGATTGCGGCTCGGCTTCGCGCTCTGTTCGCATGCGCGCGGGGCCAAGCTGCGCGCGGCGCTCGGACCCTGGGCCGTGTCCGGTCCGGCGCTCGCCATCGGCGCCCCTGCGCTTGCGGATGACGCGTGGCGCGCGAACGCCGCGCGCGCCAGCGCGGGCGACGCTGCGCGCCTCGACGCGCTTTTGACGCAGGCCGGTTTTCACATCGCGGGCGGAACGACGCTGTTTCGGCTGGCGGCGCATCCGCAAGCCGCTCGCTGGTTCACGCATCTCGCCGCGCGCGGGATATTGAGCCGAGCCTTCGCCGAACGGCCAGACTGGCTGCGGTTCGGACCGCCGCGAGACGAATCCGCCTGGGCGCGGCTCGCCGCGGCGCTGGAGAGCGTCGATGGCGGCTGAGGCGCCAAAGAAGCCTGATGAGCAGCAAGCGGATCTGGCGCCTGCCGGAGCCTTCAGCGAGGCCGAGCGGGCGGCGATCTACCGGGTCATCCACGCGCGCCGCGACGTGCGGGACGAATTCCTTCCCGACGACGTGCCGCGCGACGTTCTGCTGCGCATCCTCGACGCAGCGCATCACGCGCCTTCCGTCGGCTTCATGCAGCCCTGGAACTTCATCGTCGTCAGGGACGTCGAGAAGCGGCGCGCCGCCTACGCGGCCTTTCAACGCGCCTGCGAAGCCGAGGAACAGGCGCTGGAGCCGGAGCGCCGCTCGCTCTATCGCAGCCTCAAGCTGCAGGGCATCGTGAAAGCCCCCCTCAATATCTGCGTCACCTGCGATCGCGCGCGGTTCGGCGCGACCGGGCTCGGACGCACGCAGCAGCCCGACACCGATATTCTGAGCACGGCCTGCGCTGTACAAAATCTATGGCTTGCGGCGCGCGCCGAAGGCGTCGGCGTCGGCTGGGTGAGCATCGTCAAGGATGCCGATCTGCGCCAGATCTTTAACATTCCCAAAGAGATCGCCATTGTGGCCTATCTCTGCGTCGGCTATGTCGCGCAGGCCTACACGCTGCCGGAGCTCGAAGCGAAACGCTGGGCCTCGCGGCTGCCTTTGGAGAATCTGATCTTCGAGGACAGCTGGGGAGAACTGGTCGCTTCCACAAACCCGCCTTAAATAACTGAAAGGCTGAGCCCGGCTTCCCTGTGGACTCCTATCGCCAACGTGTTAGCGTCACTCATCTTTTGGCGTGATGTTAAGGGTTGGGCGTTAGGAATCCCAGGATTGTCGAAGCTCCACTTAGGGGGCGTCGGAGACGCGAACATGGCGCCGGTTAATTTGGAACAGCTGTTCGACAAAGACTTCCCCCTCGCCAACAACACCATTCTCACCGTCACGGAAGTGCCAGACTGCGAAGAGCAGCTGCTGAAACTGTTCGAACGCGCCATGCTTCGAGGTTTCGACAGTCACGCGCGGCTCACGCAGATCCAGCTGCCGATGGAGCGGTTTCCCGATCTCGATTCCAAGTTCTGGCACGTCCCGATCGAGGATTGCGGCGCGGCCCAGGTGCTGCGCTTCTTCTTCGCGGCGCCACAACCGCCGGCGCACTAGATCACGCTGCGTTTAGGCGGAATCGCCTAAACGCAGATGACGTGATCGATTCCAAAAACTTAGAGCGCGCTATACGCGAAAAACCGGCGTTCACTTTTTCGCAGCGCGCTCTGACGTCAAGCGCCGTGGGCTTTTAGCGGCGTGACCCGCGCTTGCGAGGGCGCGGCCGGCTTCGTGCGCCTAAGCCTGCTCATCAGCAGATAGATCACCGGCGTCGTGTAGAGCGTCAGCGCCTGACTGAGCAGCAATCCGCCGACGATGGTGATGCCGAGCGGACGCCGGAGTTCGGCGCCGATCCCGGTCGCGAAGGCGAGCGGCAGCGCGCCGAAAATCGCGGCGAGCGTCGTCATCAGAATGGGACGGAAGCGTTCGCGCGCCGCCGCGAGCGCCGCGTCATGCACGGACATGCCGCCGTCGCGCTCCGCCTGCAAGGCAAAGTCGACGAGCATGATGCCGTTCTTCTTGCCGATCAGCAGTAAAATGCCGATGAAGGCGATGATGGTGAATTCGACGCCGAAGAGTTCGAGCGACAGTAGCGCGCCGAGACCGGCGGACGGCAGCGTCGAGATGATCGTGATCGGATGGATGAGGCTTTCGTAGAGAATGCCGAGAATGATGTAGACCGAAAGCAGCGCGGCAATGATCAGCGCCGCCATTCCCGCCGCCACCTTGCGGAAATCCGCGACGTCGCCTGCGAATTCAGCGCGCAGGCCGCCCGGCGGATTGAGTTCGGCGATCGCCAGTTCGATCGCCGCGACGGTCGCGTCGAGACTGTAGCCGGGCGCGACATTGTAGGAAATGGTCGTCGCCGGCACCACGCCCTGATGATTGACGACGAGCGGCGTCGAGCTGCGCTCGATATGGGCGAACGCGGTCAGCGGAATCTGGGCGCCGGTCGTCGACGTCACGTAGACTCCGGCGAGGTCGCGAATGTCTCGTTGCCGTTCGGGCGGCGTTTCGTAGATCACGCGATATTGGTTGCGCTGAGTATAGATGATCGCGTCCTGCCGCTGGCCGAACGCGCTATTCAGCGCCGCGTCGATGGCGGCGATCTGCACATTCATACGGGAGGCGGCGTTGCGATCGATGACGACTTTGGCGCGAAGGCCGCCGCGCTCCTGATCGGTGGTCACGTCGACGAGCTCGGGCGCCTGCTTGAGGCGCGCCAGCACCTTGTCGCGCCATTCCTCGAGGATTTCCACCGACGGGCTCGACAGCGTGAACTGATATTGCGCCTTGCTGAGCCGCCCGCCCGCCCGCAAATCCTGGGACGGCACCATATACACAGCCAGGCCGGGAATCTTCGTGAATTGGCCGCGCAGGCGCGCGATCACCTCCTTGCTCGACGCACGCCGTTCGTCCGCCGGCTTCAAGGCGACGAACAGCCGGCCCTGATTCATCGAGGCGGTCAAGCTTTTCGCGCCGATGAACGAGCCGACATTGGCCACATCCGGATCAGCGAGCAGCGTTTCAGACGCGAGCCTTTGCAGCCGCTCCATCTCGGCGAAAGACACGTCGCCAGACGCCTCGGTGGTTCCATTGATCAGGCCGATATCGTCCTGGGGGAGCGTGCCCTTGGGAATCGTCTGATAGAGACGCACCGTCCAGGCGATCGAGACGACCACGACAAGAAGGGTGACCCATGGATGATCGATCACCGTCCGCAGGCTGCGCGCATACAAATCGACGACCGTGTCGAGAGCGCCTTCTACAATCCGATCGAAGCGCGATGGCGGCTTCTCGCGTCGCGCAGGCAAGTGCGCGCAGATCATCGGCGTCACTGTCAGGGAGATGACCGTTGAAATCGCAATGGCGAAGGTCAGCGTCCAGGAGAATTCGCGCAGCAGCCGGCCCATCACGCCTTCCATGAAGAGCAGCGGAATGAAGACGGCGACGAGCGAGAGGCTGATTGAAACGACGGTGAAGCCGATCTGCTTGGAGCCGACCAGCGCCGCTTCCAGACGGTTCAGACCGCGCTCGGCGTTGCTTTGGATGTTTTCGATCATGACGATAGCGTCGTCGACGACGAAGCCGACCGAGACCGTCAGGGCCATCAGCGATAGATTATCGAGCGAGAAACCGGCGGCCCACATCGCCGCGCAAGTGCCGACCAGAGACAGGGGCACGGTGACGCCGGCGGCGATGACCGGCGTCGAACGGCGCAGAAATACGTAGACGACCATCATCACCAGCAGGACGGAGATCGCCAGCGTGCGCTGAATGTCATGAATGCTGGCGCGAATCGTTTGCGTGCGGTCGGCGAGCACATTGATCTTGATGCCGCTCGGTATCCATTCCTGAAGCCGCGGCAACAGCGCCTTAATGTGATCGACCGTTTCGATCACATTGGCGTTGGGCTGCTTGGTGACGATAAGCAGCACGGCGGGCTTGCCGTTGAACCAACCGGCGGCGTTGCGGTTTTTCGCGCCGCGCTCGACCGTGGCGACGTCGCCGAGCTTGACCACCGCCCCGTTGCGCGATGCGATGACGATGTTGCGATAATCGTCAGGCGTCGACAGTTGATCTGTCGTGGCGAGCGTGATCTCCCTCGTATCGCCGCCGAGCGCCCCTACGGCGGAATGGGCGTTGGCGGCGTTGAGCGCATTGGCGACGGCGTCGACGCCAAGCCCCATGGCGGCGAGACGCGCGCTGTCGACCTGGACGCGGATCGCTGGCTGCTCGGCGCCGGCGAGGCGCACCTCGCCGACGCCCGGAACCTGCGAAACGCGCTGCAGCATCACAGAGTCGACGGCATCGAAAATGGCGCTCGTCGGCAACGTGTCGGAGGTCATCGCCAGCACGAGCACGGGCATGCTGGATTGGCTTGCCTTTCGATAGGTCGGCATCGTTGGCAGATCGGTCGGCAGGTCGGTGAGCGCGGCGTTAAGCGCCGCCTGCACGTCGCGCGCCGCGGCGTCGATCGGCCGCGAGATGTCGAACTGGGCGATGATCTGAGTCGAACCGAGTGAGTTGGTTGAAGTCAACTCATTCAGGCCCGAGATGGTGGACAGGCGACGTTCGAGCGGCGCCGCGACCGACGCCGCCATCGTGCCCGGATCAGCGCCCGGGCGCTGGGCGGAGATCCCGATGATCGGAAAATCCACCTCCGGCAGGCTCGCGACGGGCAGGAAAAAATAAGCGACGGCTCCGATCAGAAACAACGCGCCGGCAAGCAGCGTCGTCGCGACTGGCCGCTTGATGAAGGGCGCGGAGACGTTCACTCGGCGGCCTCGCGGGTTGGCGGCTTCGGCAGCTCGCCGAACGGTTTAAACTCCTCGGCGGCGGGCGGCTCCGCTGGCGGCGAGAGCCGGACACGCAGCCGCTCCACGGCGAGATAGATGACCGGCGTCGTGTACAGCGTCAGCGCCTGCGACAGCAGCAGGCCGCCGATGATCGCAACGCCCAGCGGAATGCGCAACTCGCTGCCCGGCCCATGCGTGAGCGCGAGCGGCAGCGCGCCGAAAAGCGCGGCAAGCGTCGTCATCATGATGGGACGGAAACGCAGATGGCAGGCGCGCACGATCGCGTCGCGCGCCGAGAGTCCCTCATCGCGCTCGGCATCCAGCGCGAAGTCGATCATCATGATCGCGTTCTTCTTGACGATGCCCATCAGTAGAACGATGCCGATCAGCGCGACAATGGACATTTCGATCTGGAAGGCGAGCAGAGCGAGCAGCGCGCCAACGCCCGCCGAAGGCAGGGTCGTCAAGACGGTGAAGGGGTGGGCGAAGCTTTCGTAAAGAACGCCGAGCACGATATAGATCGACACGATCGCTGCGAGAATGAGCCAGGGTTGGCTCGCCAGAGACTTGTTGAATTCGGCGGCGTCGGCGCTGAATACGCCGACGATTGTCGACGGCATGCCGACCGCGGCTTCCGCGTTGGCGATCATTTTCACCGCGTCGCCAAGCGCATAGCCCTCGGCAAGATCGAAACTGATTGTCGAGGCTGGAAACTGATCCTGATGCGCAATGGAAAGCGGCGCGGAGAGATTTTCCAGGCGCGCAAAAGCCGCAAGCGGCGTCTGCGGTCCGCCGCCAGGCGGCGCGACATAAAGCTTCTCCAACGCCGACGGGTCGCGCTGATATTGAGGCGCAGCTTCAAGAATGACGCGATACTGGTTTGATTGCGTGTAGATTGTCGAAATCTGCCGTTGCCCAAAGGCGTCGTTCAGCGCGTCGTCGACCATCTGCGCCGTAATGCCGAGCCGCCCCATTTTGTCGCGGTCGATTCGCATGAGCGTGCGCAAACCGCCCTCCTGCGTTTCGGCGGCGACGTTACGCAAGCCTGGAGTCATGCGCAGTTGATCGAGCAGTCGGCCGGACCATGTCAGCAATTCGCCGCCGTCAGCGGCGGTCAGCGTATATTGAAATTGGGACCGGCTTGGCCGCGTCGTAATCTGGATGTCTTGAACCGGCTGGACGTAAAGCGTGACGCCCGGCGTTTGCTCGCCCGCCGCCTTTAGACGGTCGGCGATCTTTTCGGCGTTCTCTCGGCGCTCGCTATGCGGACGCAGCATCACCGTGAGCCGCGCGACATTGGTCGTCGCGTTGAGGGGACCGACGCCCAGCACCGATGTCACGCCGCTTACGTCCGGGTCGCTGCGAAACTCTTCGGCGATCTTCGCCTGCAGCGCCGTCATCTTGTCGAAGGATGCGTCCGACGAAGCCTCTAGAACCACCGACAGCACGCCGGTGTCCTGTCGCGGCAGGAAGCCTTTGGGAATGACGGCGTAGAGCGCGACGGTGAGCGCCAGAGTCGCGACGGTGAGCGCAAGCATGAATTTCTCGCGCTTGAGCGCCCAATCGAGCGATATGTGATAAGCGCGATCGAGCGCCAGCGAAAGCGTCTCCCATCGCGATTGTCCCTGCGGCGGCGCCAACCGCAGCAGCGCCGCACATAGCATTGGCGTCAGCGTTAGCGAGATCACCGCCGAGACCACGACGGCGATCGTCAACGTCAGCGCGAATTCGCGGAACATCCGTCCGACGATGCCGGTCATGAACAGCAGCGGTATAAAGACGGCGATAAGCGAGACGGTGAGCGATACGACCGTGAAGCTGATTTGGCGGGCGCCGTCGAGCGCGGCCTGACGCGGCGCTTTGCCTTCCTCGATATTGCGCACGATGTTCTCGATCATCACGATCGCGTCGTCGACGATGAAGCCCGTGCCGATGGTCAGCGCCATCAGCGACAGGTTGTCGAGCGAGAAGCCCGCGGCCCACATGATCGAGAAGGTGGCGATGATCGAGAGCGGCAGGCTGACGCCGGCGACGATCGTCGCGCGCCAGCTGCGCAGAAACATTAACACCACGAGCACGACGAGCGCCGAGGCGATGACGAGCGTCAGCTGCACCTCGAAAATCGAGGCGCGGATCGTTACGGTGCGGTCGTTGACGATCTCCAAAGACATGCCGGCGGGAAGCGCCCGCTGAATTTGCGGCAGCTCCTTCTTCACCAGCTCGACGGTATTGATGATATTGGCGCCGGGCTGTCGCAGCACGTCGAGAACGACCGTCTGCTCGCCATTGTGCCAGCCGCCGACACGGGAGTTCTCGAGCCCATCGACGACCTGCGCAACGTCGCGAAGCGCCACCGGCGCGCCATTGCGCCACGCCACGATGATGTCGTTGTACTGACTCGCGCGCAGAATCTGGTCGTTGGCGTCGAGGGTGTAGGATTGCCGCCTGCCGTCGAGCGAACCCTTGGCTCCGGCGATGTTCGCCGCGGCGATGGCGAGGCGCAGATCCTCCATGCCGATGCGGTTGGCGGCGAGCCGGGCGAGATCGGCCTGAATGCGCACGGCGGGGCGGACGCCGCCCTGCACCGACACGCGGCCGACGCCGGTGACCTGTGAGAGTTGCGGCGCGATCAACGTGTCGGCGCGATCGCTCAAGTCCCGCAGCGTGGCGGTCTTCGAACGCAGCGTCAGCGTCAGGATTGGCGTGTCGGCGGGATTAACCTTGGCGTAAACGGGCGGATAGGGGAGATTGCGCGGCAGCGTCGAGGCGGCGGCGTTGATTGCCGCCTGAACGTCTTGTGCGGCCGCGTCGATGTTGCGGTCGAGATCGAACTGCAGCGTAATCTGCGAAAGCCCGAATGAGCTTTGCGACGACATGCTGGTCAGCGAGGGAGTCTGGCCAAACTGCCGTTCAAGCGACGCTGTCACCAGTGAGGCGATTGTGTCAGGGTTGGCGCCCGGAAGCTGCGTCGTCACCTGGATCGTGGGAAAGTCGACCTGCGGCAACGGCGAGACGGGAAGCCGCAGATAGCCCATCACGCCAAACAGCAGCACGGCGAACGCCAAGAGCGACGTCGCCACCGGCCGATGGATGAAGGGCGCCGAAACGTTCATCGTTTTGTTCGATCACCTCGTTTTGTTCGATCACCTCGCACACGCGGCGCGCCGTCGCTAGGCGCGCCGCGCTCGTCTTCAGCGCCACCGCTTTTTTCGGCGTTGGCGGTTTCCGGCGGGTCCATGACGCGCGCTTTCGCGCCATCCGACAGCCGCGAGAAGCCGCTTGTGATCACGACTTCGCCGGGCTCGAGGCCGGAAGCCACAACGGCGATCGTCTCATCTTGTCGGCCTGTCGTCACGGGGCGCATCTTCGCGATGTTATCGGGCCCCAGAACGTAGACGAAGGCGCCGTTCGGCCCGCGCTGCACGGCCTGACTCGGCGCCACGAGGACATTCTTCATCGTGTCGAGCATCAGCCGCACATTGACGAACTGGCCGGGCCAGAGCGCCAGGTTCGGATTGGCGAAGGTCGCTTTCAAACGCACCGTGCCCGTCTGCTGATCGATCTGATTGTCGATGACGGTCAGCTCGCCGATCTCGATCGGCGTCGCGTTGTCCGGACCAAGCGCCGAAACCTTGGCCTTTCCTTCCGCCTTCTGCACCGCCGGCAACGCCTGCTGAGGCAATGTGAACACAACATAGATTGGCTTCAGTTGCGTGATGACGACAATGCCGGTCTGGTCGGACGGGTGCAGAATATTGCCGACGTCGACGAGGCGGATGCCGGCGCGCCCGTCGATCGGCGAGCGTATCGTCGCATAGTCCAGCGTGGTTTTGGCGTTGTCGATCGCCGCTTTGTCGGCGCGCACCAGCGCTTCGAGCTGGGCGACGGACGCCTTTTGAGTGGCGTGTTGCTGCTTCGAGGCGTAGGCGCCGACGAGGAGTCTTTCGTAGCGCGCGAGATCGACGCGAGCGTTGGCGAGGTTGGCCTCGTCCTGCGCCTTCTTGGCCACCGCCTGATCATACTGCGCCTGATAGAGCGCCGGATCGATTTCGGCCAAGATGTCGCCTTTGCGGACGTCCTGTCCCTCCGTGAAGGCGAGGCGCATCAGCCTCCCGTCCACCTGCGTGCGGATCGTCACCGTGTTGAGCGCCTGCACGGTGCCGACGGCGTCAATGGTCACAGGCACGTCGTCGAGACGCGCCTTCGCGGCGGTGACGGTGACGGTCCCCTCGCCGCGTCCGCCGCCGGAACGCCCGGCGACCGGGTCCTGGTCCTTGGCGGGGAAGCCGGGAAGCCTGCCCGTCTGATACGTCCACGCAAGGGCGGCGGCGAGCGCGAGCGCGCCGACCGCAAGCAGCACCCTTCGGCTGACGCGGGTCATGGCCATGGTCCCCTGTCGGCCTCATAAGCGGCGTTGGAGCGCGTGATCTCGATTTCGCGGGTCGTCGGCGACCAGCCGCCGCCGAGCGCCTGATACAGGCTCGTCGCCGCCTGGTAGTGGGAGAGACGCGCGATCGCGAGCTGATCCTCGGTCTGGAAGTAGGTCGTCTGCGTCTGCGCCAGCTGCACGATATCGATTGTCCCCTCCCGCAGACGCATCTCTACGGCGTCCAATGCGCGTCGAGCCGCAGAGACGGCGACACCCAGGAGCTTCATCTGGCGGTCCGTTTCGCGTATTGCAATCAGCGCGTTCTCAGTATCGGACAGAGCGGTTAGGATCTGCTTGCGATAAAGCGCCGCTAATTCGGAATATCGGCCCTTTTGCAGGTCATATTGGCCCTGCAGGTTCCAGCCGTCGAACACGGGCTGCGTGAGCGAGCCGGCGATCTGCCAGGCGATCGCGTCCGGCCTCATAATGAGCGTCGACAGCATCGAACTCTGGAACCCATACAGCCCCGTCAGAGTCAGGGACGGAAAAAAAGCCGCCCGCGCCTGCAGCACCGAAAATTCCTGGGATGCGAGGCGCGCTTCCGCTTCGGCGACGTCTGGGCGGCGCAGCAGCACTTCAGAGGGCAGCCCTGGCGCAATCTGCGGAAACTTGAGCTTTACGAGAGAGCCGCCCTTTACAGTCATGCTTTCGGGCGTCTGTCCCAGCAATACGGCAAGGTTGTTGCGCGTCTGGCGTAAGGTCTGTTCAAGCGGCGGGATCGTCGCGCGCTGTTGAGCCAGTATCGTTTCCTGCTGCGAGGTGTCGAGGACGGTCGCCGTCCCGGCTTCAAGCCGCGCGTTGATAGCGTCCATGACGCCCTGCGCGATCGCGACGTTCTGATTGGCGATGCGCAGACGGTCCTGCGCCGTGAGCACCTGGAAGTAGGCGTTCAGCACGGCCGCGACGGTCGAGATTTCAACAACGTTGCGATCGAAGCGCGAGACATTGGCGAGGATGCGCGCGGCTTTTGAGGCGTTCTCATTCTTGCCCCAAAAATCCACCTCGTAGCTCGCCGTAAGAGCAAGCTGGAAGAAGCCGAAGGTCCGCGCGTCGAAGCCTTGCTGCGATCCGGTGCTCGACGTCGAAGGATTGAAGCCGGTGCTTGAGGAGCCCACGTTGATCGTCGTGCCGGGAACGCGCGTGGAGCGAGCGATATCGGTCATGTTAACCGTTGGAAACAGCGCAGCGCTCGAGACCCGCGCTTGAGCGTCGGCCTGAGTGATGCGGGCGATTGCGGCTGCGATATCCTGGTTGTCGTCGAGCGCGCGCTCCACGAGTTGGGTCAGTTCCTTCGAACCAAATTTGGCGGCGAAATCCCGCCCGCCGGCGATGGGGGGCTGTGGCTGCGGCTTCGCTTCCCGAAATTGCGCGGGCGGCGGGGCCGAGAGATCGGGCTTGTCCCACTCCAGATCACAGCCGGCGAGCGCCGCCGCGAGCGTCGCGGCGGCCGCCAGCGCTGGTCGAAAAGAGCGAGACAGAGCGGGCGCGGTCAAGTAGCAGACGTCTCCAGAGGAACCGCGGGAACGGCCTGAGCGTCCTCTTCCTTAAGCGCCAGTGGAGGCGTGGGGAAGGCCCGTCGCTCGTCTCTGCAACTCGCAAACGCGCCGTCGCTGGTCCGAAGACCTGACGAGCGACGCGTTGCGGGCCTCTAAGCGGCGGCGGGGAGGCGCGCGATGGCCGTCAACGCGCGAAAACTGTGAATTCTAAGCTCGCGCGGCGCGCCGCAACGGTCAAGTTACGTATCGGTAAGGACCGCCTACGGCGCGCTCAACGGGCTATTCCGTTGCGGCTGGGGCTGTCGTCTTGCCTTTCGCCGGTTTCGCCTTGACGGCGGGCTTCGCCGTTTCCTTGGCCGCCGGTTCGTGAGCTGCGGGTTTCGCGGCGGCAGGCTCCTTCGCGTCCGGCGCGGGCGCGGCCGTTTTGGCGGCAGGCTGTCCGGCGGGCTTGGCGTCGGCCGCCGGCTTGGTCGGGCCGGAAACTTTCGTCCAGGTCTCGCTTTGGCAGAGGAATGCGACCAGACAGCCGGTCATCGTCAGCGTCGTTGGCGAATCAACCGCGATCTTGCCGATGTAGGTCTTGCCGCTTTCGGGATCATTGATCTCGCCCTCCCAGTGGTTGGGCGTTGTTTTTGCGGCGTTGCGCAGGACCTGCGGGGCCGGCGAGCCATCGGGCATCGCCTCGATCCCCTTGGCGCAGAGCTTGCCCGAGCAGTCGTAGAATTCCAGCTTGTCGTTCGGATGTCCTTCGCGAACCCAGACGCCGTAAACGCCGTCGGCGGCGTACGCCGCCGTTGGGGCGCAGAGGGCCGTCGCCATCGCGATGCGTAGAAGTGCTTTTCTCATGACGCGGGACCTCTGTTTCGGTTGCAATGAATACGATTCGCTCAAAGTAGCGAACGGCGGAACGCCGACTCCGTCAAGCCACGTCCCCCTCATCTGTCGCGGGAGCGCGGGGCGGGCCAAGAAACGCCGGCACGATAATGAAGGCGGCGAGCAATGTGAAGAACAGCGCAATGGCGAGAAGTTGGCCCATGCTCGCGGTTCCGGGATGGCTCGACAGGATCAAGCTGCCAAAAGCGGTGCCCGTCGTTAGAGAACTGAAAAAGATGGCGCGAGTCAGGCTCGACGCCAACATGTCGACGACGCCCTTTCGCCAAGCGATGACATAATAGATGTGGAAGGCGACGCCGACGCCGAACATCAGCGGCAGCGCAATGATGTTGGCGAAATTAAGCGACATGCCAAGTAAGTCGGCGGCCTGAAGGCTCATGATGCCGGCGAGCACCAGCGGGCCCAGCGTCAAGGCGACGTCGAGCGGATTGCGCAGCGCCACCGCCAAGATGATGAAGATCGCGATAAAGGCGTAGAGTCCAGCTTCGAGAAACGCGCGCGTAATGGTCTTTTGCGCTTCCGACACGATCACCGGCGGACCGCTCGCGTCCGGCGCGATGGCCTGCATCGCTTGGGCGAATTCGGTCATGACGACACGGTCATTGCTGTCGCCTTTGGGCGTCACCTCGACGCGCACCAAGCCGGTGTTGGAAATCCAGTCGCTACGCAAATCCGCGGGCAGCGTGTCGACCGTCACGCGCTGCGCTTGCAGCGCCTGACGGATTTCACCGAGCATCTTGTCGAAGCCGCCGAACACCGCCTGGCGCGCCGCCGCGCGCGTCTCCGGGCTCGCCTTGGCGAGAGCGTCGAGGTCGTTGGCGAAGCGCGTCACGGCCGGGATGGGCTTCTTCGCCGTCGCGCGGCGCAGCGCCTTGGCGGCGTCCGTCAGCGCCTTGACGGTCTGGGCGTCGCTTGGCGGCGATTTCAGCTTGGGATTCAGCACGCCGCGCAATTGCGAAACCGCCATATCGACGAGGGCGAGCTTGTCGTCCTGATCCTTGGGGACCAATGAGTCGACCGAGTCGACGTGATCGACTTCAGGCAGCGCCTCGATCTTCTTTTCCAGTTCGCGCGCGGCGTCGATCGAGGGCGCGAGCACCTCGATCTTGTTCGGCGCCGTCTTGGGGTCCTTCGAGAGATCAAGAAAAGTCGCGACCGATTCCACCTTCTGATCGCGCAGATTCATCGGATTAGAGTCGAAGGTCAGATGCATCAGCGCCGGCATGCCGGCGAGCACGACGATCGCCGTGGCGATCAGCACGAAGGCCCGGTGATGCGCGATCCAGTGGTCCACGGCGGCGAGCGAGGTCGTCGCGATCGGCACATGCTCCGCGCGCGGGCGCAGCAATTTGATCGCCGCCGGCAGGAACGTGAGGGTCGCGATATAGGCGACGATCATGCCGACGCCCGCGATGAGTCCGAGTTCCGACACGCCGCTGAACGAGGTCGGCAGAAAGCAGAAGAAGCCCGCGAGCAGCGACACCGCGGCGAGCGTCAGCGAACTGCCGATGCCCCGGGTCGCTGAAAGCAGCGAGCGTTCGAGATGGTCGTCGCTGTGCCGTTCTTCGCGATAGCGGGTCGCGAACTGGATGCCGAAGTCGACTCCAAGCCCGATGAACAGCGCGGCGAAGGCGACCGAGATCAGGTTGAAGCGGCCGATCATCAAGATCCCAAGCCCCGACGTCATGGCGAGACCTGCGAGCAGGGTCGCGAGGACGGCGAGAATGAGCTTTGGCGAACGCAGCGCGGCGAACAGAATGAGAGTCACCACGGCGAGCGTGCCAACGGTGTTCAGGGTCATGTTTTCCGAGATCGTGGCGAATTCGTCGTCCGCGAGCGGCACCTGACCCGTCAAGCGCAGGTTGACTCCGTGTTCTTCGTCGAGATGCAGGTCGGCCGCCGTCTTTCGCACCAGCCTGATCGCGTCGGCGCCCGGCTCCAGGTCGGAATAATTGACGACCGGCTTGGCGATCACGATGCGTCGCTTGTCCATTTCAGGCGCGGTGGGCGCGCTGCCGCCTGACGCCAGCAGCTTGCCCCAGTCGACCTCCGCCGGCTTTCCAGCGAGCGCCTGCTCAATCCCGGCGGAAAACTCCTCGACGCCGCTGATGTACATTTTCATCGCGCGGTCGCTGCCGGAAGCGGACTTGAAGTTGCCGACGAGCACGCTCGCCAGGCCGCGCAAACTTGAATCTTCCGCGAGCGGTTGGAGTACGTCGCGCTGACCGATCATCACGCCGACATTTTTTTCGATGTCGGAGACCGGCAGGAACAGCAGGCCGTTCTTGCGGAAATATTCGTGCTCGTCCGGGCGCCAAACGCGCGACAGGAGAGGCTTGTCCTGCAGCGCCGCGTTGAGCCGCTTCGCGGCGTCGTCGGCCTCTTCGCTGGTTTTGCCGTCGATGACGATGACGATGACGTCGAGGAGGTCCGGGAAGGCTTTGTAGAGCGCCGCTTCATTCTTGCGCCAAGGGATATCTGGCGAGAAAAGATTTCCGGTGTCAGTATCGATGGCGAACCGCTCAGCGGTGACATAGACGCCCCCCGCCGTCAGGCAGAGAGTGAGCAAAACCACTGTCCAGGGCCAGCGGAGACAAAAGGCGACCAGCTTTTCAAGCATTCCGTTTTTCCCGCCTTCTGGCGTAAGACCTCATATGAGCGGGAACCGGCGCTCTTCGGTCGGGTTCCTCTATACAAGCGCGCTGCGCGACCACCAAGGCGGCTTACGCCGAAACCTTAAGGCGGCGCCGCGCGCCAATTTGACGCCGCGTCACAAATACGTCAGCCACCAGAGATCGCGGCGTCGGCGCTTCACCTCCGCAAACCAGCAGCACAGCGGATATAACGCCAATACAATCAAGATCCAGGCGACGTAAGCGCCCGCGAGCCCAACGCCGAATTCCGGCGGCGGCCCCCCGGCTTTTGACCAGATCGCGATGTCCTCCAGGGAATAGCCGCGCGCGAAGGTGAGCGCCAGCGCCGCGAGGGCGCCGACGTAAAGATGCAGGACATAAAAGAACAATGGCGTGCGGCCGAAGACCGTCAGCGCGTCGCCTAGTCTTTTTCCGGCGCGCGCCAACGCCGGCAGCGTCAACGCCGCGCCGCCAAGCGTCACCAGAAGATAGAGCAGCGAGGGCGGATATTTCGTGACGTTGAGAAAGGAGAGCAGGGTGAAGACGGGGTCACGCTGCACGCTCCAAGGACGCGGATCGCCGTAGAGATTGGAGAAGCGCAGCACGACAAAAAGCGCCAGAGCCGCGCCGCCAGCAAGATAAAGCGTGCGGTCGCGCCGTATCGCCGGCTTGAGGAACAGCGGCCCGAGTCCGTAACCCAGCGCGCCGACGCCGATCCAAGGAAGCGCCGGATAGAGGACGCCGCCCGGCACATCAAGGGGCAGTTTGCCGGGCTCATGCAGCAGAGACCACCAAGGTCCGAACGCGCCGAGGTCGGCGGCATGAATTCCGTCGAGGAGATTATGGCCGAAGATGATCGCGACGCCGATAAGCAGCACAATTCGCGGCGATAGGCGCGAGAGAGCGGCGAGCGCCACGAGGCTGCAGCCGATCGCCCAAAGCGTCGATAGCTCGATTCGGCCCCAGCCCATGCCCCAGATCGGGCTTATGACGGCGGCGTCGAGCAAGATGAGCCATACGCCCCGCGCGGCGAGAAATTTCGCAAGCGCCGCGGGGTCTTTCACCTTCACGCCGTAGAGATAGGCGCTCACTCCGGCGAGAACGGTGAAGGTCGGCGCGCAGAAATGCGTGATGAAGCGCGTGAAGAACAGAAACGGATAGGTGTGATCGAGATCGGTCGGCGAGAAGCGCATGACGTCCGCGTCGAAGAAATCGCGCATGTGGTCGAGCGCCATGAGGACCATGACAAGGCCGCGCAGCCGGTCGATCTCCGGCAGCCGGTGCTCGTCGTAGAGCGGGTTTTGCGTGCCGCCTATCCGAGCCTGGCGAGGCCAGGAAACAGTTCCAGTAGCCAATAGGACATCTCCTGCACGCCGCCCGTGAGAAATGCGATGCCGGTGAAGACGAGCAGCACGCCGACGATCTTTTCGACTTTTCCAAAATGCCGGCGGAAACGCGCAACGAAGGCGAGGAAGCGGCCGAGCGCCAGGCCGGCCAGGATGAAAGGCAGACCGAGGCCGAGCGAATAGGTTGCGAGCAGAGCGGCGCCGAGCGGCACCGTCTCCTGTGTCCCCGCGACGGCAAGAATGGCGGCGAGGATCGGCCCGATGCAGGGCGTCCAGCCGAACGCGAAGGCAAGCCCCATGACATAAGAGCCGAAAAGCCCCATGGGCTTGGCGATCTCGGCGCGCTTTTCGCGATACAGCAGGTCGACTTTCAGGATTCCGATGAAGTGCAGGCCCATCAGAATGATGATGCCGCCCGCGACCCAGGACAGAATATGCATATTGGCGCGCAGCACGCCGCCGAAGGCGCTGGCCGTCGCGCCAAGCGCGACGAAGACCGTCGTAAAGCCAAGGACGAACAGAATCGAGGACAGCAGAATGTCGCGCCGCGCGGCGGAGCGCGTCTCGAGTTCGAGATCCTCCATGCTGACGCCCGCGAGATAGGTCAGATAGGGCGGCACGAGAGGCAGGACGCAGGGGGAGAGAAAAGACAGTAGTCCCGCCGCCGCAGCGGCCGGGAATGTGACATCCGCCATTAAGGCTCCTCGTTGGGTCGCTCGGCGCGTCTGCCACAGGGCGGGCCGGACCGCAAAGGCTTACGCAAGAAGAAGCCCCGCCGAAGCGGGGCTTTTCTCGGGCGGGCGCCCGTTTAGTTGTTGCGCTGGCCGAACAGGAACAGCAGCGACTGGAACATGTTGATGAAGTCCAGATAGAGCGAGAGCGCGCCAAAAACGCTCTTCTTCTGCGCGACTTCATGGCTGTCGCTGCTGTAATACATCTCCTTGATGTTCTGCGTGTCCCAGGCCGTCAGGCCGGCGAACACCAACACCGCGATGATCGACAGCGCGAACTGCAGGCCGGTCGACTGCAGGAACAGATTGACGAGGCCGGCGATCACGAGCCCCCAGACGCCCATCACCAGGAAGGAGCCGAAGGCCGACAGATCCCGCTGCGTCATGTAGCCGTATAGGCTCAGCCCGCCGAACGCCGCCGCGGTAATGAAGAAGACCCGCGCGATCGATACGCCGGTGAAGACGAGCAGAAGCGAGGACATCGACAATCCCATCACCGCCGCGAAGGCGATGAAGAGATTGCGCGCCGTCGCCGCCGAAATGGTGTTCGCGCGCGCGCCCAGGAAGAAAATGAACGCCAGCGGCGACAGAATCACCACCCAGCGCAGCGGTGTGGCGTAGAGCGTGTGGCCGAAGGACGTCAGTTCGATCGCGCCGGGCGCCACCTTGGCGACGGCGAGCATATAAACGCCGAGCGCGACGAGCCCGGTCACGGCCAAGCCCAGCGTCATATAATTATAGACGCCGAGCATATAGGCGCGCAGGCCCTGGTCGATCTCAGCCGTGGTCGGCCGCGCGACCCCGCGCCCGTAGCCGAAGCTGGTGTTGCGGTCGAAGTTGGACATGTGATCCTCTTGGTCTGTTTGGCCGTTCCGCGCTTCGCGATAGAGAAAAGCGCTCCCAGCCTCGCGCTGAATATGGCTCCGCCTTAATTGGGTGGCAAGCTTCCCTGTGATGAACTCTTGTTAAGGTGGTTTCACGACGGAAAGCTGGCGGAGAATATTTTTCTGATTTTTGTCAATTTTATTTCGCGCTGCAAAATGCATTTTTCCAAGCGGCGTTCGTTTGGTTGTCGGCGATTCCAAGGAGCGCGGCGCGTGGAGAGGGCCGCCACGTTGCGCGCCGCGGAAACAGCGGCTGATTGTCGCACCCTTGCTGATGCGCCGGAATCCGCTAACATCAAGCCTCAGGCGTTGTTAGGAGCGACTCCCCGAGCGGAAGCGTGACGGGAGTGGTTTGTGCGGCGCGAAGGCAACATTTCTGAGAGTCGCGTGTTCTTGTCACACGAAGACCCAGGAGGTCATCATGCGTGATGGTGGAAATCCGGAAGCGCATCCCGCGCCGGACGTGGGCGAAGATCGCTTCGCGCAGCGGAATGCTTTCCGTTTCGCTAGAGGCCTTCGCCTCGCTGTTTTATCGGCCGCGGCTGTTGTCGTGACGATGGTCGCCGGCGCGCCCGCTCCGGCAGAGGCGCACGGGCGCTTGGGGGCGGCCGAAGGCCGGTGCCGGCTCTTCATTGGGCCGGACATCATGAATTTCACGGGCTACCTGCCGGAAGCGTCCAAGAACGAATTTTGCGAAGACATTCCCGCCACCGGGCCGATTATCATGGTTTTCGACGCGGAGCAGGAAGAGCTGCGCGACATGAAGGTCGAGTTGCGCATCGTCAAGGATATCGGCGGGGAGGAGAAGGAGAACGCGGATCTCCAGGCCGTCACTGTCGCCTACCGGGAACCCAAGAGTTACCCGACAGGCACGATCAATTTCGAACATACGTTCGATGAGCCGGGCTATTTCGTCGGCATCGTCACGGTCACGGGCGATCACGGTGAGCGTTGGGTGTCTCGCTTCCCCTTCTCGGTGGGAAAGAGCTTCATGCGCGATCTGCCGGTCTATCTTACTCTCGGCCTCGGCACGGTCGCCGCCTTCTTAATCTATCTCGTCCATCGCCGTCGTGACACGACGACCGCGGCCAAGGCTCACAAACCCCCGCCGCCGCCGCCGCCGAGTGCGCCAGATGAGGATCACGGACCGGAGGCGACTCCGGCTGAGTGATGGCGCCTCGCCTCAGGGCGTTTGAGGAATTGCGCCGGCGCCGATCGCGCCGGCGTTTTTTGGCTTAGCGCGTCACTGGTAGGCGCCGCCGCCGTCGATCTGGCGGCCAATCTGCGCAATCGCCTGTTGATAGACCGAAGCTGCATTCCACGCCTGGATCGCGCTGAAATTGCTCTCGCCCGGCTGATAGCCGCCTCCCGCGCGCCAGCCATGGGCGTGAAGGAAATTCGCCGTGGCGTTGAGCGCCGCGGCCGAGTTGTCGAGATTGCCGCCGCCGCCGTAATTCAGGATGTTCTTGGGCAGGAATTGGGTCTGGCCAATTTCCCCATGCATCGAGCCACGCGCGCTCGGCGACAGCGCGCCTCGATCCACCAATGTCAGCGCGGCATAGAGCTGATCGGTGAAAAAGTCGGAGCGGCGGCAGTCATAGGCCAAGGTCGCGACAGCCGACAGCGCGTGCTGATTGCCATGCACCGCGCCAAATCCGGTCTCCATCCCCCAGATCGCGAGAAGAGGTCCTGGCGGCACGCCGTAGCGCTGCTCGATCTGGGCGAAGAGACCGCCGTAGGACCGCTTGAGCGCGCGGCCACGCGACACAATGGCCGAGCCGCCGCGCTTGGCGAGGAACTGGTCGAGCGAAAGACGGAAACTCTTCTGGCCGCGGTCGGCGGAAATCGTCGGCGCGTTGTAATGGGTGCCCATGAGCGCGCTGATGCCCGCCTGACCGATGCCCTGGCCGCGCGCCTCCTGGGCAAACTCCTGCTTCCAATTGTCGAAGCCCGCCGCCGAGCGTCCGCACTGGGCCGCCAGTGCGGGATGGGAGATTCCAACAAACGCGAGCGCAATCGAATATTTGAGGACAGTCCGCATAGTCTGTTTCCTTGTGTTGAAAATTTCTGCACTCGCTTCCGTCTTGGCCGTCTTGGCCGTCTTGGCCGTCTTGGCCGTCTTGGCCGTCTTGGCCGTCTTGGCCGTCTTGGCCGTCTTGGCCGTCTTGGCCGTCTTGCGGCCGCCGCGGCGTTCCAGCTTCTCTCACCACTTCCCGCTTAGCGAGAGCTTACCCCGAATGGCCATTTCTGCGCCACCGTCACATCGAGCGTCCACGGCGCGCCCAACTGCGCGTCCGCATGGCGCGTCCACATGGCGCGTCCACATGGCGCGTCGTAAGCTCGGCATGGAAGGTCCACTGCGGCTGTTCTTGTTCGCGCGACGCCTGCGATAGGAGCTTGTTCGCGCGCAGATTTCGCGCGCCGCCAACCTGACCATGGCGGAGTCTAGCCCAGGATCATTGACGCACGCCGTCAGTCAGCTAGCATCGATCATTCGTGTAAACCTCATGCGTTCCCCGATGATCATCGCTTCAGCCATGAGCGCAGGAGCGGAGCCGGTGAGTGGGGATAAGATTTTGCAAGAAATTCTCGAAAGCGATTGGACGCTCGGCGCCTTTGAACGCCGTGAAGACGCGCGGCAAAGCAGCGAGCGCGGCTCTTCCCCGGGCGGCGCCGACATCGGCGAAACGCTCCAAGCTAACGACGGATCCGGCAATAATTGGATCGCCGAAGCCTTCAGGCGCCGGCAAGCGGAAGAGCGCGCAAAAGCGGCGCGCCATCAATCCGGTGGCGGACATCCGCATGCGGCAAGCAAGGAAGTTCCCGTCGATAATTGGCTCATCGAAGGCTTCAAGCGTCACCAGCAAGAAGAACGGCGACGAGAAACGATCACCAGCCCCGAAGAAGCAGAAGCGCCGGGCGTTGGCGACGACCATTCCCTTTCAGATCTGGACTTGTCGCCGTCGGATGGCGGCGTCGCGGCGGAGCGGATCAGCCTGTCCGAGGATCGCGGGTCTGCGACGCACGACGCCGCGACAGGCGCCAATGATCAAGCTTCAGCAACAGCCCTTGTGCCTCTCCTACGCGGCCACGACGGAACGGTTCTCGATAAGCCGCCGCGCCGCGCCGGCCGGATAGTCCTGATAGCCGGTCTCGTCGTTGTTGGCGGTTTGGTTTCCGTCATTGGCGTCAGGACATTGCTCTCTGGCTCTGTCGACACAACCAAACGCGCAGGCGCGCGCCGCGCATCGCCGCCGACAACACAGGAAAAGGTCAATCGCAGCCAGAGCGCATTGCCCAAGCCGGAGACGTCGGGCGCCCCGGGGGCGAAGCCCATGGAGAAGGGGAGCGCGCCGACAAACGACGCGCCGAAACATCCGAACGACGCCGCGCCGGCCGGGCCGAGCGACGCCGCAAGCATCGCCGCGCCTCCGGCCGCAACGCCAGAAGGCTCGAAACCCGATCCTGTTGCGCCAGCCGCGGAGCAGGGAAGCAAGGCGCGCTCTCCATCCCAAGAGCGTGAGCAGGGAGACAAGGCGCTCCATGACAATGAGGCTGCGCCAGCGGCGCCTCTGCCGGCGCCCGTTCCGCGGGCCGCTCCGGAAGCCGCCGCGCCTGCAAAGCCGGACAAGAATTCAAATGCGGAGCCCGCAGCCGGGGCGCCGGAAAGATCGCGCGAGCAGATCAGGCCCGAACAAGAGCAAAATGCTTCTGAGTCCAAACGCGGAGCAGTCAATGCCGGCGCGGACGCCAAACCCAAGCATCAAGCCAAGGACAGGAACGCCAGCCATCACGCCTCTCGAAAGACCGACGGCCTCTCCACCTTTCTGAAGCGCACCGCGAATTCGGTTCGCAAGTTTTTCGGACGGCTCGGGGAGAAGCAGTAACGATCGCCGTTGATCGGCGCAGTCGCCCACAATTGATGGCCGCTTCCGCGCCGCGACCAGGCTTGGCGCAATCGGTTCGGCATCCAGTCGCCGCCATGCACGCGCCGCGTCAAACGCGCGAACGCCAGAACGCGCCGAACCGCCCGACGATCCCCAAGATTAAATCCATCAACGAGAAGGCGGCTTGCAGGCGGCTGTGAAGGAGCGGCGATGCCTCCCGTTGGCGCTTGGACGTGGACCAGCCGTGCGATGAGGCCCATGTGAGTCGCTTGTGGCCGACAGCCCGGTCGGCTCGGCTATTAATCGCGAGCATTCCCGTGAGAACGATCATCGAGCCGTTTCGCATCAAGATGACCGAGGCGCTGCCCATCACCACGCGCAGCGAGCGTGAGGCGCTTCTCGCCAGCGCCTTCAACAATGTTTTCCTCCTGGACGCCGACCACGTCACCATCGACTTGCTGACCGACAGCGGCACGGGCGCGATGTCGGACCGTCAATGGTCGGCTCTCATGCTTGGCGACGAGAGCTACGCCGGAAGCCGCTCTTGGCGACGCTTCGAGCAAACCGTGCGCGAGATTACCGGCTTCAAACACATTTTTCCGACGCATCAGGGACGCGCCGCCGAGCGCATTCTGGCTGCGACGCGTCTCCAGAAAGGGAACGTCGTTCCCAACAATGGTCACTTCGACACGACGCGCGCGAACATCGAATATGTCGGCGCCGTTGCGACGGATCTGCCGTCGACCGAGGCGCGCGAACTGCAATCTGAGAAACTGTTCAAGGGAAATATGGACCTCGGCAAGCTCGAACAGTTGATCGAAGCCGAAGGCGGGAACATTCCCTTCTGCATGCTCACGGTCACCAACAACACCGGCGGCGGCCAACCGGTGTCGATGGAAAACGTCCGGAGCGTCAAGGACATCTTGAACAAGCGCGGCGTTCCGCTGATCATCGACGCCTGCCGCTTTGCGGAAAACGCATTCTTCATCAAAGAGCGCGAGCAAGGCTTCGCCGATCGCAGCCTGCTGGAAATTGCGCGGGAAATGTTTTCACTCGCCGATGGGGCGACGATGAGCGCAAAGAAGGACGGGCTCGCAAATATCGGTGGATTTTTGGCTTGCAACAATGATTCATGGGCCGACGGCTTTCGCAACCTGCTCATCCTGACCGAAGGATTTCCGACATATGGCGGTCTCGCGGGCCGTGATCTGGAAGCAATCTCCGTCGGCTTGTTGGAAGCATTGGAACAGGACTATCAGCGCTATCGGCACGCGACCGTCGAATATGTGGCGTCGGCGCTGATCTCGCGCGACATACCGATCGTGCGCCCCGCCGGCGGCCACGCCATATTCATCGACGCCGCCGCGTTTTGCCCGCATTTGAGAGCCAGCGACTATCCCGGCATCGGAGTGGTCAATGCGCTTTATCTCGAGGGCGGGGTTCGCGCCGTGGAGCTCGGCAGCGTCATGTTCGGAAAGCCTGCGCCGGGAGGGGGAGAGGAGATCCCCGCGCCGCACGAATTGGTGCGGCTGGCGTTCCCTCGCCGGGTCTATACGCAGAGCCATTTTGACTATCTGATTGAAGTGCTGGACGCCATCGGCCGCCAGCGCGCGTCGATCGAAGCCTACCGGATCACTGAACAGGCGCCATTTCTGCGGCACTTCACCGCCCATTACGAACGGGCCGGTTGAGCCGCGAGCTAGGCGGTCGACGATGGGCCGCCCTGAGCGGCCTGAAACTGTATGACCTCAGTGGCCGAATATTCTCCGCGCGCTCCGCAGTTCGGACACGTCACCTTAAATGTGGCGGGCCCGGATATCTCCAGAGCGCCCGTGCCTGTCAGCTCGCTTAGAAAAGCAAAGCGTTGTCGGCACTGTTTGCACGCAAATCCAATATACCAGCTGCCAGGGATGAGCGCCGGCATCGCAGATACCTCAAAATCGCCGGTGAACTGAATGCCTTTTGGCATGGGGGCCTCCTGCCTTACGACTTTGATATTCATGTAGCGCTGGGCCGTCTCCCTGACGATGTTAACGGCGTTTGCGCTCGTTCCTCCGGGCGCGGGCCGCGGCGTGCGGACTAAGACGCCACCGCGTTCTGCAGCGTGCAAAGCGTATAATATCCGTAAAGGGGCGACGTTAAGGGCTGATCCGGCCAATAGGTTCGATGCAGGTCGGCGAGCGTGGCCCGATCGAGCACGCTCGCCCCGCAACGCGCGGCGAGTGCGGCAAGATCATCGATCCCGTACGTCCAAGGGGCTCCCATGGCGGCGAATCTCTCGACGACGCTGGTGATTTCAGGATCGCCGGTGGCGCTGCTGATCACATCCTGCGCCATATAGTCGAAGGACACCGAGCAGCTCTCGATGTGGCGCATGAGGCCTTTCAGGATCTGACACACAGAAGCTTCGTTCAAATACATTGTGTTTCCTTCCCAAATGACATGGGTGGGAAGCCGGAAATCACATCCGTTTTCTCGTAGGAGATCAATCATTCCATCCGTCACATAGTCCGCCCCGATATATGTCGTGTTGGGATCGACATCGCTTTCTTCGAGCTTCGCCTTTTTGAACGCCTGGGTTTCTGGAGCATCGATCTCGAAATAGGCGACGCCATCGGCCGCGATCCGCTGCGGCCTTGTGTCGAGTCCGGCGCCAAGGATGAGGATCTGTCGGCGCCCTCGGTCGATCTGATGACGAAGCCGGTCGTCGAAGTAGCGGGTCCTCAGGCGCACATTGTTCCTGATCGGCGGAAACGACTGAGAAATGCGATCCGCCGCCTCCTTCGTTTCCCGATCGAGGAACAGGTGCACGTAGGGATCACGGTAGAGCGGATGAGCTTGCGTGTTTTCGTCGTTGCGGAATTCCGCAACGACAAAAGCGGTGCCAACCACTTTTTGAATTTTTGTCATTGGCTCGTCTCGATCGGACTCGGGTTCTGCGCAGGAACGCGTTGCGGCGTTCGTTGAAGGTTAATGCAATTTTCTTGGAACGCTTAGCTGCGTCTGCAGGGCGCTATCAAAGGTGAGCCGGTCACTTTTGAGGATAGCGCTCCAGCAGTTGCGCAAGCGGCTCGGAACTCACCGCATTGGGCGGCGAATAGGGCTCGTCCACGGATGCGACGAGCGATATCGGGACGATCGCCGCCAAAGCAAAAATTGTCTGCGCGAGAAGCTGAGGCCTCGGACGGTCGAGATGTACGACGGCAATAGCGATTTGCGTGATGAAGGCGATGATGATCACCGCCGCCCATTTGCGATCGTCGGGAAAGGCCGCCGCAATCGCGAGTCGTTGTTCCCGCGCCGATCGCAAACGCATCACCGTATCGACGAGCGCGCGCTGGAAGGCCGCCTCGATTCTCGCGCTGGCGACCGCGCGCGTGAGTCTGTTCAGCGCGGCCTCGGTTTCCGGCGATTCTTTGCCGTCTTCCATGGTTTTCCATTCTAGGCCAACGGCGGTTTCCACATAGTCACGCACGGCGCGTGGAATACCGTCCGCGTTGTCTCCGTGATTGCCGGAAAGCGCTGCGAGCGTCGCCAATTGCTCGCGCTCCATGGCGATGGCGCGATAGGCGCTGCGATTGGCGTCCCAGACGTCCTGTGAGAGAAACGTCATCAGCAGGCCAAACAGGGTCGCCGGGACGGCGACGAAGGGCGGCACGACGCCTTTCCAGTTCTGCGCATAGGCGGCAAAGCGCGAGGCGAAGCTAAGCCAGCACAGGAAAAGCGCGACTGCGGCCATGGCGAATGTGAGCATGAGCGCCATGACGAGCGTCGTCTGCGACATCCAGAATTTTAAAAGCACGTTTCCCCTCGAATCGACAATTAATGGCGATTGAAGGACATCATAATCGAGATTCGCCAGACGATCGCACCCCCTTGCCCGCCTGCCTTTCGCATTACGGGGTTCCTCTCGCGTCAAAACGCGTTACCTTTCGCGAGGGCGATCGTCGATCTGAGTTCGGTAGGCATGTCAACCGAGACGGACATTTCCGCCTATGCGAGCTCGATCCTGGAGACCGTGGGCTTGCCGCTGCTGGCGCTCGATCCACAGCTCACGGTCGAGTTCGTCAACAAAGCGTTTCTCAGCCAGTTTCAGGTGACGCGTGAGGAGACAATCAGCCGGCCGGTTTATGAGCTTTGCGACGGTCAGTGGGACATCCCGGAGCTGCGGCGCCTGCTTGAACAAATTGTGGAGCGGGACAGTACGATCGAGGATTGCCGCGTCGAACATGTCTTCGAACGTGTCGGCCGTCGCATCATGCGGCTCAACGCCAAGCGCATCCGCAGGCCGGATGAAAAAGATTGCATCCTGCTTGCGATATCCGACGAGAGCGAGTGTGAGCGGCTTCGTCATGAACTCGAAGGCCGGATCGAATTTTCGGAGAAACTGATCGACAGCGTGCGTGAAGCGCTCCTGGTTCTCCACGCGGACCTCACGGTTCACTCGGCGAATCGGCCCTTCTATCAACTCTTCGGGGGAGATCCCAAGGAGACGGAAGGACGTCTCGTTTACGAGCTGGGCGATGGCCCGTGGGACACCCCGGAGCTGCGACTGCTGCTTGAGGATATTCTCCCTCGCCGCCAGAGTTTCGACGACTACCAGATCGAACACGTGTTCCAAGGCCTCGGTCCTCGGGTGATGCTGGTGAACGGCCGTCGGCTCGACCAGCTTAACCTGATCGTTCTCGCCATAAGTGACACGATGGAGCAACTGACGTGCGAGGTGAACCGTCGGGACCGCGAGGTTCGGCAAAATCTCCTCATCGATCTGAATGACCGATTGCGCCCGTTGACGGATCCCGTGGCGATTCAGGCTGCGGCCAGCGAGGTCCTGGGCCGACATCTCAAGGCCACCCAAGCGGCCTATGCGGAGATCGACGAGACTGGCGACTACGCAACTGTTCAGCACGACTGGAACGACGGCGCGGCGCCAAGCAACGCCGTGCGCCATCGTCTCGAGAGTTGGGGAGAGGCCCTGTTCGCGGACCTCAAGCGTGGCAGAACAATCGTCGTCAGCGACGTTCGCAACGACCCGCGCACGGCGGCGCCTGAGACCCTAAGGTCATTCGAAAGCCGTTCGATTTCCGCTTTTCTGGCCGCGCCGCTGGTCAAGGACGACCGGCTGGTCGCGGTGGTTACCGTTCACTCGCGGCGACCGCGGACGTGGAGCGCCGCTCAGGCGGCGGTCGCCGAAGATGTCGCCGAGCGAACGTGGTCGGCGATCGAGCGGGCGCGCGCGGAGGAGGCGCTGCGCGACAGCGAGTCGCGCTATCGCCTGCTGTTCGAATCCATTGACGAAAGCTTCACGGTGGTCGAGCCGCTCTATGACGAAGAAGGTCATGCGCTCGACTACCGCTTCCTTGAAGTCAATCCAGCATTTGTGGCTATTACCGGGCTGAAGAACGTTGAAGGGCGGAGCGGTCGCGAGCTTGCGCCCAGCCTGGAAAAGGACTGGATCGATACGATCGGCAGAGTCGGGGTGTCCGGGAACGCCGAACGCGTCGTCCGCAGAGCGCGAGCGCTCGGCAAGATCTACGACGCCTTCGTCTTCCGCATCGAGGAAGCGGAAAGCCCAAGAGTCGCCGTGCTGTCGAGAGACGTGACTGAGCGCGTGCGCGCGGAGGAACAGCGCGCTCTTCTCATGCGTGAGCTCAATCACCGCTCGAAAAACATGTTGAGCATCGTGCTGGCCATCGCACGTGCGACCGCGGGCAATCCAGGACGTGACTTCGAGGAAACGTTCCAAGAGCGCATTTTGTCTCTCGCCGCGAATCAGGACCTGCTGGTCGCCAGCGATTGGCAAGGCGTCCCGCTAAGCGATCTCGTCCGCTCGCAGCTCGCTCATCTGGAGGATTTGATCGACCATCGCATCACGCTAAAAGGCCCGCCGCTGACGATCTCGGCCGCGGCGTCGCAATCTTTCAGCATGGCGCTGCATGAGCTGGCGACCAACGCCGTCAAATATGGCGCGCTGTCCACCTCGGACGGCCGCGTCGACATCGAATGGGGGGTCCACAAGCACGATGGCGAGGGCCGGCGCTTCACGATGAGCTGGCGTGAAACGGAGGGTCCCACGGTGGCGCCGCCTGCGCGTAGCGGCTTTGGGTCCACAGTCATCCGCGATATGATCAGACTGAACCTGAGAGGCGATGCAAGGCTCCAATACGACAGCGCAGGCATTGTCTGGGACTTCAACTGCCCGATCGAGAATGTGCTGGAGGCGACGGAGGCTTCCCGAGCCGAAAAGTGAATGCGACGCCGCAGCAAGTTACGCCTTCACCCACTACGCGAGGCGCTCGTCGAAGTGAGCCCGCTACCAAGGCCGGCGCTTGCTGAGATCTTTTCGCTCTATGCAGAACGCCCCGCCGTTACATCCACGGTCGGGGCGTTCGTCGCCGGAACGCTGTCGCGTCCCAATTGCGGGCGCGGTTGAGAGGCGCTGACGCGCCGCAGCAAATTTCTAGCGGCGATCGCCTTGGCTGCCGCCGCTGGAGGCGCTGCGCGACAGCCTGGGTCGAGGCTGGCTCAACCATCCGCCAGAGTGCGGCAGATGATCCTCGCAGAACGGACGAGTCTCCAGGTTCTGGAGAATTAGTCTGATCGCGTTTCGCCTTCGCTGAAGCTTCCTGGTGGTCATCGGAAATCTCCTTCTTTAGAGAAGGACCACTGAACAACCTGTCTAGAACGTCATCCTAACAACGACTGAAATCAATCTCTGTTCCGATTTTCTCGCGTCTTTCGTCGACGAATTGCGCCGAGCGTTGCAAATTTGTCGCGGCGCTTCGCGCTTTCAGTTGATCGTCTGCGAAGCAGCTGCTCCTCAGCGGAGACGTATGTCCGCCCGCGAAGGGCAATACAATCAATCCTGTAAATCGCTTATAGATCGGCGCGTCCATCGTCTGCCGTCGACCATTCGTTCGTGCGGACATGCGACCTCGTCGGAGGCGCTTCTTGGACGAGCTGTCAGCCTATCAGGGGGAATGATGAAAACGCTGGTTCGATTGAGCTTGCTGATCGCTGTGATGGCCACAACATTCCTGTTGGCGGGATCGTCTGTCAGGGCGGGAAGCGATCCGCTTCCGTCATGGAACGAAGGTCCGGCTAAACATGCAATCGTCGAATTCATTCGAGCGACGACCGATCCATCCAGTACGAAATTCGCGCCGCCCGAAGAGCGTATCGCGGTCTTCGATCAGGATGGCACGCTCTGGGCGTCCCATCCGATATATCCGCAGGTGATGTATTGTCTGGATCGCCTGCCTGCCGTCGTAAAGGCAAGACCGGCGCTTGCGAAGATCGAGCCCTTCAAGACAGCGCTCTCGCGCAACATCGAAGCGATATCGAAGCTTTCCACGAAGGACCTCATCAAGATCATGGCCGTGCAGTCCAGCGGCATGAGCGTAGAGCGGTTTAGAGCGGATGCGGAGAAATGGCTTGAGACAGCGAGACACCCGCGCTGGGGTCGCCGCTACACCGAGCTGACGTATCTGCCGATGCTCGAGCTGATGAAGCATCTACGCGCCAACGGCTATAAGACTTACATCGTCACCGGAGGCGGGCAGGATTTCGTGCGAGTCTATGCAGAGCAGACCTATGGCGTTCCGCCCGAGCAGATTGTCGGGACTCTGGAGAGCGCAAGCTATCGTTATGACAAGCGCGGGCGTCCCGTTCTGATCGAGAGCCCCGAAACGCTGCTCAGCGACGTCGGCGCCGGCAAGCCCGAGGCCATCCATCTGATGATCGGTCGTCGTCCGCGCGCCGCGTTCGGAAACTCAACGGGCGACCGGCAGATGCTCGAATACACGACGTCGGGGGACGGCGCGCGGTTCGGCATGTTGGTTTTGCACGACGACGCCAAGCGGGAATTCGCCTATGGCCCAGCGCTCGGATTGCCTGACACCAGAATTGGGACGTTTCCTCAGTCTTTGTATGACGAGGCGAAGCGGCGAGGATGGTTCGTCATCAGCATGAAGAGCGATTGGAGCCGGATATGGGCTTTCGAACAATGAAGCGCATGGAAACGCCCTTCCTTTGCGGACATGAGAACCGTGTAGCTCGTCCGCGGATCGCCTACCAATAGACCTGCGCGCGCGCCTCGAAGAGATCGGGATGGGCGCCGTTGAAATAGGGGCCCTGTCGCGCCGGAACGCCTGAGGCGTATAAAGCGTAATCATTAAATGGCGCGCAGGCCTGCAGCACATGGACCCAGTTGAACTGAAAGTGGAATCCATTCTCAGGATACCAATTCAGTCCCAGTGTGACGTTTTGCTGGCGACCGCCGACAACGCCCGCGTTGCCGATATAAGACGCGGCCGCGGGATTGGGCGCGATGAGCGTCGTATAGGCGAGCATGTTGTACAGGCTTGAGCCGCTATAGGGTCCGCTGTTGAGATTGAGCGCGCTGTAGCGCACGGCGACCCCAAGTGCGCCAAAGCCGCCCGCGCTCATCGGATGCTTGATCGTGATCTGATTGAAGTTCGCGCCGAGTTTGTTCGTCACGTCATATGCGGCGGCGCGCTCTTCGCCGGTCAGGTACCATTGCCCGTAGAGATAAAAGCCGCTGAAATAATGCGAGGCGCCGCCCGGCGCGAAAGCGCCCGCGAGGCGCGCGAGCGCGATATTGGTGGTGTTGCGATTGACCTGCTGCCCCAGATATTCAGCCTGCAGCGAGAATGGCCCATGCGCCGCGGACAGCTCCACGCCAAAGGACTGCACGTTGTTGACGCAATGCGCCGCGGCGGCCGACGTCCATCCCGGCAGAGCGACGGAGCCGCAGGAAAGATCCGGCGTGCCGAGCAGCCCTTGATTGAGCATATAGGCTTCCGAGCGAATGCGGTTGCCGATCCGCAGCACGCGATCGTCCGACAATCCCGTGGCGCTGTTGGGCTGGTGATAGCGGCCCGAGACGCCGACATGCAGGAGATCATGCTCGGTCATGATCGGCGCATAGGTCATTCGGCCAGTCAGATCGAAATACTGGCCGCCGCCCGTTGAAACCCAACCGGCGCGCGCCGGAATGCCGATCAACGGCGGCGCGCCGACCGCTGGGTTTGTGTTCAAATCCTCGAAGCTTGTCGTGAAGATGCCGCCTTTCGCCGTCCAGTTGTCGCCATAGGCGCCGATCGCCGCGCCAAGGTGACGACTCGGCGCGATGGCTTCGACCGCCATGGCGCGTTCGATGAAATCACGGAAACGCGAAGAGGCCGTGAACTCCAGGCTGAAGGGTTCGAAATAGCTGCCGATATGGATGAAGGCGGGCTCTTTCGTGAAAGGCAGCGCGAGCAGGGGATGCTGCAGACCAAGATAGAAGTCGCGAATGCCGCCTTGCACGGGCGCATTGAAGGGCGTGCCATATTGCGAGCCGGCGAAATCATATTGCAGTTTGTAGAACCAGTATTTTGCAGCCTTGCCCTCGACTTCGAGACGCACCTGCCGAACGCCGGCCTGGCCTGACCAGCCATTGAGCGGCTGCGCTGCGCCGCCGCCGTCGAACTGCATGCGTCCGCCGATCTTGAAACTGTAGGCTTTGTCCGCGCTTTCGACGAACAATCCGTTCCTGAATGCGACGAAAACCGGCGGCATCAGCGGCGTCGCGGATTGCGCCGCCTCGGCCTTCGCCGCGCTTCGTTGAGCGGACTGAGTCGCCTGCTGGGCTTCCTCCTTCGCCTGACGAGCCTCTCGCCGCAGTTTTGCGATCTCCGCCTCCAGGGTGCGCAGCCTTGCTTCGATGGCGTCGCTTGAGGCCGCATGCGCCGCCGTTGAGGAGAATACGACGACAAGCCCGCTTGCCGCGACATGCTTCCAGCCTGGGAGATTCATGATCAGCCTCGCTTGCGTCTTCATTCGCGTGAGCGGCGCGCGCTTTGCGCCGCGAATTAAGACAGCAAGTTCATCACGTTGATCGACGCGACTCCTTGTGCGAAGCGCGAAGCGCCTCTCGTTCTAGCCAAGTTTTCGTATGCAGGTTTTTCCCGAATTTATCTCCGGGCGTGGAAACATTGCTCGTGCGTTTCGCAAAAATGGCCGCCACCATGTTTCAGGCGGCGGCCATCTTCCATCGGACTCGCTGGCGTCGTTCAGCTCATCGTGTCAACGAAGGCGATCAATCCTTTGAGCAGCGTTGTGGGGTCAGGCGGACAGCCGCGAATATGGAGATCGACAGGGACGACGTTGGCGACGCCGCCAACGCATGCATAGCTCTCGCAATAAACGCCGCCGTCGAAGGCGCAGTCGCCGACGGCGATCACCCATTTTGGGTCGGGCGTCGCCGCATAGGTTCGCTCAAGCGCTTCGCGCATGTTTTTCGTCACCGGACCGGTAACGAGCAAGACATCGGCATGGCGCGGCGACGCGACAAAACGCAGGCCGAACCTTTCGAGATCGTAATAGGCGTTGTTGAGCGCATGTATTTCGAGTTCGCAGCCATTGCAGGACCCCGCGTCGACTTCGCGGATCGACAGGCTGCGTCCCAGTTTCTGGCGCGCCGTCCGGCCGAGCGTGTAGCCAAGTTCCGCGATCGACGTCGGAGTCGGCGTGGGCGCCGGTTCGGTCAGAGCGCGGCGGAGCAAGCCCTGAAGCAAGAATTTCTGCATCGCGCGGTCCTAGAGATCGTGCCCCGAGTAGGAACAGTTGAAGGATTTGTTGCAGAGCGGGAAGTCGGCGACGATGTTGTCCTTGATGGCCGCTTCGAGCAACGGCCATTGGAACCAGGACGGATCGCGCAAATGACAGCGCTGCACCACGCCGTCAGCGCGCATGCGCAGCCAAACAAAGATGTCGCCACGGAATCCTTCGACGAGCGCCGCGCCTTCGCGCGTCCAGTCTTCCGGCAGCGCCCAGGCGGCGATGATCGGTCCCTCCGGCATTTCGTCGAGAATTTGTCTGAGGAGTCTCAGCGAGGCTTTGATTTCGTCGAACCGGACCCATACGCGCGCATCGACGTCGCCTTCCTTCGAGCCGCCGATCTCGAACGTCAGCTGCGGGTAGGGGGCGTAACCGATCGCCTTGCGCGCGTCGAACGTCCGGCCGGAAGCGCGTCCGACATAGCCCCCGCACGCATATTGCTTTGCGAGCGCCTCACTGACGTATCCTGTCCCGACGGTCCTATCCTGCAGCGACGTCGTGTCGCCGAAGAGCGCGATCAGGCGCGGAGTCATGAGTTCGATCCACTCGATCAGCGTGAAGAGCGCCGTGACGTTCTCTCGCTCCAGATCGACGACGACGCCTCCCGGCGCGATGCGATCCATCATCAGGCGGTGTCCGAAGCAACTTGCCGCTTCTCTCAAGATGCGTTCGCGGACGATGCCGCATTGCGCATGCATCAATGCGAAGGCCGCGTCGTTGCAGATGGCGCCGATATCGCCGAAATGATTGGCGAGGCGTTCCAGTTCGGCCATCAGCGCGCGCAGATATATCGCGCGCGGCGGAACATTGACGTCGAACGCCGCCTCGACCGCCTGCGAAAAGGCGAGGCTATAGGCGACCGTGCTGTCGCCGGACACGCGCGCCGCGAGACGCGCAGCGCGCTCGATCGAGGCGCCGGCCATCAGTTGATCGACGCCCTTGTGCACGAAGCCAAACCGCTCCTCAAGCCGCACGACGGTTTCGCCATTGGCGGAGAAGCGGAAATGGCCCGGCTCGATAATGCCGGCATGCACGGGTCCGACCGGTATCTGGTGGAGCGGTTCGCCTTCGGCGGGAAGGAATGCGTAGCTGTCACTGGCGGAGTCGATCTTTTCGGGGTCGTTGCATGGATGACGCACGCCCCAACGGCCATGATCGAGCCAGGGCCGCTCGTCGGGCGCGTTTTCGGCTCGCAGGCCATAAAGATCGCGGATCGCGCGCTCGAGCCTCAACGCCGGCGGATGCAATCGCCCGACGGATGGAAAGGAGCCCTTGGGGCAGTCCAACGTGACAATGCGCAGGCGCGGCTCCCGCTCTTCGAGCACCGCCATGTGAACGCTCGAAGGTTCGCCCCAGAGGCTGAGGAGCTCGCGCTCGCCTCTCGCAAGACTTTCGGCGAAAGCGAGCCAACCAGCTCGGTCGACGATCTCACGCGGCCAGGGCAGACACGTCGGCGGCGACGGCTGGGCCTCTATCTGTTTGCTGGCGAAGTTCATCTTTTCATCCTTCGAGCTCAGCCTAACAGTCGCGCGACGTTCTGGAACCAGGTTACGACGTGAGACGGAAGATAGATTCCGGCGAGCAGCACAAGCGAGAGATGCGCGTAGACAGGCCACATCGAAGCCTTCACCTCGCCTTGGTCACGGCTTGGCTCGCCGAACGCCATGCCGGTGAGCCGCAACAGCAGGGCGCCAAAGGCCAGAAGAAGGCCGAAAACCAGTGGAATGGCGAGGAGCGGCTGGCGCGCGAAGGTCGAACTCACGACGAGAAATTCGCTCATGAAAATTCCGAGCGGGGGCAGGCCGATGATCGCCACGACGCCGACGACGAGAGACCAGCCCAGCGCCGGATGGCTCTGCGTCAGTCCTCTGATGTCGGCGATCTTCTGCGTGCCCTTGGCCTGCGCGATGTGGCCGACCGAGAAGAAGATCGCGGACTTCGTCAGGCTGTGCATCGTCATGTGCAGCAGACCGGCGAAGTTGGCGAGCGGTCCGCCCATGCCGAAAGCGAAGGCGATAATGCCCATGTGCTCGATGGAGGAGTAGGCGAACAGCCGCTTGATGTCGCCGCGGCGGTAGAGCATGAAGGCCGCCATGATGAGCGACGCAAGGCCGAGCGTGATCATCAGCGGGCCCGGCGTAATCGCCGCCGCATTCGCGGTCAGCAGCATCTTGAACCGCAGCACCGCATAAAGCGCGACATTCAGCAGGAGGCCGGACAGGACCGCCGAGATCGGCGTCGGGCCTTCCGCATGCGCGTCAGGCAGCCAAGCGTGCATCGGCGCCAATCCAACCTTGGTGCCGTAGCCGAGCATCAGAAACACAAAGGCGACGTTGAGCATCCTTGGATTGAACTGCGGAGCCTGCGACATCAGCGTCGTCCAGACCATGGCGTCATAGCCCTGTCCCAGAACCGGCTCGGCCGCCATGTAAATGAGGATCGTGCCAAAGAGCGCCAGGGCGATCCCGACGCTGCCGAGGATGAAATATTTCCAAGCGGCCTCGAGCGCGTGCGGCGTGCGGTACATGCCCACCATCAACACGGTCGTCAGGGTCGCGACTTCGACCGCGACCCACATGAGGCCGATGTTGCTGGCGAGCAGCGCCAGATTCATCGCGCACATCAGCGACTGATACATCGCGTGATAGAAGCGCACGTTCCTCGTGGTCAACCGGCCAGTTTCCATCTCATGGTCGATATAGCTCGCGCTATAGACGCTCGTGGTGAAGCCGATGAAGGTCGAGAGCACAATAAAGACGATGTTGAGATCGTCGACGAAGAGATAGCCGCCGCTTTCGGGTTGGACGACGAGAAGCACAAGCGCGAAGAGAAACGTCGCGCCGGAGGCGCAAAGGTTGATGATCGCCGAGCGTCGGTAGGCCGGTTCAAGCGCGACCGCAATGGCCGCGGCGGCGGGAATGCCAATAAGCGCGTTCGAGACCAGGAAGAGATCGGAACTCATGAACGTCCTCCGCGCACGCGATCGAGTTCAGAAAGGTCGACGTTGTCGAATCGCTCGCGGATGCGAAACAGGAAGATGCCGATCACAATGAAGGCGATGAGAATGGAAAAGGCGACGCTGATCTCGACGACGAGCGGCATGCCGTTCGCCCCTGCCGCAGCTAAAACCAGACCATTTTCCAGCGACATGAAGCCGATGATCTGGCTCACGGCGTTGCGTCGCGTCACCATCATCAACAGCCCCAGCAGCACGATCGCCAATGCGAATGCGATGTCCTCGCGCGACAGCGGATCGGCGGAGGCGGTCGCCGGCAGCATAACGACGAGCGACAGCGCCACGAGAAATATGCCGATGAGCATGGTTATGCCGACCCCGCCAACGACCTCGACAGTGCGATGGATACGCAAACGCTTCATGATACGGCGCAGGCTGAACGGAATGATCAGCGCCTTGAAGACGGCCGCGATGCAAGCCGTGAAATAGAGGTGCGGCGCGTCCTGGTAATAGGCCTGCCAGGCGACGGACAGCGACAGAATGACGGCGTGCAGCGTGTAGATATTGATGAGGCCCGACATTCGGTCCTGATACAGCAGCATGAAGCTCGTCAGGAGGAGCGCGCCCGCGAGCACATGGGCGATGTCGATTGTCAAAAGCTCCATCAGAGGCTCCGTGTCACGAAAACGAGCAGCGTCGCGAGGAGGCCAAGCATCAGCCCCGCGCCGAGAAAGTCGGGAACACGGAAGATGCGCATCTTGGCTGTGGATGTCTCAAACAGCGCAAGCGCGCCGCCGCCGATCGCCAGCTTCAGGACGTAAGCGCAAAGGCCGATCATCATCGCCTCCGCCCCCGCATCATGCGCGGCGAGCCCAACGGGGAAAAAGACGCAGGCGATGAGCGAGATATAAAGCAGCAGCTTGAGCGCGGAAGCGAGTTCAATGAGCGCGAGATAGCGCCCGGAATATTCGAGAACCATCGCTTCATGCACCATCGTCAGCTCGAGATGGGTCGCCGGATTGTCGACGGGAATCCGTCCATTTTCTGCGATGGCGACGATGAGGAGCGCGACGAGCGCCATGCCGACGGAGGCGCGCAATTCCATATTCGCGACCATGTAGGCCGCAATTTCAGAGAGCTGCGTCGTTCCGGCGACGAAGGAGACGGTGAAGACGATCATCATCATCGCCGGCTCCGCGAGCGATCCGAACATCGCCTCGCGACTGGAGCCGATGCCGCCAAAACTCGTTCCAATGTCCATGCCCGCGAGAGCAAGGAAGAAACGGGCGCTGCCGAGCAGGGCGATGATGGCGATGAGATCGGCCGACCAGCTGAACGTCAGTCCGGTGGCGAACGTCGGCACCAGCGATGCGGCGACCCAGATCATCGCAAAGATCATATAAGGCGCCGAGCGATACAGCCACGACGCGTTTTCCGCGAGGACGACCTCCTTGCGCAGCAGCCGAATGAGATCGAGCCAGGGCTGAATGATCGGCGGTCCTTTGCGGCGCAAGAGGCGCGCCTTCAGCTTCCGAACGAAGCCGATGAG
>Ga0351889_10080_pt1 | contig 37512 bp, 42 predicted proteins | sample TotcelFGM3001M14_FD_206767 | JGI IMG/M metagenome (GOLD analysis project Ga0351889, IMG submission 206767) | Enriched cells from coal bed in the Powder River Basin, Montana, United States - Total cells FGM rep3 HSBNCT.FGM.300.1.M14 ...
CACGCGCCGACCGACGCCCATTTGGTGCCTGTCCACTGTTTGACGCGCAGGACGTTAATCAGCGCGGCATTGTCAATCAGCAGATCGATGATGGTCGCGCTCGTCGCGTCCGTCTGTATCCACACGTCGCCCGTATCGGGGCTGGTCGGCTGCGCGACCGCGGCAGTCCACATACCCATCGCCAAATCCGTGTCCACCCAAATCAGCCCTGCGGCCCCAGCGGGCTGCACTGCGCTCCCCACAACGGTAACGGCCAGTTGTTTCTTGCCGCCCCCGCCGCCCATATGCAGTATCATCTAGCAACCCCCTTACAGATCGAACACGGCCACGTTGACCGTGATCGATTCGCTGGGCACGCTCTCCGCCGTAAATGTAAGCATCCCCGCCCCCTGCGCGCTGGGGTAGGCGCCGCAATCCTCATAAGCTGCTTTGCTGGCTGGCGCAGGCCCGGCCAGCACCAGATTGGTGGCAGTCACGCCCGTGGCGGTGGCGGCGTAGGTATACGGCCCGCTCCCGCTCCAGCCGCTTGTGGGCAGGGTGCAGGTCGTGGTGCTGCCGGTGGCCTTGTCGTCCAGATCTCCCTGCACGGTGCCGCTTGTCGTGGGGATGTCGCCCGCATCCAGCGTTACGTTCCCGTCCACATCAGGCTCGATTTCGTTGACGTAGCTCACATTCCCCGTCCCCGCCGCACCCCGCACATTGCCGTCATACGCCCACAGCGCCGTGTCCGCGTCGCCGCCCACGGTGCACACGTACTCGTTGCCCACATGCGCCGTCACCGTGCCGTTGTAGCGGTAGCGGTCACCCGGCAGCGCAGCGGTGATGCCGGTGGCGTAGGCGGTGGGCGTGGTGCTGGTGCCGGTGATGGCCGTGCCGCTGTACGTCTTTGTGCCCCGTACCCCCTGCAAGCCCTGCGGTACGCCAAACACCAGATTGATGTGCCCGTCCTCGGGGTCGGTTTCCGCAAATGCCGTGGCAGGCGCGCCCGGCTCAAGCGTACCCGCTTCGGCGGTGATGTCTGTGATGGCATCGGCTGCATCCTGCGCATTGTCCGTTGCGGTGTTTGCAGCTTCCGCCGCTTCGTTGGCTTCCGTGGCCGCCGCATTTGCGGCGGCTGTTGCACCCGCCATCACAGATATTTGTGCCAGCAGATCGCTCAGGCTCGGGATGATTTCGGACGGATCGGCGATGGTGTCGGTGATGCCCCCTGCGCAGGTCGCCTCAACCCAAAGCGGGCTGAAGCTGTCGCCGTCTTTGGTCAGGGTCAGCAGCAGGTCGACGCGCCCGCGCGCCAGCAGGCAGCTTTGCGCCAGTTTGGCCGTCACGACATTGCCGACGATAGCCGCCTCGTTGGGGATGGTCACCCTGTCGGCCATGCGCACGGCATAGAGTATGCCGCTGTATCCTGTCAGTACAGCATCTGTGCCGCTGTCGCGCACGGTCACGGCCACCTCATGGCCGTTGGCGTCGCCATAGACCAGCGGCGCGCTGATCATCTCTTTCTTGGTACCGCTCGCAATGTCCACCGTATAGGGATGCCGCACAGTCAGGCTCATGGTATGCCTCCTCAGTAGTTACCGCCCGTAATCGAGCGGATGAACGTCTTCACGTGCAGGTCAGCCACGATGCGGGTGTTGGCGTTGGGCGTTATCTCAATGTCATGCCATGTGCCGCGCGTGATTTTGCCGTCAGCATCTTTGCTGAGATAAGGTATCGCGTCGAATTGGCCGCCGCTGATCGCTCCGGACGGCACGATGTTCCCGTCCACCTTGACCGTCACGCCCGTCGCAGTACCGCCTTTATAGATCCCCAGCACCGGATCATGCGAGTGGTTTGGTGTGCTGTGCGTGTGGCTGGGCACGGTGAGCGTGACCCCTGGGATGGTGACATACGCCACCACACTATGCTTATGGGAGTATATATGCGAGTGCAGGCCCACCAAACCGTTTGCGTTGCCTGTATAGAGCATCGAAGACCCATCTGCCGGATCAGTCGGCGTCGATACTGCAACGGTAGCCGTACGCTCAACTGACGATGTTGATGTGCTGGATGCCCCGCCGCCGCCGCTGGTGCTTCCCCCACCGCTTGCCGCGCCCTTGGAGTACCCTCGAAATGCTTGCAATTTGAACCTGCACGCAACGCTGTTGATATGCACCGCGTTTTCGTCCACGTAAAAGGACAGCTCGGCGGGGTTGGACGCATCCGCATTGTCCGCGAAATGCACCGCGTACTGGTTGGTCGCGCCTTGGCTGTACAACTCGCCAATCATTGCCTTGCGCGCAGCGCTGGCCATCTCAGCGACCGAGTCAGCATTCCGGTTGGCCAGCGTGATCTGCGCTCTGGCATTGTCGCGATACACATCAGTCTTGCGCACGCTCACGATGCGCTCCAGCACCGTGACCCCGTAATCCGGCAGCGGCGTCCTGCACATCCGGCCCACGGTCAGCCGGTCAAGTGATTCGTCCGTGAGTGCAGACAGGTCAGCCCCGGTAATGGATACGGTGATGGTCGGCTCCTTGCGCGCGTCCAGTTGGGCCTGCGCAACAGCCCGCAGCGTTGCGGCATCGGTTATGGTCGTGTCCGGGTATGGCAGCGCCACGATGCCCCATGCAGCCTGTGAGGCGGTATCCTCAAGGTATTTGACGCCGCCGTTGACCGTGGCAATGGTCAGCTGATTCACGCCCTCGCCATAGCCCAGCGGATAGATGCGGTTCACCATCTGCGAGCGGTCCACATCGACCTTCACGGTGTCTGCGTTGCGGTTCATGCGCATCTCGCAGTAGTCATCGCTGGCCGTGATCAGGTTCAGGGTCCACGGGCTGGCGGTGAAATCAAACGTCCAGCGGTGTTCGTCCGCGATGGGCTCCGCCGTGCTCAGGATGGCATCCAGCAGATTGCTTTCGTTTTCAAAGCTGTACTGATACTGCGTGGCATAGTCGACCGTGCCAAGTCGCCAGTATGGTGTCGGTTGCATGGCAATGAGCGCCGTGAGCACGCTTTGCAGGTTCACGCCTGTCCCGCCGTATTCGTGATAGCCGAAGATAATGCCATCCTCCAGCGTGCAGATCGCGTGCCGCAGCGTGACTGTCAGAGTGGCTTCCCGCAGCCCAACGGCCTGCAGAATGCGGTCCCACAGGCCGGGCTTGTAGGTGGTTGCCACCTTCTCGATGCGGTAGATGCCAATGGAACCATACGTTTCATACAGTTCCATGAATTGCCCGACCGTGACAGCGGCCTCACTTCGGTTCATCACCAGCGTCGCGGTTGAGGGTTCCATCAGCGTAAGCTCATAGCTGAGTTTCTCCGGCAGAATGCGCGTGATCTCGTTCAGGTTCATATCCATCAGCCGCGGCAGCCGGATGTCGATCATCTCTTTCACCGGTACTGCCCCCTCGCGATCAGCTTCACAGCGCAGGCATTGGCGTTCAGCACACTCACGGTGTTGGGCACGCGCTGCATCAGGATCAGGTCGTCATCGCTGGCGGCGGTGCGCTTGTCCAGCACGCTCAAGCCGTCGATGGCCATGGTCAGCCTGCACTGGGCGTTGCGCGCGATGATCAGGGTTTTCCCCGCCGCAAGTCCCAGCCCTGTAAAGGCGAATGTCCTGCCGTTCACGCTGATGCTGGCCGTGTTCATGGTCGTGGCGCCGTCGTTGCGGATTTCCGCCTCCAGAAACGTGATGGCCTGCGTGCCAGGCGGCGCGATGGAAGCTGAGGCCGTCACGCCTGCGGCTGTGGCCAGCGATACAATCGTCGGGTATTTGGCCTTGAAATCCGGGTCAAAGGCTGTGAACCCAATCACGATATCCTTGCCTGCATAGTCCCGTATCAACTCAAGGCTGGGATAATCGGTGCACCGCACGTTCAGGTACTGGTCAGGGCGATGGATGACCTCCAGCTGCGTTCCCAGCGCCCACTCCAGCACCTCGGCAAGCACCTGTTCGCGGCGCGCCGGGGTGGCATCCAGCACCTTGAAGGTCACGCGCACCTGCCGCGTGTTCTCCATCTGGCCAAGATACCGCACCCCGCTGTACTTTGCGTTCGCGGATATGATTTCGGTGGTGTCTACCGCGCCGATCAGGATGCCCTTGACGCGGATGGTGCTGTTGAGGCTATCCAGCCCGATGCCGTCCAGCCATACGCTCATGCCGCGTCACCTCCCTTTCAGCCTCAGCCGTTGCCCCTGCAACGTGGAAATCTTCGGTTCAATGATCTCGGACAGGTCTTCCCCATCGATGGTCAGCGACACATAAATCGGGCCGCCGCTGCTTTCACGGATGGCCTGAATCACGCCCGCCGCGTCGAATCCCGGCATTCCCTCGCCGCTGGCAATGGCGCGCCATGCGGCAGCCTCGGGGGGCGGCAGCACGGCTTCATTCTCGTGCAGCTGCGCGATGTATCCGTCAAACGGCACGCGTGCAAGACCGTTCGCGTGGCTTCCATTGATGCCCATTGCAGCCGAGGTGCCCCCTGTCCCAGCGTTTGTCGCGGCTGCGACGGCCGCAGCGATCACCGACCGGATGGCCGCCGTAAGTGTTCCCTGCCCGCTGTAAACCCCGTCCGCAACATGGTCGATGATCCCATACCCGACGTTTTCAAATGCGTTGAAGTAACTGCGCATGGCCGCAAGCGACTGATTCATGGTAGCGTTCACCGCATTGCGCAGGTAGGGCTGCTTCTTATAACCGTCGCTTGCCCCCTTGGCGAACTTCTCACCTGCCGTTGCCGCTTCGGTTTCCGCATCGGAGATGATCAGCACGAGCGTATCCTTCATCGCCAGCACATACAGCCCAAGGTCGGTGGTGAGGCTTTCCATGCTGGTAATTGCCGCTTTGGCGTCTGCGGCAATGGTCAGCTTGGCAGCTGTCAACGCCGCCACCGCATCGGTACCGGCTTTGCTGGCCGTTTCGATGTTTGCCGCGATGGAGGCAGTCAGCTCGGATAATTCCGCGTTTTTGTCGATGGCTGCTTGCTGCTCGGTAGAAGCCTCGCTCGCCTTACTTTGCGCATCATCAATCTTGAGCATTGCATCGGCAATGGTCCCGCCCGCAAAAGCGACATTGTCAGCAGCGTCCGCTGTTTTGTCGCCAAGGCCGGTAATGCTGTCGCCTGCGCTCTGCGCTGTGGGCGTTGTGCTGGCCATGGCGGTCTTGACCGCCTCCTGTTGCTGTTGCAGTTCAGCCTGCTGGGCGGTCAGCGTTTCGATATCCTGCGTGTATCCCGTTACGGAAACGCTGGCCTGATCGGCTGCGTCAGAAGCTGTGAACATGGCTTCATAGGCAGCCCTTGCGGGTCCGTCCAGCGCCTCATAGGCAAGTCGATACGCCTGTTCGGCATCCACGCCTTCTTTGAGCGCAACGGTGCCATCCTCGAGCACGTTGAAGTACTGGGTAAACCCGTCAATCCCAAGCAGAAACGCCGATGTGGACGCGTCGATGGCATCAGCATTCATCTGTACCAGTGCGGTTTGGGCGGTCGCTATGGCGTTATACTCCGCCTCTTTGGCGCTTCGGGCTGCAACCGCCTCGGCAAGTGTCGCGTTGGCTGTCACCAGACTGTCGTACGCCTGCGCAATCAAGGCCGCGTTGGCTTTCATTTTGCTTTCGTACAGGTCGTACACGGCCAGCTCGTTAAGGCTTGTGATGAAGCCGCGGATCGCCGCCGACCCATTGGCAAACAGGCCCGTTACGGGGTCAAGATTCGCCTTCAGATCGGGGTACAGGTTGACCAGTGCCGCCGTTGCCGCCTTCATGGCCTCAACGTCCTGATCGGTCTTGACCTCTTTTTGCTCAAGCGCAGTTAGGGCGTTCAGGTACTGCGTGGCGAGATCATAACGGGCCTGTATCTCGGCTTTATTGTTGGCAAAGGTCGTGTCGCTGTCCTTGACGGCTTGCTCGAAATCGTTGAAAGCTGCCTTTCCGCTTGCCACGGCAACCGTGAGCGCGTCCTGTGCGGGCGGCGTGAAGATACCGGCAATGGCGGTCACCACACCCTTGGCCCCGGTGGCCAGCGTGTTCAGGATGCCCACGGCAGCCGTCGCGGCGGGCAGAAACAGGCTGCCGACCGTCGCGGAGAGCTCCTCCATCGTCGTGTCAAGGATGCGCTGCTGGTTGGCATACCCGTCGCTCGTGCGCGCAAAGTCGCCCTGCGCGTCGGCGGTCGCCTCCATGAGGAAGTTGTAGCGAAGCGTAGCCTGCTCCGCTTGCGACATGCTGCTGTATGTTTTCGTGATCCCCTGCGAAAGCGCAAACGCCTCCAAATTCGCCACGGACATGTTGATGCCGAGCGCTTTCACGCCCTCGGTTTCACCGGCCATGGCAGATTTGAGTTTGTCGAAGGCTTCATCATGGCTCAGGTTGTAGAAACTGGCCCAATCGCCCGCAAGTCCTGCGATGCCCTCGGACATGTCCAGTACCTGATCGCCTGAGAGCTTCATGCTCTTGAGCATCGCGCCCATTGTGCTCGTGAAGCGCTTCGCCTTGAGCTCGCTCATGCCATAGGCTTCTTTGGCCGCTTTGGCCCACTTATCGATGGCGCCTGTATTCTCGCCAAAGGTTGTGTTTACGACGTTTTGCACCTCGGCCAGGTCGCTGGCCACCGCAATGCTGTCCATGATGTACTGCTTGGCATTGCCGAGCGCGCTGGTAATCAGGTTACCGGCCATGTTGCCAAGCATGGTGCCCACGGCGGACGCTACTGCCAGCGAGCGCTGGTTCACGTCCGCACTCACCGTGTCTAGGCCATCGGATACTTCGCTGGCCACATCCTCCATGGATTTCGCGGTAGCGCTCCCCGCCTTGGAGATGCCGCCGCTCACGCTGTTTTCAACGCTCTCCATGGTTTCGGATACTTCGGATTTCACGCTGCCCATGGCGGTGGTGAATTTGGTGTCGATCAACGTGGCCAGAGCATCGAGCTTCGCGCTGATGGTATCGAGCCCTTCCTTGACGGCTGCCGTCAGGCTATCCATGGACTTGGAGAACGAGGCTTCATCCACCTTGGTATCAAAGGTAAGGCTACCGTCCGGCATGGGGCTCACCTCTATTCTTGGCCTAGAATGGCGCTGATGTCGCCGCCGTTCATGAGTGCATCGGCCAGCTCTTGATACTGCCGCTTATCTGCCGTTCCAATCCGCACCGGTATCTGCGCGTTGCGTTTTGCGATGGACGCGCGGCGCTTCGATTTGCCCTTGAGCTTGGACAGGTCAAGGGTGCGCATCCGCAGGCGCTCCACCAGCGGCGTTCCCTCTCCCAGCCCGGCCAGCAGCGCGGAGAAGGCGTACCAGTGCATGTGCGTATCCGGCGAGAGCAGGTCGATGTGATACTGCATCCGAAACGACGCATAAATCGCGTCCGCATCGTGCTCGTAGTCCATCCTGCCTGCGTCCGGGTCGACTTCCCGTTCAGGCGGCCTGATGAAATCGAAGTATGCGTGTATGGCGTCACCGGCCAGTTCAGGCGGCGGGCTTTGCGCATAGAACAGGTCGATCAGCTTCCATCCCTTGTGACGGTCTTCCACTTCCGTGTCGCTCAGCAGCCGGTTGATGGTCAGGATGGTCCTGAAACCCGCGCGAACCAAATAGCGCTCCCCGTTCAGCACAACGTGCTCGGGGAGCGCATTTTCGGGCCGTTTGGAGAGCGTGAGCTTATTCATTGTACTCGCCGAGCCGCTCCGCGTAGCTTGCGGAAGCCTCGCGGGTGATGGCGGCCATCAGATCCAGCGCATCGGAGATGCACAGCGGCTTGCCGCAGCTGAGGCGCGTCATGGAGCCGTCGCCAAGGATGGTATTCACGATGGACGTGCACTCCTTGAGCGCTTTGAGCACGATGCTGGGCTTTGTGTCCTTCTTCAGCTTGCGGTACTTTGCCGCAAGCTCCAGCGCGCGGTCAAAGATATCAGCGTCGCTGGCCTGCAGTTCAAACGCCTGGTATTCGCCGTTGCGGTCCTGCACCTCGATGGTCGGTGCGGGCTGGTATTGGAAGCTGACCTTGCGCATATATCCTCCTCATTCCCCGACAGGGAAACCGAGCGTCGCAGCCTTGCTGATAGCGTCTTGCATGAACGCGTTCACGGCCGTCTTCACGTCTACTGCGTTCGCCTCGACCAGCTCAGCGTTGAACACGTCCAGATTGATGTTGAACCCCTGACCGGGCCGGATGGTGTAGTTGACATGGGCGGCAGGTTGATACATACCGGCAGCATCCGGCAGGCGGATTTCCAGCCCCTCGGATTGATTGCGTTGCGCGTCCATTGAATCACCTCATGTTGTCATCGCAGGGGCGCAGGTTCGCTGCGCCCCTGCGAGGTGTTAAGCAGGCTCCACGAGTGTGATGGTGTCAATGGCGACGGTGGCGGACGATACCGTGAAGGTATCCACCTGCGTCACGTAGCCATCGGCGAACACGGTGTAGCCATAGGTGCCGTTGGCCAGCGCGGGGATCGTCACAACGCCGGTCACCTCGTTCACGGTCACCGGGATCTGTTCGTTGTCCGCGTTGCGCAGGATCACCTCAGCGCTCACCGGCACCACGGTCATGGTCACCGCATAATAGGTACCAGCAGCGCCTGCCGTGAAGGCCTTGGCATCGAGGTCGAAGGTACCGGGGACCATGTCGCCGTTCTGGTTCAGGTCGCCTGAGAAACTCATTACCTCCGTGGCCGCGCCAGTGATGTCGCCGGGCACAAAGGTCGTGTTGAAGTGGCGTGCGTGGTACACCTTGCCGGTGCTGCCCACGCGGTCATACAGGTCGACGCGCACGAACTCGAACTCGGCATCCGCGCCGGTCAACTGGTCGTGGGCAACCTTGTAGAGCGCGGCCACGGCTGCCGCATCGGGGATCAGCTGGCTGTCGATGGGGAAGCTGTTGTCATAGCCGGTCAGCACCGTCTGGCCGTTGCGGCTGTCGACATAGGCGTCCGTGTTGGTTTTGGGGTTCGGGCTCTCGTCCAGCTTGGTGACGCCCAAACCCAGCAGATGATAGGCTGCCGAACCACCTGCGGGGGTAACCTTGAGGAAGTCCGCGATATCATACCGCATGACTTTTTGAGACATATGAATCCATCCTTTCCCGCGGCGCTCAGGCCGCCTTTTCTGTGTAATTGATGCCGATGGTCAACTGGTACACTGCCTCATCCGTTTCCGCGCTCGTCATGTAGAAGGTGTTGGCGATGAACACGCGGTGGCAGGTGCGGCCCGCGTCCATGCTGGGCAAGGTGCGCGCCATCTGCTGGGCATACACCCACGCCTCCAGCGCTTCCAGCCACGCCTGATTGTCCCGCCGCTTGGCCTCCTGATTGGCGCGCTGCCGCAGTAGGAAGTTGTAGTAGCCGGTAATGTCGCGCGTGCCATCCACATAGGGAATCACAGTGGCCTGCGGGGTTTTGTACAGGGCCATGGCAAGCGCCTGCGCAGCCAGCATGTCGGTGTTCACGTCCGTGTCCACATCCACCGTGGGGTTCGTGCCCAGCCACGTGATGATGCTCTGGGATACCGTCGCCATGCCCTCACCTCCCTTTCTGCCTTTCCAGCATGATCTGTGCGCCACGCAGGATGGCTTCCTTGCCGCCTTCGTTCTTCATGCGCTCAAACCAGTAGGCGCCGCGCATGGGCGCGCCTTGGAACGTGGATGGCCCATAGTGCCTGCCAAGGCTGTCCACCAGCGGCTGATTATAGTAGTGGCGGCGGGCATAGGGCGTGCTGTAGATCACCTCGCCGCTGCCCAGTACCGTGAACAGGATGCCGCTTTTGTTGAGCATGGAGCTGTCCATGGGCACATAGGGGTTGCAGCGCGCCAGTACCTCATTGTCGATCCACGCCTGAACCACATCCAGCGCACCGGACACCTTCTGGCCAAACCCTGCATTCCAGACGATCTCGGCGCGGCAGTCGCCGTTGATCACGATCATGCCGCGCGGCGTCTGGATGTTAAAGCCCGCCTTGCTCATTGCGCGATCACCCGCCAGTGTTTGAGGCGTGGGCGCACCGTGTTGTCGGATACGCCTTTGACGGTCACATAGCGGTGCTCCTTGCGGAGGTGGTCGAGCGTGTAAGTGCCAGACAGTTCTTTGGTACATTCGCCGTTCACGATCACGTCGAGGTTGTGCTCCGCGTCCAGCGTCCAGTAGGCAGCGCGGTTTTCACTCACAGCGAACAGGTGCGGCGGCAGATAGTGCCGGCCGCCTGCGTCTGCGTTGACCGGGATGGTCACGCTCACGCTCTGCGCAAGGTGGAGGCCGCCTTCGTCAACTGTCTTTTCGGTTTTGGCACGGTACTGCACGCCATGCAATACGGTTCGTTGCCAACGGTCATCATGGCCAATGCGGTAGCGGTTGTATAGGGTGACGGTGTCGCTGAAGAGCACGGCGTTCAGCTCGCTCACGGCGTTTCCCTCCCCGCGTACACCCAGCGCTTCAAGTACCCCATCTGCTGTAACGTCGCCATGGCCATGGAGGATACCGGCAGGCCGTTCAGGGTATGGGCCTCCTTGATGCGCTCGCGGTGTTCGCTGTAGCCGTCGTTGCTCACAGACAGCAAGCGCCCGTTTGCCTCTCCCTCTGCCAGCGCAGGCACGCCCCCGGCCAGTGCAAGCACCTCGGTCTGGTAGCACACGGCCCGCTTGAACAGGTCGCCTGCCTTATCCGCATCGCCTACGGGGCGCTGCACGATGCTGTCGATCATCATGCCCGCATCATCAGCCAGGCGCGGGAATGCGTCGGCGCTGATCGGATGTCCATGAAATGTGTTGGTGTAGTAGTCAAGCGTGATGTAGCCCATCCGGAGGCCTCCTTTCCCGATTACTCGGCGGCTTTGCCCTCGGCAGCGGTATCGATGCGCAGCTCATCGCCTTCGGGCGGCTTGTCGGCGGCCTTGCCCTTGGATTTGCCCTTGGGGGCCTCGCCGGACGTATCCTTGGCCGCCAGCGCGGCCTTCAGGCTGGCGGTCTCGGCTTCCAGTTCAGTGATCCTCGTATGCGCTGCCTGCATGGCAGCAGGGAACTCCTGCACCTTCTTACGCAGGTCGGCGTTTTCGGCCTCTAGCGCGGCCATGGAGCGTGAAGGCGTGTTGACCGCGATGGGCTCGCCGGTCTCGGGGTTGATCTCCCGCCAGCCCCGCTTCACGGCCTCGGGAAGGTCGGTATCGTTGATGGTTTCGACGCGGTTGTCTTTCTGAACGGTTTTCATAGCTGCTCCTCTCCCTCAGATGGGATAAGCCGCCGCGCGAGCATTCGCGCGGCGGCAGGTTGGTTCGTCAGGTTACTACGCCTTCACCGTCAGCTGCGCCGTGCCGGTGGCAATCACCTTGCCGTCCGCGTTCAGCTCGACCACACGGATGTAGTGGCTGGCGGTCTGGCCGGACAGGGTCGCGCCGCTGGCGAACGCGGTGTAGCCGCTGGGCACTTCGCCCAAACCGGGCGCAGTAATCGCGGTCGCGGCGATCTTGTAGGCCAGCGTAGTGCCGCCTTCTTTGGTGCCGGTCACGGTGATCACCGTGTCGCCGTTGGTCGCGGTGCCCGCGGCAGAAGCCACGGTGATCGCACCGGCAGCACCGGCGTCGGCCATCACGAACTGGATGCCGTCAGCCTTAGCGTTGAGGATGAACGCGTCTTCATGGCTTTCCTCGAAGTAGTAGTACTTGCCATTGGTCAGCGCGCTGGGTTCATCAAGCTTTGCGAACTCGTAGCTCACCGGGGTGATCACGGCCAGCGGGTGGATCAGCGCCATCTGAATCTGCTTGGCGCTCGCGCTCGGGGTCCAGCCGGAGGTGAAGCTGTACAGGGTCTTCATCAGCTCGGGGGGTACGCCGACGATTTCGACCGTGTCCAGAGCCTGCACGATGCGGTCAATCACGCCGTTGCTCTGCTGGGCGTTGATGTTGCGGGTGATGCCCGAGGCGTTCTTGATCAGGCGCTGCACAGCGGGCAGCACGTAAAGAATGCGGCCGGTGAGCGGCACGCGCTTCTCATCCGCACGCTGCATCAGGGCATCGAAGGTCGAGAGCACGTTGTCGACGGTCAGGGTCACGATGTCGGGGGCGTAGTTGAGCGCCCGCCAGTCGGCATACAGCTTGGAGATGGTGTACGCATCCATTTCGGGGAACTTCTGCGTATTGTTCATCTCCGTGGTGATGTTCTCGATGGTGGCGACCATATGGGTCTGGTCGACGTCCTTGGGGTGCACGAGGGTGCTCCACACACGCTGGTTGGTCAGCGTCTTGGTCTCCCAGTCGTTATCGTAGTTGCGGGCAGCGGTGCCAATGGCGTCGCGGTTCGCGTCCACGCGACCACCGACAGTCAGCCGGGGGATCTTGACGCTGCGGCCATCCTCGCCCATGCGATAGCGGCCGTTGTTGGGGGTCGCGTACAGGCGACCGAAGTAGAGCACATAGGGGAACATCGTCGCCAGCGATTCGCTGTACTGAACCGCATAGTTCAAAGCTGCCATGTGGGTTACCTCCTGTCATGGGTCAGGGTCATGCCCTGCCGTTATTTAGTAGGGGGAGTGCGAACGTAGTTCAGCCCACCGCCTGTGAAAAACCCCTTGGCACCGGCCCCGCCGTCACCGCCGCCGAGCGGCTTGGAAAACGCAGGGGGTGCAGGTTCGGGTTCTTTGGGTTCGGGGGGCTTGTCCGGGAGGAACGCGGCGGGGTCATCCTTCTTGAGCGAGTCGATGTAGCCATCGGCACCCACAAAGCCCTTGCCGTCGTCGGCGAGCTTGAAGCCCTTGGCTTTGAAGTCCTCCACGGCAGCCTTTCGAGCGAGCTTGGAGGCGAACGGTACGCCAACGAACAGCTGCTCGGCGGCATAGTCGTAGCGCTGCTGTTCCAGTTTGGTTTGCAACGCCTTGGTATCGCCGTCGTACTTGCCCTGAAGGTCGGCCAGCTTGGTTTGCAGCTCGGCACTCGCTCCGGCATCCTTCTGGAGCGCCTTCATGTCTTCATCGCGCTTTTTCAGCTGGCCGGAAAGGTCGGTGATCTGCGTATCCTTGGCGGAGACATCCTGCCGAAGAGCGGCCAGGTCATCTTCTTTGCCCTTGAGCGTAGCCTTGTGCGCCTCGACGTCCACGCCGTGGATGCCCATCACCGCGTCGATCTGCTCCTTGGTCAGCCCCAATTTCTCCAGTTCCTCACGTTTCATGGTTGATAGCTCCTTTCGATTACGCTAATGTTTTACGAGGTTGCACCTCATCGTCGGGTTTGGGTACGCCAAAGCCCGCAAACGCTAAGCCGCGCTCTTTAACGCCTGTGCAGCGGAAGGCATGAAAAAAGCGCCGCGCATTGCTGCGTGACGCTCAGTTCCGAATTCGAGTGCCGGACAAAATAGAAAAACCGCCTCGCTTTCGCTTGGCGGTTATACCTTGGCGATCTCGTCCAAGATGGTTTCGCAGGTAAGGCCGACTTCGTTCAGTTCATCGCCGTCAGCCAAGCCGTGCAGTTGCAAGTGCTCGCTGACCATCTCTTCCAGATTAGCCAGACGATCCTCGTCCACCGTATCGCTGTCGTGGGGGAAGCCCATATGCCGCAACACTTCCCGCTGCCGGTCTGTCCATTTGAATTGTACTGCCATAGGGCTCACTCCTTTTGATGCTTTTTGCGGGTTTGCCTGCCCGTCTTCCACGCGCTGATGACCTTGCCGGTATCCGGGTTGATGGCGACCGTCGCATCATCGCCGATATACTGCTGGCTGCGGCGGCCATGCTCATCCGCTTTGACGGGCTTCACATGCAGCGGTGCGCTGATTGCACCGTTGATGGCCTTGCTGTCAACACCGCGTTTGGCGGCCTGCTCCAGCAGGTGGGCCGTCGCTTTGGTTTGCAGGCCATCCGATGTTGTGGCAAGCTGCCTGAATGCTTGCGGCGTTGCTTTTGCGGCGGCGGTTGCTTTGCTGGATACGCTTTGATTATACCCCTCCACCTGCACACGGTCAACCAGCTTTTTCCTGCCGGTTTCCTTGCAATAGCTTGCCAGTTTGGCTTCCCGCCGCTTGAGCAGCTTGGCTGCCTTGGCGAACTCCGCGTTATATGCGGCTTGCTGAGCAGGGTCTTTGGAGGTGGTGCGAGCGGCATCCAAAGCGGCGCACTCACGCCTGCTCGCGCGTATCCTGCGTTCAAGCTCGCGCTGGCGCTTGCTCTCTTCATAGAGCTCATCGTTGCTCTTGCCGTTGAGCGTGTCATTCATGGGCAGCTGTTCGTTCACGCCCTCGATGAACACGTAGAAGCTGTGCTTGCAATTCCACCCGCAAAGGCCCGGGCCTGTGCCGTATCCGGTGGTTTCGCGGAAGGGCTTGTATTTGGGGTGCTTTCCGCTGATGCTGTATACGCCGCCCTGCCAGATGGCATGGGTTGGACGCGCGCCCGGATGGCTGGACACCTGCACCAAGTCGGTGCCCATGTCCGCCGCGGCTTGCAACTGCACCTCGCCCACCGTGTTATTAACGCCGGTGATCACAGCGCGGCGGGCGGCCACGTCCAGTTGATCCTGATGGCCGCTGGGGTAAGCGACCTTGGTGATGCCCTTGCCCGCCAGCGCGCGCACCAGTGAGCGCAGTGCCTGCCCGAGCGAGAACGACCCGGATGTGACCTGCAACCACGCCTCATCAAGGCAGTTCTCCAGCGCCTTGGTCGCCGTTCTGGCCAGCGTGCGGGTAAAGTTGCGCATCAGGCCGTTGGTCATTTTGGCACCGGTCTCCACGATGCGCTGCATGGCGGCAGAACCCCTGAGCGGTGCGGTGTCCATTCCGGCCTGTTTGTATTGCGCGGCGCTCACGCCGAGCGATTCTGCGCTGGCCTGCGCCACGAGGCGCTTCACCGTGCCCTCGCTGCGCTTGCTGGCCCTTGCCACGCGGCGCACAACCTCCGTTTGCGCCATGCCCATCTCGCGGGCTTTGATGGTTTGCCATTTGGCTGTGGGGGTGAGGTAATCCGCCTGAATCAGGCGGCGCACGATATCGGCGATGATATCACGCTCGACCTTGCTCCAAAGCTCGACCAGTGGTTCGGCGACGGTGTCCAGATAATCGGCGGGCAGCATCCGGCGTCACCCCTTACGCTTTCGGGGCAAAGCCGAGCAGCATATCATCAGACGGTTCGTCTGCTGTAGCCAGAATCGCTTTCGCCTGTTCCTCCGACTCGCCGCGCCATTTCGCGCGGTACTCCCACGGCATCATCAGACCGTCGCGCACCTCGCCCAGGTCGCGCTGGCGCTCGGTTTCCGCGTCCACCACGATGCTGTCATCCCACACGTAGGCCACCTCGAACTTGCCCGTGGGTGCCAGCTTGTAGAGCGTCGCGATGGTATCCATGGCCAGCAGTAGCGCGTCAATTGCCTTTTGGGCCGCGCGCTGAATTCCGGTCACGGTTGCGTACGTACGCTGGCGGGTCTGCTTGATCTCCTGCGCGGTGCGGGCATCCTCGTTGGGGTCGCTCAGCGTGCCGCGCGAGAGGCCGCACAGGTCTTCCACGCGTTGGAGCAGCTTGTTCAAGCCCTGAATGTAGGCAGTGTCGCGCAGATCTGGGCTGAAGGTCTTAAAGAGCGTGTCGCCGGTGAGCGCCTTGGGGTCGAGCTTGTTGGGCCGGAAGAGCCGCTCACGGCCAACGGGCAGGCGCACCTGCTTGGACTTCGGGTCCACCTCAAAAGCATCCTCAACCGCGTCGATGGCCAACTCGCCGCCCTCGTACTCCCACAGAAGGCGCTGATACTGCTTGTCGGCCTCCTCGATCACGCCGCACGCCTTTTCATACACGCTCACCCCCACCGGGCTTTTCGGGTCGATGGTGTTGCCCAACGGGATGCGCAGGTAGCCGAACAGCGGATGGGCAACGTTTTCGATGTTCACGTCCGGCTGCAGGCTGGCCCAATCCTCAACGTCGGTGAGCGGTATCTCCTGCATGGCATCGTAATCGCCAGAGCCTTTGAACGCACGGTTGGTGATGCGGTAGCCCTGATCGGTGAGCTGATGCGTTTCCAGCCGCACGTACCGCGTGTCGCCGTTGCGCTTGCGCTCAAGGAAGATGGCGCCGGTGATTTCCCTGCGGCTGTTGAAGGACGTGGGGTAGAAATCATCAGCGTGCACGAGGTCAATGGCGATGTCCTTTCCGTCCACATACGGCTTGAGCACCATACCGCCCTCGGCGCAGGCATATTCGACCACCAGCCGCAGGTGCTCCAGCAGGGGGGCTACCTGCGCGGCAAGCCACTCCGCGCGGGAACTGCCGGATAGGTTGACCTCAGCCTCCAGCGTGACCATGGTGGCCATCTCGGACGCAATCGTGGCAGGCAGGCTGAGGTGCTGCGTGTTCGTCGCAAGCCAGGACGCCTTGCCGCGGTACATGTCCATCCACTTGCTGATTGCCTGCTGCATGACGTCCGACACCGCAACGCTCACGCCCATACGCTTGGCTGTTTTACTGTCCAGCATCCGGTCTATCACTCCCCTCAGCCAGCGAAAGAATCGGTCAAACATGGCGCTGGCCCCTTTCCACGCTTTGCGTTGTCAAGGAATCCTTGACAGGTCTGAACCAATGATTTGTTGATGCCGACAAAACGTACCCTCAGGTCAGGTCACGGTCGCGTACGATGGTTTTGCAGAAGTAGCGCAATGCGTCCGCTGCGTGGTCGTGCTCTTTGAGCGGCTGCTCTGCGCCTCTCTTGGCGGCTTTCTCATCCCACACATAGGCGCGCACCTCGGCGATGGTCTTGACGCAGCGCCGATGGATCTTCAGCCGCCCGAGCGCCAGCATGGACGCCACCATGCGAATGCCGTCCAGCACGTCGTTATCAGCCTCGCGCACCTTGTGGCCTCGCTGACGCAGCGCAACGCGGAAGGATGCGGCGCTGGGGTCGAGCACGATGGCGCGCGGCTCATCCGTACCGATGAACCGTTCCATGTCCTCAACGTACTGCTGGTCGGTCTTCTGGTACCGCTCGGCTGCCGAGTCGAAGTAGTACTCCTCCACGAGCAGCGCATCAACGCCGCTGTAGCGTATATCGAGGTATACACACGGGTTCTTGGTGCCGTAGTCGCAGGCGATGTAGCGGTGGTAGGCGCTGGCCAGATCGCCCGGCAGATCGTCGATGATGGAGGAATCGCCAAACATGTCATAGATGACGCCCTCGGCCTGCACCCAGCGACCGAGGATGAACCGCTGGTAGAACACGCCTTTGAACGTGCGGTGGTACCGGGCTTTGACCTCTTGCGACAGCGTCAGGTTATCATCCATGCCGAAGTGGAGGTGAAGCACGCCCATCTTGGTGGCGCGGTCGATGAAGTCGGTTTTCAGATAGTGGTACGGGCCGGACGGGTTGCAGTTCATGAACACCTTGGCACCGTCCACCGAGCAGCGACCCAGCACCTGTTCCACAAAGCTCTGCGGCATCAGTGCGGCTTCGTCCAATAGCGCACCGGCTGCGGTCATGCCCTGCACCACGTCCTGGCTCTTCTCATTGTTCGCGCCAAATAGGTAGTAGCTGTTGGTGCCGATGGTGAGCACATAATCGCTGCGGTTGAACTCATACGGCCAGCCCCACGCGTTGAGCATCCGAAGCATGGGGTTGATCAGGTTGCGCTTGAGCACGCCGATGGAGCGCCCGGCAAGGATGAAATCCCTGCCCGCGAAGCGCTCCTGCGTGAAATGCAAGAACGACGCGATCATGGCGGTGGTTTTGCCGCTTCGGATCGCGCCGTCTGCGATGCAGATGAACTTATCGATGTGCGGGCTGCCGTCGCGCCACCAATTGAGCAGCTGCAGCTGACGGCGGCTGAACGGCTGAAAGGTGAATGCCGCCCCCCGTCTGTCGTGCGTTTTCACTGCACATCCCCCTCATCGGCGGGGTAGAGGGCTGCGACATCATCAGGTGACGGGCGCGTCGCGTCCAGCCAGTTGCCAACAGGGTTGAACTGCCCGCTGCCGCCGTGCGTATACTCGAACTCAAAGCGCCTCTGCTCGAGCAGGGTACGCTGTTCGAGCGCCTCCACCTTGCGGCGTTCAAAGTCGGTCAGGATTGCGTCACGCTGCATCCGGTGGAGCGACTCCAGCACCTTGGCCTTGCTGTTTTGCACCCGCGTCAATGCATCTTCCAGATCAGTCAGGAAGGAAACGGCGTGCTCGAAAGCGACCTGCTGCTTTTTGCGCACGGTGCCCGCCGTATCCTCGGCCTTGATGTTCAAAGCCGTGATCGCGAACATCTCGCTGCCGCTGATCTGCGTGGATTCGCCGGACAGCGCCATGCGCGCGTGAATGCGGCCCATGATACGCCGCTCGCGCACCGTCAGGATGGCCAGCATCCGGAGCAGGTTGTCAGCCGCGGGCATTTCCAGACACGACGCGGCGAGTTGCTTCTCCGTATCGTTGAGCGTGTCGAACATGATGGTCTCATACTCGCCCGCCGTGACCGCGCGCTTGTTGCCCTCGGGGGCGGGTTGAAGGTTCGGGTTGCCATATGGGTTGCCGGGCTTGGGCTTTTCCCGTTTGCCCTTGTTACCGTTACCCTTCCCGCGCTTAGCGTTACTGTTACCGCTCGCCTTTCTCGCTGGTGGAACGGTAACGGCAGGCTCGGCTTTTTTTTTGCCCTCCAGCGTCCATTTGTCGACGGATTTCCACTTGCGGATTTGCCCTGCGGATACCCCGCACTCATGGGCGATATAGGTGAGCGGGCGGCGGCCCTGCGATCCAAGCCAGATGTTATAGGCCATTTCACGCGCCGGGCTTCTGGGGTTGGGCATACCTCCTCACCACCGTTTCCTACAGTGTTTTTAGCGCCCTTGGCTTGTGAACTCCGCTGGCAGGGGGAGGCGCTTCCCATTACGGCATAAGAACACTTGTTCTTTATCGCCCGTCAGGGCAAGGTAACGCTTCACAATCACGTCGGCATACTTCGGGTCCAGCTCCATCAGGTGCGCGGTTCGGCCTGCCTGCTCGCATGCAATGAGCGTGGTGCCGGAGCCGCCAAACAGATCCAGCACGACCACCTTTTGTGCGGATGAGTTCAGTATGGCGCGTGCGACCAGCGCAACCGGCTTCATCGTGGGGTGTTCGTCGCTCTTCCTCGGGCGGTCAATGTCCCACACATCGCTCTGCTTGCGGTCCATCAGCGGGCACAGGCGAGGCGCGCCGTCCTTCCACCCATACCAGATGGGTTCATACTTGGTGTGGTAGTCCTTGCGGGAGAGCACCGGCTGTTGTTTGTTCCAGATGATCGTGCTGGACCAGTGGAAACCGGCAGCCGCGAGCGTGAGCATGTTGTTGCCCCACTCCTGCGCAGACATCACGACGTAGATCATCGCCCCCGGCTTGACCGCGGCGGCCATCTGGCCGTAGGCGGCATCCATGAATGCCTTGAAGTCCTCGGTGGACATGGCGTCGTTCAGGATGGTGCGTGGCTTCCAGCTGGGGTGATCGGTGGCGCCGTAGTTCACATTCCACGGAGGGTCGGTGAACACACAGTCCGCCTTCGTACCGTCCATGAGCGTGCGGATATCGGCAGCCACGGTGCTGTCGCCGCACATCAGGCGGTGGCGGCCCAGCAGGAACACATCGCCCCTACGGGCAAACGGCGGGTGATCCTCATCCGGCTCCGGCGCATCATCCTCGATGATCTCCGGCAAGGCGGTCTCCCCCGCCTGGTCAAAGCCGAAATCGAACCCCTCGAAGTCCAGCCCTTCCATCTCGCTGGCCAACAGGTCGAAATCCCACTCGGCCAGCTCGCCGGTCTTGTTGTCCAGCAAGCGGTATTTGCGCTTCTGCTCATCAGTGAGGCCGGATACGCGGCTGACCTCCACCTCGGTATAGCCGAGCCGCTGGAGGGCCTTATGGCGGGTGTGGCCCGCTAGGATGATGTTGTCCTCATCCACCACGATGTTGTTGATGTAGGTGCATTGCCGGATGCTCTCCATCACGGCGGGCACCGCCTGATCGTTCTGGCGCGGGTTGCGGTCATACGGGATGATATCTGCCAGCGGCAGGGTGACATGCTCTTTCACCATGGTTCACGCTCCAGTGCGGCGAGCGCCTCGCGGTGCATTCGCTCGCAGGCTTTTGGGGATCGCTTGATGGCAGCGGGGATATCCTCCCACGGCGTGGCCATGTTGTAAAACAGGGTGATGACGCTGCGGGTGTCCAGATCCATCTGCATAAGGTGCGGCTCGATGCGTTTCCAGATGGCGTCGGCTTCTCTACGCGCACCGATACTGGCATTGCGTGCCTGCGAATAGCGCCCGGCAAAGTCGGTCAGCGGGCAATGCCCCGTGCCGCCGATGTCGGCTGCGCGCTTGCTGCTGGTGCCGTTTGTGGAGCGGTAGAGGTAGTCGGAAGCCCGCTCGCTGTTGCTGGCTTCCGACAGGCGGAGCTGGCGCAGGTGGGTGAGCGTGTCGCGGATGTTGGGCATAGCGGGAGCCTCCTTTCGGGGGAATGGAAAAACCCACCGCGCGGGCGGTGGGTGCGGGTTTCGATGGATTTTCATTATTTGTAGTATAACATGGGCGGTGTGCACAGCGTTTGTGCGTCATTGTTCATCAATATTGTGTATAAAGCGGGAAGCGATAACTCTATGTGCAGGTATTGCCATTCTCCCGCTCATTAAGTATAATCAAATAAATAGAAAGATATCTCAAAGAAAGCAGGGACATCATGACATCAGTTGCTAATGCATACCCTACGAAAGCGTTTTTTATGGAGATGCTCACTCGAGATATTGATTTGAATGATGCAATTCTCGACCTGCTCGATAATTGCCTTGATGGGGCTGTTCGTCAAAAGCAAACAATTGATCAGATGGATCAACCTGATTATTATCTTGGTTATTCTGCATCAATAGACATTACTAAGGACTCTTTTACAATTACTGATAATTGTGGTGGTATACCAAGAAAAATTGGTGAGGAAAAAGCGTTCATGATGGGACGCTCACCCAATGATACCGATGGTGATGAATTACCAACTGTCGGCATCTACGGAATAGGAATGAAGAGAGCAATTTTTAAGATTGGCAGAGCCGCTGAGGTTTTTACTCGAAATGACGGTATGTTATATAGTGTAACAATTCCACAAACTTGGGCAATGGATGGTGATTGGTTCTTTCCAATTACTGACTTGACAGATACGAATACACTTGAAAATGGTGGCACAACCATAATGATTACGAGCATAAATGCTGGAATTTCTGCTCGTTGGGAAAGTAAAGACAAGCTAGATTTGTTTATCCGTGACTTAGTTACTTCAATACGTCAGAGTTATAGTTTGATTATTCAAAAAGGCTTTCAAATAAAAATAAATGGAACATTGGTGCAGCCACATCCAGTTCAATTACTTATTGGTAAGAATACTGACGGACAAACTATTCAGCCTTATTTGTTTAAGCAGATAATTGGTGATGTTGAAGTAAGTTTAGCCGTTGGTTTCTATGCACCTCCACCCTCACCAGATGAAATAGATGATGAGAACGAAATGAGGAGGACATCATCTGAAGCGGGTTGGACAGTAATCTGCAATGATCGCGTAGTTCTTTACAATGATAGAACACACCTTACCGGTTGGGGGGAAGCTGGCGTCCCTAACTATCATACACAGTTTATAGGCATAAGGGGAGTTGTGGTTTTTAAAAGCAGCAATCCACAATCTTTACCTATGACAACTACTAAGCGAGGAATTGATACTTCGTCGCGAGTATATTCGATTGTGAAAGAAAGGATGCGCCAAGGCACTCAGATTTTCACAAATTATACCAACCAGTGGAAAGGGTTGAACACAGACGAGCGGAAATTCTCGACTACAGCTGAACCAGTTACAATTAGTCAACTGCTTGGACAAAGAGAGAATATAGAAAACTCCTTCAATTTAGTTTTCCGTAGTAGTAAAGAGGGCATTGTACATATGCCAAAGCTACCCGTTCCAATCCGCGAGAAACCATATAGACAAATAAGATTCACAAAGAATCTTGAAGACATTCTCGATGTTGTAGAATATCTTCATAACGATAGGGATTTCATTATCGCTCCTTCAACGGTTGGAGAAGAGTGCTTCGATTGCATTCACAAACAAGCAAAGAATAGAGTTGGTGATTGATATGGGAGGTCAACCTTTCTATCATCTTCGTCCAAATAAAAATATTGATCGTAGCTTATTCCTTCAAACTCTCATTGGCCTCAATCGAGTTTTCCAAATGTCAGAATATCAGTATATCGGATTTGGGTCGTTTCTGTTTGATGACTTTAAAGCGATTCATGATACACTAAACATTCGAGAAATGATCTCGCTTGAAATAGATCCTATTGAATATAAACGTGCGGAGTATAATCTTCCGTACAAATGTATATCTGTGCAGAATATGAGTAGTACGGATTATCTTGCAGGGCTGCTCCTCAAAGACACAGATCATAGTATTTTCTGGCTAGATTTCGTGTCACCAAAGGAGCTTGGATTGCAACTTGCTGATTTTACATCATTGCTTGAAAAGCTAAATCCGGGTGATATTATAAGGATCACGCTAAACGCAAAACCAGATTGCCTAGAGTTAATAAAGGGAGATCGTCAAGACAATGCGCAGCGTTTGGCAACGTTAAGAAGTCGTGTAAGAGAAGAGTATCTGCCACCAGTACTCTCTGAAGATCATGTGTCGACGAAGATGTACCCATTAACCTTGCTAGAGATTCTCAAGACAGCGGCCATGAGAGCACTAGTGGATGACCCACCAGACCGAGCGAATTTTCTTTTCCCTTTATTCTCGTGTGTCTATGCTGACGGGCAACAAATGCTTACATTCACTGGGATTGTTCTTGATTCACACGATATGGAAGAAGAAATTAGAACGGCATTGACACATTTTCCGCACAATACATTTCTATGGGATAATCCATGCCATATTGAGATACCTGCTCTTACCGTTAGAGAAATAACTGAACTCAATAAACTATTGCCAAATCCTGATGTGCGAGAAGAGATATTGCATGAGTTTCCGTTTATTTTTAACCGCAGTGATCCAAATGTCTTAAATAGTTATGTCTCATACTATAAATATTACCCAAAGTTTCATCAAATTAACCTTTGATATATCGCTGTGAGAATTCTTTCAGCAACAATGGGTGAAACGCTGTTGCCTATTTGTCTGAAACCATGCCAAATCGTATCTGGAAGTTTAAACCAATCAGGGAAGCCTTGCAATCTTGCGGCCTCTCTTGGTGTAATTACTCGAGAATCCTTGAAGTGAATCGGCCTGACGGCCTGATAGCTTCCTTTCTCTGGGCCTGTGCCGGCTCGCAATGTTGGGCTGTATCTTTTGGGATTGAGTCGAATAGATTTTGATACGGAGTCTCTTTCGCCACACCGCAGCAGTGAATAACGAAGACGCACATCATCGGAATGCTTGGTGGGAAGAAGACCGTTTACTCTATGTCTATTAGCATAGTCTCGCACATATTCTGGGTCGCCAATATTGTCTGGCTTCAAATCAGTTGTCCTTACATAAAAGAAAGCAGACTGTTTATGCGCAGCATCTATGTTATAGTAGTTGCGCGAAAGCTTTACAAATCCTTTGCTGTTCTCAACATATGGTACTTTGTTTGGCAAGCCTTCAAGAGCCTGACGGACGGTCGTTCTTTGCTGAAGCGGTACTTTCATTTGCTCAATGGCTTCCAGTGTGAATGGTTCAACCTGATTGCAAACTCTATATCCGATAAAAAAGTAACGGGTTCTTGTTGTTGGCGCGCCATATTCACTGGCATCAACCCGAATAGGGGGGAGTAGTTGATAGTTTTGAACGTGTGCAAATGCCATAGTTCTGATTTGAGCGAATTTATTGTTCATAATTCCAGGCACATTCTCCGCCACAAAGAATACGGGTTGAAGTTCTTCGACCAACTGAAAAAACTTGGTGAAAAGAGTATTCCGCGGATCGTCAACTGCACCATGTCCAATGCTACTGAATCCTTGACATGGAGGTCCACCAATAATGCCTATGAGATCCTGCTGATTGAGGCCAGATAATTGAAGAAGCGCTTCGCCATTAAGATCAGATATATCCCGGAGAATATGAATTGAACGTGGGAAATTCAGCATATGTGTATTCATTGCATGGGGATTGAACTCAACCGCCGCAGCTACGTTGAAACCAGCCCTTGCAGCACCTAAACTAAGGCCGCCAGCACCGGCATATAGATCAATGACGTTTGGCAATTATATCACTCACATTTCAAGTAAAATACTTTTTAAATCATAATACCCATACAAATCTGGGCTTCATTATAAGCAACAACTACACTGCGGCAACTCCGTATAATCTTATGGTTATTACCCTCACCAATCTTGCTCTATTCCTTCTAACAGTGCTATCATCGCAGTGAAGCTCATCCGCAACCTGCCAGTCCGCGCGCCCGTCAAAATATCGAGCCGGCACAGTTGCAAAGTACGCATCACGCTCAATGCCCTTGAGCGCTTTTTGGATCACTTCGACTTCCTGCTGATCTCTGGACAGCCGCGCCCTGGCATCACACAGAATGGCTTCAAGCATGTCATCAGGGTCGACGCGCACACCGCTTGGCGAGAAACGTACGATGCTGGTACTATGCCCTTGGGTAATACCCGCCTCCAAGTCCGTGAGTCGGGCGATATCGTCCTGCACTTTTTCCAGCAAGTGAGGGTAGGCATACAGGCGGCGCTCGGTCTGCTTGTAAATATCTTTAGCTTCGGTGGCCTGCGCGGTGCGAGTGGCCGCCACAGCACGCTCAACGGCCTCGTTAATTACGGCCATTAGCTTTGGTGAAAGCTGTTCATTCGGCATATCGGGCGGCTCCTTTCACGCTTCGTTCGTTGGTTACATTCGGTGTTTACCACTTATGTTCCTTGTCCATTGCCTCGGCTAAAGCAAGCAGGCTCTTAGCCATTTGTCGCGCTTGATCGGCTGTGCGGAACTGTATGGAGAACCGAATATGGAGCTTCGGATCATTGAGCACCTGCCCGAGGGTTCCATTTCTCGGGCAGGTAACGGGCGCTTCGTAGACATCTGACTTGCACACCACAGCCATGTTTGTGTCGGGAATGCTGAAGAATACCGTATGCCCGTTAGGCACGTCCGTCAGGTCAATCGTCGGCACCACGAGAGGGTCCATGAGTTCGCCCCCGATCATGATCTGCAATACAGATATTATAGCACTTTCTACGGGATATCGGAAGCGTTAGCGTTCCATTTCTGCCCGAAGGTCAGCCTTGATGATATAGTCCAGCCCCTCACGTATGCAATGGTCTTTGACCGCTTGCCCAAACGCTTTCCAATCGGTGTCACTGGGCCAGTAGTTGAGCTTGCCAATTTTGAATCTGTCGATGTAGGCGTGCCCTTCTGCCTTCAGCATTGAGTGACCTTTGAGAAGCTCCAACACATCGCTCGCATCCAGCACCGGCTCAAGGCTGATCCACGTTTTGATGCCGCGCTTATGCGCTTCAAATGGGCCTTTGAACCGCAATGGCGAAACCTCGGCCCCCGGCTCACTAAATACGTCACCGCCTGTGTATGTGATACCGTACCAGTCATTGCCGTCCAGCAGATCAAGGTCGCGGATTTCAGGATTTTTAGAGAGCAGCTGTACGTGATTCCCAGACGCCTTGATGAGCCGAATGATATCCCGTGTGACTGAGGAGTCTACACCCTTCGGATACGGGTCGCACATGAAGCACAGATGGATGAGGGCATCCTTGATGCTGCCTGTGTCCAACTGCCTGCGAACGGACTCCAAGATTCCGTCGCGCGGGCGAACGTCAGTATGGAACTGCTCGCGATCCTTGCGCAGCACGGAAGGCGCGAAGCAATAGAAACAGCGGTGCGGGCAACCTGTATAGATGTTCAAGGCGTACTGGCCATACTCCCCCGCGCGGCCCTTGGGCATGTAGATGGGATTATTCATGAGTTCCCTCGCTTTCTGCGCCATCAGGCGCGTTGATATCAATCTCCAAGCACTCGTAGATGTTGTGCGTATTTGGGTCTTTGTCGCAGTCCCCGCCGTTATCAGGGCTATTGATGCAGCGCGCGCACCACTCCGGCGTTATGTTGCCAGGTGCGTTTACCGGCAAGGGTGACATACACTTGCAGTTGAAACCATGAAGCCCATCTTCCTGAACGCTGGGATGGGGTTGAATGCGGCGCCTTTTCTTACGGCGTAGCTTCGTTCGCCTCGGCTCCCAGTGAATCCACAGATGCAGTAACCAGCAAATCAAGATCATTACCACGTAAGCGAGTAACGCGGCGAATCCTTGCATGATAGGCACCTACCTTTCAACTCTGTAAATCCGTTCAGCCCATAAGCTTGAGCTGGTTTTCCCTGAACGCCTGGTACAGCGTTTTCCCGTTTTGCACGACATAGGGCAGGAAGATTTCATCCATGGTGACCATCTCGGTTTCGAGGATGGCCATTTGCGCTTCCACCCAATCCTTGATGATGCGCCAAGCGACGCGCTCGGCCTGTTCCCAGTCGCACTTGACCTTCTGCCGATGAAGCACGGCAAGTACCCTGTCCACGTTGGCCGGGAGCTGGATGGGCACGAGTTGGCCAGAAACATCGACCATGAAGGAGAGCGACACGATGCGCCCACGGTCATCGTAGTCGGTGAGGATTTTCTTCGCGCCATGGCGAACGAGGTTCTTCTGAATGGCGCCGAGCGTGTCGTAGGCGTCGACCTTGGTGGTGTAGTTGAGTAGCGGCATATTGGCACCTCCTTCTGGCCTGTCAAGCCACAGCCGTCGTTTGGCACATCTCCGGCAGATTCGCGCGCACGAGAGCTTCCGGCACCTGCGGCGTTACCGCGTTGCCGCATCTGGCCACCTGTTCGGCCTTGCTGATGGCGCGCCCGTCCGCGCCTTTCTCGATCTCGTAGTCGGCGGGGAATCCTTGAGCTAAAAACAGCTCGCGTGGCGTCAACATACGCAGGCCGATGTCAACGATCACATAATCCACGCCCTGTACTGTCACGAGGCCAAATCGGTCTTTGGTGGTTGCCGTTGGCATGGGTTCATGGCAGCTACTGAAACCTTCGTTCCCGTAGTACTTCAGGAGGAATGCCCTTACTTCTCCGAAGTGCCCCTGACCGGCTGTAATGGTGTTGATTGGGTCGGCTAAATCCTGACCGATGCAGTGATTATTGAACTGCGTCAGAAACGCACAAGCCACACTGTTGTGGTCGCACGCCGTTACGGTCGGGCAGGGTTGGCGCGGATCGCGACCATCGCACTTGTAGCCGCCGTCGTAGAATTGGTGAATGAAGGCAGATACCAAAGCATAGCGGTTGCTTGCGTCCAGCGTCATAATAGGCTTCTCAACCGCTTGCCCGCGCGCCTCTTCACCTTCGCGTTCCTGATGATATTGAATTAGCGATGGTGCAACCATCATCATTTGTTCGCCGGTTGTAAGTGCTCCAATCGGCTCTTTTGGCGAATGGGGTGCGGTACCGGTGTTGTTTCGCACCATCACTGGCGCAATCACCATGTGATGCCCGCCATCTGTCACGGTTTGCAGCGGTTCGTCCACGCCGCCCACGCGCCCGTCGCCTGCGCCGGTCTGCCCTAAACTCACCATCATGGATGTAACGATGCCGTAGCCTGGCTGCGCCGTGATGGTACGTAGCGGCTCGTCTACCTTCTGTCCGCGAAAAGGCTTATATGCATGGTTCAGGCTAACCACAAACGGCTCGGGGTTCTCCATCACGAAGCGCTTGATTCCCCTTGCAATACGCGCAAGCGTGTTGTCGCTAAGCGGGCGCACGGCACTGCACCCATACTGCGCCTTGATATCCGCCTTGCTGTCGAATATCGACGGGCACGGCAGCGTCCAGTCAATCACATCCGCCACCGGCACCCATGGTTTCATGCCCTGCGCCGCCCAGCCATAGAGGGTGTCGAATTTCGCGCGTGGCATGTGCGTCGGTTCCGGCCAGACAATGGGGCGCCCGTCACAACGGGCAACCAGAAACCAGCGCTGTCTGGTGGTTGGGGCTCCATAATCAGCCGATACAAGGATGTTAGTTTCAACCTTGTAGCCAAGGCGTTCCAATGCCTGAATGAACCTGCGGTACGTCTGCCCCGTCTTCACGGGATTTGGCCTGCCATTGGGGAGAAGCGGCCCCCATGTCTGGATCTCTTCGACGTTCTCCATCATGATCACGCGGGGGCGAACGGCTTTTGCCCACTTCACGGCCACCCAGGCAAGACCGCGGATGTTTTTGTCACAGGGCTTACCGCCTTTGGCCTTCGAGAAATGCTTGCAGTCCGGCGAGAACCATGCCAGGCCAACAGATCGGCCGGCACATGCCATGACCGGATCGACCGCCCATACATCCTCCTGATAGTGCCGAGCGGTTGGGTGATTGACCTTGTGCATTGCGATGGCGCTCTCATCGTGATTGATTGCAATATCCACATCGCGACCCAGCGCCATGCGGATGCCCGTAGAGGCACCGCCGCCGCCCGCGAAGTTATCAACGACCAGTTCATGTCCGGTGTTCATTCGCTTCGTCCCTTTCCGGCAGAATGTAGATATCGTTCGGGCAACGGTTCATGTCGTGAATGACGTCCCGCATGTCCATCAGATCAGGAAGTCGATGCTCCAACGCGCATGACCCATAATCCATAGGGACCACCTTCAGGGTATGGCCTGTGCACTGTATGAGGTTGGTGTCAACGCACCATCCACCGGATATGCTTGCAACGGTTTTCAAACCTTGCCACCCCCCTGCAGAGCACCCTCGGGCGTTTCGATAAGGTCAAACAGCGTCGGCACCCCGCGCTTGCTGTCGGCCTCTTCGCAGTACCCGACGCCGTCGCGGAAATAATCCGCGTTCAGCTCGCAGCCGATACCGTTACGGCCCAACTCCACCGCACGCACAGGCACCGTCATCAGCCCGCCAAACGGGTCATAGACCGTTTCACCGAGGTTGGAGTAGCGGTTGATGAGGCGATCAACGATGTCGATTTGCAGCGGGCATACGTGCATCTGATGGCCATTGCGCACCTGCTCGCTGTTGAGGGTGCGCATGCGCAGGATATCGTCCCACACGTCCATCTGCCAGCTGCCGGGCGCGACGGTCATGAACGTAGCGGGCAACCGGCCCTCTGCGTCCAGCTCCTTGGCCAGCGCGACGTGCTCGGCATAGTCATAGACCGTGGCGCGGGTGTGTTTCAGGTACGCGCCTTGCAGCTTGCCCGTGGGGATATGGAGCAGTTCCTCTTTGGTCATGAGCCTGTCGCCGCTGCTGCGCCAGAAGGCGTGCGCGTCGATCTGCCACTGCGCTCGGGTGTAATCCTCCTTGGATTTCTCCACGGGCACATCGGCATAGGCCTTGTCGCGGCTGCTGGGCAGCTTGCGGAACAGCAGCACATACTCGGGGCAGCCGACGCCCATCTTCGAGCCATCCTTGCAGCATTCCGTCCAGCCAAGGCGGTATGTCTGGTTGTTCTCGCGCACCACATCGGTAACGACAGTAATCATGCCGATGAACTGGAAGCCGTGGCGCATGTAGTGCTGAATGGTCAGTGCGTGGAACGGCTCGATGGAGGGCATTCCCGTGCCGGTCTGGCTGCCGAACAGCACCCGGTCTTTCGTGTGGCACGCGAAGATTCGCCCAGGCTTCAGCACGCGCAGCAGGTTCGGCGCGAGGAAGTCCATCTGTTGGAAGAACCTGTCCGTATCCTCGTTGTGCCCGAGGTCGTTGTAGCTGGGCGTATACTCGTAATGGTTGCTAAAAGGGATGGAGGTCACGATCAGGTCAACGCTGTCATCCGGCATGGCAGCCGTTTCGAGGATGCAGTCGTTCAGCACGGCCTTGTAATGCCGCCCGGTGACCTCCATGCGGTTGGTGCCGATGCTCCGCTCCATGCGTTTCTCTGCCTCCCGTGCGTTCATGCCGTAGGTGCGCAGGATTTCAGCCATGCGCTCCTGCATACGGTTGTGGTTGTCCCATTTCTCAAGCAGGGTGCGCAGGATTTCCTGCTCGGTATCCATGTAGATGATGTCGATGATCACCTGCTCGGTTTGCAGGAAGCGATAGATGCGGTGGATGGCCTGAATGAAGTCGTTGAACTCGTAATCGATGCCGAGGAAGATGGCCCGATGACAATGGCGCTGGAAGTTGCAGCCGGAGCCGGATATCTCTTTCTTGGTGGCCAGCAGGCGGCACTGCCCTTCCGAGAACGCAATGATACGCTCTTCGCGGAGATCCATGTCCAGCGAGCCGTACACCTCGACGGCTTCCGGCAGGGCCTGCTTGATGGCTCTCCGTTCATCCTCCAAATCGTGCCACAACAAAAAGTGCGCCTGTGGGTCACTCTCCACAATCTCCCGCGCTTTGGCTACGCGCATTTCAATGCTGATGCGCTTCTCGCGCGCGGCATCCGACAGGCCGAGGGCGGCGTCGCGGTAGAGCATGACCTGCCCGTCACGGTCCACCGGCACTTCGCCGGTGGACGCGATCATCTGGTGGTACCGGATATCCATCGGCGGCAGCGCGTAGCCTTCGTCCGAGTATCCGAGGTCGCTGGGCTTCTGGATGAACAACGCCCATGTCGATACCCACAGCCAGAACTCCTCTTCTTTGTGGGGGTAGATGGTGAGATCATTAGCCTTTTGGCTGTTGCGCTGGAAGAACCGCGTGAGCGCTTGCCCGGTGTCCATCACGCCCAGGTATCCGGCGTAGTGGATGAGCTCCTTGTAGCGGTTTGGCGACGGTGTGGCGGTGCTGACCAAGCGATAGGGAACCTTGCGGAACTTGGGCAGAAACGTCTGGTAGGTCTTGGAGCCAAAGGAGCGAAGTACGCTCGCTTCGTCCAACGCGGTCGCCGTGAACCACTCCGGCCTGATGTCGCCGTCGCGTACGCGCTCGTAATTGGTCATCATGATGCGGATATCGGCAGGTTCTGCCTGCCCCGCGCAGGCGTTAACCTCGGCCATGGTGCGCACGTATCGAGGCGCAGCAGCCCACCCAAGCACGGTGATAGCATCCCGCGCGAACTCCTGCCGCACGCCCAGCGGAAGCACGATCAGCGCCCAGCCGCCCGCATCTTCGGTAACCAACCGGCACCATTCCAGCTCCTGCACGGTCTTGCCAAGTCCGAAGCTCTCAAACAGCGCCCGGCAACCGCCCTTGCAGGCCCACTGCACCGCGTCGCGCTGGTGCGGTAGCAAAGCGGGGTTGATCTGGCTGGCATCGATGTCAAAGCCGCTCTGCGGAGCCAGCACCATCTTGCTGTGGAGGAAGTCGGTGTAGTTCATGAGGCAGCCTCTTTTCCCCAGTATTCATGCATTTTGACGCCGACGATCTTTCCACGAAGCCATTCGCACTGGAACCTTGCCCAGTCGTGATCGCGCGCTCCAGATGCGTCCCTGTATAGCATTGCAAACGGCATAAATCCGGCGCGTATGGTATCAATCAGTCGCCTTTCGGCTGCTTGAAATGTGTCGCCGGGGTAGCCGATCAGCACATAGCAGCAGGTGCGATGCGAGGTTACCGTATGCCCAGCATCTCGCATCATCTTTCCGGCCAACACCAGCGGCTCATAATCATCGGCGGTGTCATAAGCGAAGTACATCTTGTCAGGACGCAACGTGCGTAGCGCTTCTGCGTGCCATGTTTTAAGGATTCTCGCCTCCAAACCGCCTGTAAACTTGGGCGGGTGCGGCTGCCGAGACAGCATCTCGAATACCGCTTTGACATGTTGATCGCTACAGGCTAGCAGATTATCATCCAGCACATTCCACCCATCCTGCACAGGCAGTTCACGAAGCCCACCTTCCCTTTTGGGAACACTGCAGAACCAGCAGTGATTCGGGCACCCTCGACTGGTAATGATTGCACCTTTCTTGACATATAGTCCAGGCACGAAATCGCCGCTTGGGTTCCCAAAGGCTACCCCGCCAACATGAACAGGGACACCAACGGAGAGCCATTGCTCGGCAAGCCAATATGCGCGGGGGATATCCCAAGTGAAGGTAACGGATATATGCACCTCATCAACTTCAGGCATGGCAAGGAGGGGCGGCGGGCAGTTGATGAATGCCAATGAATCGTCCGGTGTCATGCTGGTTTGGCTCGGAAACACGCGCGCAATCCTTTTCATGATGTGCTCCCTTACTCCGCTAATAAGTGCGTCACTCACACAGGCCATACATGCTAGAACAGGCTGGAACATCCTCGGCCTGACGCAGCATGTCATACTGCATCCCGCCATGACCGGTCATAGACCATTCCACCACGCTATCGATGTCTGCACGGGTATCTGAAAGCCCCGGTATCTTGGTTGCAGGAAAGAAGGTGGATGCGCCGCGTTTGGAACACAGCCTCACATGCTGTTCCCATTCCCTGATCCGGCTAATGTGGTGCGAAAAGCGTTTGGACACTTCGCAAATCTCATCCTTGGTCGCATTGACGCAAAACATACACCCGACCCGTCCACAACCGAGCCTGTATAATGGGTTTGGAGGAACATTGTGTCGCTTGAGCAGGTCGAAACACGCTGACTTGGGCCAATCCACCAAAGGCCGATAGATCGTGTTGCCCATGGAGTCGCTCTCCAGTTCTTCTGCCTCTCTTCTGTCCTCCGATTCATCGCGCCGGATGCCGACCCAATTCCAGACATCCGCTGGACGCTGACTTTTGGCATACGCCTCCACAATAGCCGGAGCCGTAGACTGCCATTTGATCGGATCGAGCTTCAGCTCGATGGTGCAGAAACGGGCTTTAGTGCTTGGGAAGCGCCCCTTTAGCGCGCATAGGTCGAGAAACGGTATGCTTGTTGGGTGCAGGTGCGTAAGCACACGCTCAACCGCTTCCGCCGTCCAGTCGCGCAGGTACTCGCCACTATCGCGCATCTTTTCCAGCCCGGCGCGCCGCACGGCAATCTTCTGCCGGAAGTCTGCCCGCACGGTTTGCACAGCAGGTCCACCGGTGCGGCGACCGAGGTCGTTGATATATTCAAGCGTGTATTCGTGCTCGTTGCCCGTGTCCGCGAACACGGCCCTGAAGGGGATACCATGCTCCAAGGCCAACAAGTAGCACGCTGTGCTGTCAACACCGCCCGATATGTTGATAATGTTAATCTTGCCTTGCATCTTCTCGCCCCCTCATACCGTATCCGGCCTGCGCGGATACCCCGCGCAATGCATCCGGCACGACTCATACCGCAGCATCCCCACGTGTTCGGAATCCAGTTGCAGCTTTTTCAGCGCGCCAGCCATTTCGAGCCTCACCCGCATGTTGAGGTCGCGCTCTTCTGCGCGTAAATCGGCGCTGACGATCTCAAACAGCCACTTCACGGTGCCAATCGGCATTGCGTTATCCCGCGCGAAGCTCGCTTCAGACTGCCCGTTCTGAAACGCCCAGCGCGCCACTTCCTTCTGCCTTGCTGTAAATGTCATGTTCACTCCACCTTGCTCAGATATTTGGCCATCACATAGCCCCGGCCAATGTACGCCCAGGTTGCGCCATCGATATCAATGCCCCACGCGGTCACGGTGACCTTCTTCCCGGCTTTCAGTTCGCCCGTTTTGGTGCCGCCGATACCGTTGCGTATGCGGACCGGCCCACCGCTGCTGTTGAAATACTGCCCATAATCCTCTGTGGATGTGGTGAGGTACTCCGACTTCACCCAACCAGTACCGGCCTCGACAGGGGCTTCCACCAGCGTCCAGCCGCCTTGATAGCCGATGGCCACCACCGTTTCCCCGGCACGCAGCGTGCCTGCGTCGTGGCTCTTGCGGGTAGGCCGTTCGCGGATGTACAGCACGCCGCTACTGATCTGCACCATGCAGGTCACGCCGATATCGTCATCGGCTCGGGCGGTCATGCCCACCGTACTCAGCACAAACGCAAGCAGGATTACCGACATTGCCTTTCTCATGGTTCGGCACCACCTTTCCCTTTGGCGGGCGACGCGAGCAGCCGCACCGTGCAGCCAATCACATCATCCGGCACATGGTCCATGCGCAGGTCGTTGACCGCCTGCCTGAACCGGCATGACCGCAGTTCGTCTGGTTCCCCGAGACACAGCGCGCATTTATCGGGGGCACCGCTTTTGATGAGCTGCAGGATGGTTTCGCGCGGCACGTACACATAGGCTTCGTCCCGGCTCACCGCTACCGGCGAGGTGAAGGCCACTTTCATGTCGCTCACATGCCGCATCAGCTGCTTGCGCTGGTGTAAGGGCAGCAGAGACGTCAATCGGGTAAGCAGTTCGTTCTCCGCCGCGGTAAACGCTGAAAGGGTGTCCACGCATCCGGCATCCTCGGCGAGCGCTTTGAGGGATTCCCGCCCTTCGATGATCTCGGCGGCCAGATGGGCAATGCGTTTGAGTGCCTCATACTCCTGTTTGTCTGCCCGGCGCTCCACCATCAGCGCCCCCTTTCCGGCTGTCCATCCAGCGCGGCGCGTCCTTCGCGCATGGCAATTTCGATGCTTTGCCCAAGTTTCGCGCCAGCCATCCACGTCGGCGGCGTCGGAATGCGTTCCTCATGTGGTTTCCACAGGTGCAGGCAGTAGGGATGGTTGTTGACATACTGGTCGCTCGCGGGATGATATTGCACCACGACCTCATCGTCGGCATAGAACATCTCCTTGACCCGCTGCATTTCTTCCCACGTCGGGCAACGGTGGGTGTAGCTGACGCTCACATGATCCCAGCCACCGCCCCAGCTCGCGATAAAAGCCAGCAACCGTTTCTCGTTCGGCATCATGATGAACCCGGCAAACCCATCCGGCGCTATATTCTTGATGCTCACCCTTGGCAGCGCCTGCAAAACATCAATCGCTTTCACTTGCAACCTCCTCAATCTTCACGCACACCATGGGCGTGATGCCGTAACGCTTGACAACGCTCGCTTCCACGACCTGCGCATCGTCCTTCCACGCGATGCCGTTGAGCGCATCGCAGACCAGTTTGCCGATATTGTCCCAATCAGGGCGGATCACCGGCAGCATTTCGTTATTGCGCATCCTCGCCTGCATGCGTTTGGAGGCGGACTTGGGCACAGCGTAGAACGCCGCGATCTCTACCCGCACCGCACCTTGCAGCGGGCACGCGCCGGGGTTGCCCTGCCGGAACGCGGCTTGCACCATGCATTCATACGCCGCCGTATTCTCAGGGGTGTAGGCGTGGCCTTTTACCACCCTCGGTCTCGCTTTGCCCTCCGGCTTCCCGAACACTGTAAGTCTCATAGGATCTCCTCTCTGCACTCCGCTTTTAATGCCGTCCTAACTGCGTGCATCACTCCCGGCAATGCCAAACCGCTGCATCATGGAGGCAACCTTACGCTTAGCGCTCTCGACCTTGTCCGCTTCGGCTTTCTGCCGCATGGTGTCCAGCACGCCCCGCACGCTGTCGGGGCAGGGAGTCGGCTCCGGCTCTGGCTCTGGCGCAGTTCGCTCCGGCGCAGGCAAGGCCCGCTCCATGGCAAACGCATCGCCTACCGCGAGGTACATCTGCCTCACGCTCTCCGGCAGCTTTTGCAGCTCGCGCGTGTGCACCGCACGCGCCCTGTAACTGCGCATGAAGTTGCTGCACACCACGCTGTTCACAACTTCCATGTCCATCAAAGCCCAGTCGCGCAGTTGGTTTGGGCTGCCCACCGCCCGTTGCACGTCGTAGGGGAGCTTGGCAAACTCCTTTTTGCTGCCGTAAATGCCGTTTCGCATCGCCGCCGCCACCAGTGCCCACGCGCCTGCTTCGTCCAGCGTATTATCCGCCTGCATCTGTGCCAGCTTGTCCTTGATCTGGCCGATGGAAGGCGGGAACCCCTTCACGTCCGAGGCGACAAAAGCAAGAATCGCCGCTTCCACGCGCGGGTATTCCTCGCCGGGGAACATCTTGGCCCAGATAGCCACAGTGTTGGCTGCATCCCTGCCGTCCATGAAGCGCGGGTAGATTTCTTGGATCACGGCCATCGCCTTTTTCGTCTCCGTCAGGTTCATGGCAAGCCCTCCCTCAGTTCGGCAAGAAACGGGTTGTAGTGCGGCTTCTGTGCGGGCGCCTGTGTGGTTGCCTTCGCGTCGCGGCTTTCCCATGTGCGTACAGCGGCTCGCCAGTCCTTCATGGGCGTGCTGCCAATCTTCCAGCCTTTGGCGGAATAGTGATCAATAAACTTCTGCGGGTCAATGCCGTTTTTCCGCTGGGCGCAGTATTCAGCCACGTCCGCAACGCTTGGTGGAGTAAAGCGCTTTGCGCTTTGCTTCGCGCCCTTGGGTGCGCGGGCTTCGTAAACGTCATGGTCTTCGTCTTTGTCTTTATCATGGTCTTTGTCTTGGTTGCAATTGCTTGTATTTGCATGCAATTGGTTTTTTTGTATACCTTTTGCTTGCAATTGCTTTTCTCCGGAGCTTGATGGACGTCCACCGGACCTTGCGGCCTCGCTGCGCTTAGCCGATATTTCCCGGTAGCAATCCATGTCCCTGTCTATTTGCGCCCTGAGCATCGGCCATAGGTATCTCTCTCCGCCGGTGAGCGGTATAACATCGTCCTGCCGTGCGTGTTGTAGCATGGCAGTAATCAGCCGCCCTCGTTCACTCTCGGAGAGGGTTTCCAAGGCTTCCAACAGGTCATAATAGACCTTGACGTAGCTCAACCCCATTGCGATACCCCCTCAAGGGTCTACTTGATGTTCAGTCGGTATACCTTGGCGATCTTCTCGTCGATGGCCACCGCCACCAGATGGTAGATTTCCATGAACTGCGCATCCCCCAGTGAATCCACCAACATGTGGTGCTCGCGGCATAAGGGCATGGCCAGCAGCCCAAGGTGGTTGATCGTGCGGCGATCACGCCCCATCCCCACCCTGTCCACGTGGTGCAGGTCGGCACGTTTGCCGCATACGCCGCATTTCTTGTGAATCAGGCAGGCATACACATACCGCTCGATATCGTCGCACAGGGTGGAAAGCGGAACGCTTACGGGCACGTCGAACTCCAACACGAACTCAATCAGGAAGGTGATGTATTCTCGCGCGGTGGTCATATCGCAGTCCGCCAGCGAGAAGAGCTCCTTCTTGAGCGCTTCCATCGTTTCGTTCACAAACCGCCGTTTCAGCACCATCTTGATCTGGTTGAGCGTGTAGCCGCTCCATACCGCAATCTCGCCCATCAGGGCATAGGCCTTGCGGCGCTGCTCGGGGCTCAGCTGGCGGCCATCCGGCATGCCAACCTGTACCTCGTCATACTGGCGCAGGCAGAAGCGCTCCCAGTTGGTGTAGGACACATAGATGGTGAGGCCGTGTTCGTCGATGTTCACGATCTTTCCGGGTACGATCTCCATGCTTTCACCACCCATGCGAAGCCCGCGCATACCCCCCGCCCTACTACAAGCATCTGCATCCGCGGGCTTCGCTGCTTTTCCACGGCTCCCAATATCCATTCCCTAGGTACCACCGGCAGCAGTATGCCACCTGACCGTGGTCATTCGTATCATTCAGTCCCCCGCGCTACGGTGAGCGCGCAGCCCCGTGTCCTGTTGTGCGGTGTCTGGCCTTCGACCGCAGCCTTTGCCTGCACCTAGTATCCCGTTACCGCC
>Ga0351889_10082_pt1 | contig 37077 bp, 32 predicted proteins | sample TotcelFGM3001M14_FD_206767 | JGI IMG/M metagenome (GOLD analysis project Ga0351889, IMG submission 206767) | Enriched cells from coal bed in the Powder River Basin, Montana, United States - Total cells FGM rep3 HSBNCT.FGM.300.1.M14 ...
TGTCATGCATTGTGGAACTACCCCCTGTTTTCAGGGACAAAACGCGATATACAGGCGATATTATCTCTCTGGAGTATGTATAAACTGCAAAGGTTTCATCTTTTTTCCATCCTTTTCCTGACAAGATCAAAATCACTTTTGCCTATCTGACCACTCCATAGGGTAACGGTCATGAGCTAACGCAAGATCCGAATATTCGATCTTGTGAAATCCCGCTAAAACCGCCCTTTTGAGACCGCCGCCTTTTCTCTTGCCCCCCGTTCGGTTCTTCACTATAGTCTTGACAAACTAGGTCACAATTGCTCAATGTTTTCGATCATGTCGTAATCTTTACCCAATCGATCCCGATATATTCGCTGCAGCATGACCCAGACGTAACGCATCCAGAATCGTCAGTGCCTGCACCAAAAGTTTGCACTTCTAGGGTAACTGTTTCACCTCGCCATGCGGAGATGTCATAAGATAATTGCCTTATAACTGGGCCAGATAGTATTTCTTCCCCCAATGTATGTTGTCCTTCTGAGTCGTTCAGCAAAAATCTAATACCACCATCGTGATCTAATCGAACAACATCAAATATTATCTCTTTTGCGTTTTGAGGAAGAGTAACAGTTTTTTTAATGCCACCTTTAGCATGGACTGCCTGATATCCACTCGGTGTAGATTCACACGCGTCAATAACAATAACTCCTTGAGCATCACCCCACAGATCATACCATTTTATTCCAGTTTCCATGTTATGCCATGGCGCTACTGAACCAGATCTTTCCCAACCGCCTAAATCTTTATCGAAACCCCAATATAACTGGTGCTGATTAGTGTTGCCATACTCAGCAGGCACAACAAAAACGTTAGGTACTGGAGGATTAGGTGAGGGTTGAAACGACGAAATAAGAGCAGCAATAATGATTGCCCCCGCACCTATAAGAGCAACCGATAGTTCCATCTTCATGGTTCTCTCAGGCTCGCCTGCACCAATATGACATTTTTGGTATTGCCTTGTTTTATACAGGCTAATTCCAAGTTCTTTGAAGGCTTAGGTCATGAAAAGCTTACTGGTAATTTCCAAGCCATGCCAGCTAGACGTAGCCTATGTGGTTTCTGGATATGAGATTACGTGCGGGGGATGAGACCCCCGCATGTATGTTACGTTAGCCGTAGTTAATATTGCAGTTAGGAGTTCGTCTATTATCAAGGTGTCTTTTCAGGCTTAGACTCTTGATGTCGCGGATTTCCACATAACCGAAACTCTCAAATGATTTACAGTTATTCCGTAAATAGGTGAAGGCAATTATGGGACAAGAAGTCAAGATTTCAGCAAAAGATAAGGCCATTACTGGACTTAACCCCTATATATGGTTATTTAGCTCAGATGAGTCCTGGTTTGTTTTGGATCTGCATACTAACAAATTGTTTGCTCTCAGACCTAGAGAAGCAGAAGTTATAAAACGTTGGTTTGCTGGAGAAGGTTTAACCGACTTAGCTAAAGAGTATCCATCAGAAACGACTGAATTAGAAAGGCTTCGAAATGAGGGTTTGTTTGGCTGTCAACCACCTGAAGGTCTATCTTTTGGTGCCGAATGGGATGAAATTAAAAAAATGATCCTTAACAAACGATCCAGAACAGTCATCGAGTTAACCCAAAAATGTAATCTGCGTTGCAAATACTGCACCTTCAGCGGCGGATTTAAAGATCATAGAACGCACAGTTCAAAGACAATGTCAAAAGAGGTTTTAGAGAGTGCAATCAATTCTGCGTTCAAACATGGTGAAGAAGTAGAAGAGATAAACATTGGTTTTTATGGCGGTGAACCGCTGTTGGCTTTTCACTTGCTCAAATGGGCGGTTTACTTTGCTCGCACCAAATCAGCCCAAAAAAAAGTGACCTTTTCTATCACGACCAATGCCACTCTAGTTGATGAAAAAAAAGCCCGATTTCTAAAAGATAATGATTTCAATATATTGGTGAGTATAGACGGCCCAGAGTATATGCATAATCGCTATCGTGTGTATCCCAATGGATGCGGGAGTTACATGGCGACAGCAGAGGGTTTGAAGCTTCTTATTGACACATACCCATTAGAAATGCATAATCATATAGGGCTTAATATGGTCATACCCTCAATAGATTGGTTTAAACATCTTCAGGAATTGTGGAACAATGAGACGTGGTTGCCTAAGAGTATACGAGCACAAGCTGTTGTTATGGATCCGCCTGATGGCTTGCTCCTGCCACAACCCACCGACGGCGTAAGATTTGAAGACATTAAAGCAGGATGGTTAGAAAAAACAAAAATGGGAAAGGAAGCGGAAACAAAGTTATTGAGCGACATGTTTGACAAAGCATTTGCTGAAATACACCAGCGTTTGATCTACCAAGGACGAAGAAACTCTTTCTTTCCCAATGGTTGTTGCATTCCTGGTGTCAGGAAGATTTATGTTACTGTTGAAGGGAACTACCAAATATGCGAAAGAGTACATGGATGTCCCGATATCGGTAATGTGGAAAGTGGTGTCGATATAAATAAAATTAAGACGATCGTGGATGATTACATCAAAAACTCCTTTGAGGATTGTAAGGATTGTTTTGCTCTACCGAATTGCCAAATTTGCTTCGCAAATGCTTACGAAAGCAATGAGTACAGTCGCAAGAGAAAACGCGAGGCATGTGAATTCATGAGAGAATCAATAGCACAAAATTTCGCAGATTACGTTTTATTATGTAGGAAATATCCACATAAGATGGATGCCTGGGATAAAGTACTTATATCTTAATTTTCTTTAAAGATTTAGGATGTGAAGCGATATGGAGGAAATTAAAGCAAGCCAGAACACAGCCCGCGAAGCTTCCTGCAAATGTGGCTGTAAATGCAGACCCGACGTTGATCAGAGCAGTACATATAATAATGCATATAGTAGTTCGAAACAAGGCCCTGGCCAAGGTACATGTATGTGTAGCTGCAAGGAAACGGAAGAGAGAAATAACTCATACACTGCGACAAAAAAATAGTTGTGGATTGCGACTAACTCTCGACGTGTAGTGTCTATGTACTCAAGCTGCTAGGTAGCACAACAATAGCGGATTCTTCGCTTAGAGTCAAGGAGCAGGGGTATGAGGCTAATTCTAGCTTCTATGAGTACATATAACCTGTAAACAGCACCTTCAATTTTTAGTATCCTCAAAGCCATACCAATATTTTATAAATACCTTTTCGGCTCGATACTCCTGATATTACGCGGCGAATTGTAGTTTTGCTTTTCGGTTTTGCAGCTATCGAAAAATCGATATCGGCTAATTGTAAACCTAGATTTATCAAAAGTATAGGAATGGATAGTTAGGTGAAAGAGGATTTAGCTGATTTTAGGAGATTTGCAGAGGCGGTACGTGTAACCTGCATTTAGCTCTACAGCATTTTCTCTGATGTTGCAAGAATGTCATGGAACTATTATTTCTTATTCCCTTTATTCTTTTTAGGATTTTCTCGTTTACTAACAACTTTCTTCGGCTTGGTCGTTTTTTGTGGCATAATATGAGCATCTCTATCCTCATCGTATATCAAGGGCGACCTCGATCCAGCCGGAAAACGTGCCAGTCATACTTACAAAAGTTTCTAATAACAAGAGCATACATGGTTCTATGGCATTGTGAAAAGATTTAAGTAAAATGCCATAGAACCATTCTTCCATGCACCGCACCCCCTCCGGCGATCGCCGCCAGGCCCTCCAGACGGAAGCCTGGGAGCTGGCCCGCGACGCCCGCGCCCTGCAGAAGACCGCCCGTGCACCTGCGGCCCGCCAGGAGGCACAAAGGCTGCAAGGAGAGGCGGATCTGGCCCTGGCAGAGGCCGAGGCCCTCAAGCTCCAGGCCAGGCTGGAGGACCTGACCGTGTGGCAGATGGCGAAGGTCAAGCAGAGCCGCAAGGGCTCGAAGACCTACACCTACTGGATGGCCTCCTGGCGCGAGGGCGGCAAGACGCGCAATGTGCACCTGGGGAGCGCCAGGAAGATGGATATCGAGGAAGCCCGCCAGAAGGCCAGGGAGAGGAAGGCGGAGGCGCTTGGAGCCCCGCCCGTAGATGCAGCTCCTCTGCCTCTTGAATAGTATTATTACAACTCAGAGGCGAATCTTCGTTGACCTGCCTACAAAAGTACTGATCAATGTTAATTAAAATAGTTTAGATAGGATCTGTCCAGTATTCTGTTCAGATCTATACGTAATCGTCTATATGATTCTTAAAGAGTGTATTATGTTCTATGAGATATCTGCTCGCAATCATGGCCGCTTGCATCCTGATGGTCTTCATGAACACGGCCTCAGCCATGAATGAAGATATTTCGGATTTGAAGAAGCTTATCTCGGGCAATGAAGATACGCGCATGAATTCCCAGGATCTGGCTTTCTTCCTTGCCACTCATAATTACAACGCTGTGCCGAGGGGTGGCTATGTGGAGCTGAATCTGAACGGCATAATCTACAAACTCATCTCCAACAGCGAAAAACCAGGATTATGTGACATAGAATATTGAACTGGCTATTTGGAGGGATTATATAATGACATCAAAAAGAAGGACTAACGACTTAATTGTATCGCAAATTTTGAAACTATGCGTGCCCGGTGCGAGCAAAACAAGGGTTGTGTATCAGGCCAATCTGAACTTCTTGACGGTAAATCCATATTTAAATAATTTGATAAAAAATGAATGCATTGAAGCTGTCCATGAGGGCTCCAGGGTTGTCTATAAAACTACGCCAAAAGGGATGGATCTGAAAGAGAGATTTGAGCAGTTTCATAGCGCCATAGGTGAGCTGTATGCATGTGTTTGATTTGAAGCCTGAAACCCTATGGAGCGAAAGTGCCGGTATAATATCAGTAACCAGCATTTCTTAGGCTCCAATCCAAACCCACCTTCTTTTCTCCTGCAGCTTCCTATAATATTCGGCATCGAACTGAGCCAAGCTCATCTCTTTGACTGCGATCAAGTCTTATCGGAGCCTGCTCTGAATTTACTTGCCGAATACCTTTTGAGCCAAAGCGCTCAGGATTGGACCCGCCAGATCGATCATTTCAGTTGAATAAATCCAGCCCCCACCAATACGACCTTCGACCATGATCGCCTTGCCCTCATGCTTTTTAACAGAAATCTCCTGGGCCTCAGGAGGCATTGCGGCTTGCATAGGCATTTCAGTTAGCCTCACAACATTTCCTGCTTCTGATTCAGGAAGGAGAATCGTTAGCTTTCCGTCTTTCACCATACACAAAAACTTTTCGTTGCTATTCACAAGAACACCTCCACTAAACTAAAGGGCCTAAACTAATTAAGATTTAGCCTGAGTACATGATGGTCAAAGGAAATTACGTCTTTTACTATTCTTGCACACAAACCCTACAGGACGCGCAATGTGCACCTGGGGAGCAGCAGGAAGATGGATGCCGCGGAAGCCCGCCAGAAGGCCAGAGCGATGAAGGCGGAGGCGCTGGGAATGCAGGGCCTTCAAATCATTTTTTATGAATAGATCGCTGGAGAGATCCAGGAAGGAGGATAAAGACCCAGACTCCCCAGCGTGGTGGGAAAAACATCAACCTGATCGATAATAATCACTTTAAAAAACTATAATAGACGTTCATTATATTTAGTCTTTTCTATTTGAGATAGCTCCAGGTCAGGAAAGTGCTTAAAGCAGTCCCATGTTCTCAAGCTGCATCCTGACGATCCGTGCGCCTTCTTCGCACTCCTCCGGCGATTTGCCGCCCGTGATCACCAGTTTACCGGAGCTGAAGATGAGCACTACCACTTTGGGCACCTTGATCCTGTAGACCAGCCCAGGAAACTGCTCCGGCTCGTACTCGATGTTCTCCAGGCCCAGGCCCAGGGCGACGGCGTTTAAGTTCAAGTCCGACTTCAGGTCTGAGGAGGCCACAATATTCTGAACGTGGATCTCGGGCTGCATATCGATCTTCTCGAAGCCCATGGACTTGAGCTTCCTGGCCAGGGTGGCGATGACGGTGCGAACATCCTCGACGTTCTTGGATCCGGTGCATACTACCTTGCCGGAAGTGAATATGAGAAAAGCAGCTTTAGGGGCCTTGACCCTGTAGATGAGACCGGGAAACTTCGCCTTGTTGTACTCGGCGCCCTTCAGCTCGGCTTCAATCCTGGGCAGGTCAAATGTATCCGCCAGCTTGGTGGATGCCACCACGTTGACGATATCTATTGCGGACTTCATATGCACGTATATCTCCGAACCCCTCTTTATATAGTACGGCATTGGGCCGATGGTGTGCCCTGAATAATGCCGCCAGCATTAAAAAGAGGATTCATTTCGCAAATCTGGCCAACGTCGCTTTCCTGCGCGTCCACTTCTGCGACTCACGCTGCAGATCTTCTTGCTCTATTGCTTGCCGGCCTGCCCTTCCAATCAAGTTGTCTCTGTTTTTCCTGGGACGCCCCATACTCATCCCCACCGAGAAGAAAAATACATCCTAATCGTATACCCTAATTTGATTTCTGCATGTGAATTCAGAGCTATACAATTGCATTATGTTAGAATTGTTATATTATATAAATCTAATGGTTTGGTCGATCTTAGCGTTTTGGTCCTGTTCCGTTTAACGATAATCTGGTTTTAAAGAAATTATTTATATGATTATGCTATTTGTCAGAAGTGTAGGAGGAAGCATCATCAGAGAAGTTACTATCAAGGTCGCAGACAAAGAGGACCTGGAGTTCATGCTGGGCCTGGAGAGCTTGGGCATGAAAAGAACCGTGGCCTGCGTCATAACATTTCTCAAGGATCTGAAAGAGAGATCTGCCCGGGAAATCGAAATGGCTACGGGCCTGAGGCAGCCGGAAGTCAGCATCGCTATGCAAATCCTGAGAGAAAGGAACTGGCTCACTGAACATGAGATCAAGAGCAGCGGAAAAGGCAGACCCTTGAAAATCTATGCTTTACGAGCGACCATTGACGAAATCATAAATTATTGCGAAGCTGAGAAAATCAGGGAATCTGCCAGGTTCTCTGAGACCATCCAGAGGCTAAAGGAATTGACAATCGCTTGATCAGAAGGCAACATCCGCCTAACTATTTTTGTGCCCAGGCCCACCGCCTCTTCGACCGTCACCAGATATTTCATCAGGAATATCCTATGCCACTGTAAAAAGAATAGCAGGAGCCAGCCGTAAAGGGAGGACGAGGGGGAGGCTGCCTCCATTCGAACAAATAGTAGTAATAGTTAAAAAAGATCACCCGTGCGTAGCGAAAGTGATTTCAAGCATCGAAGCCCGCCAGAAGGCCAGAGAGAGGAAGGCGGAGGCACTGGGGATAAGAACCTTCTGAATAGTCCCTAAACGAAAAATCTTTCCTTAATCCTATACAAAAATACTAATTAATGTTAAGAATGATTGTTTCGATAGGATCTGTCTAATATCATGATAAGATCTAGACATAATCATCTATATGATACTTAAAGAGTACATTGTACTCTATGAGAGGGAATACGAAATATCTGCTGGCAATCATGGCTGCTTGCATCTTGATGGCTTTCATGAACAAGGCCTCAGCCATGGGCGAAGATATTTCGGATTTGAAGAAACTTATCTCTGTCAACGAAGACATTCGCATGAATACGGCAAGATCTGTAGACTCGTTCCCAATGGCGATAAGCCGGGATTATGCGATACAGCATTCTAATGTTGAATTTTCGTGATTATAACTACGGGAGGGGAAGAACATGAGATCAAAAACAAAAGCCAACGATCTGATTGTATCGCAGATTCTTAAGACATGCGCAAACGGTGCCAGTAAGACGAGGATTACGCATAAATCCAGCCCGAATTCGATGAAAGTGATATCGTATTTGCTTCTAATCGATGAGGGGTTCATTGAGGTTGTTACTGAAGGATCCAGGATTGTTCATAGGGCGACTCCAAGAGGAATAGACCAGATAAAGAAGTTCGAGCGCTTGCTTGGCAATGCAGATAAACTGATTGTGAAACCTGAGACTTGCCTGCAAAGTTCATGTTGAAGGAAACTGGTATTCCAAATTCTAGTCAAGGAGCGGAACAATGAAGAGAAGCCGACAGGAAATAATCTCGCAAATACTGGAAATATGCATTAATGGAGCCAGTAAGACCAGAATTGTGTATCAGGCTAACCTCAACTTCAAAATGGTAAATCCCTACCTGGATCTTCTGATTAAAAATGAGATGATACAGGTCAACGAAAAACAGGTTAAGCTATACGAAACTACGCTGAAGGGCAAAAGTCTGCTGGAAAGATTGCAAAAAGTCCATGGTGAGCTATCTGAGTTGTGATGACGGATCACTCCTCAACTCACGCCGTCTCCCTATCCCGCTCCGAAAACAAACCTCACTTCCTCCCATGCCTTCTCCAGCAGCTTCCCGTAATATCCCGCATCGAACTCCGACGCCGTCTTCTCCGGCTCCACCTCCCACTTTTTGGCATCCTTTACCACATAGCCTATCTCCATCCCCGGTGCCAGTGAAATGCCCTGCTTCAGGTGAGCCTGCACTGCCGAGGCTTCAGCACACCTGCGGGAGTAGCTCAGCCTGCTAACCCTGCGATGAATGGCCAGCTCCCGCACGTCAGCCTCTACAAGCCCGTCCATGTATCTTCTGGCAACGCCTCGGGCCCTGGGCTCTATCCACTTCAGCTCCTCCCGGCTTGTAGCCTCACCCAGGACATCAAATAGCTCCTGCTGCATGCGGAGCACGTACTCGGGCGTGTCTCCTTTGCGGGCCATCATCCCCCGGATCTTCGTCTTGCCCGTGTCCAGCCGCCCGAAGTAGCGGTTGTAGGCCCCGGAGCCATCGGCCATGGGCAAAAAAGCGATCCAGTCGTAGGAGTCCACCTCTGTCAAGATGCCCGTCCCCCTCTCCACGGCTTCCTTGAAGCTCGCTATGGGCTCGCCTATAACCCATAAACAGTCCACAATGCCGTGCAGGACCTGGAAGTTCATGCCCTCGGCCAGCTCCTTGACCTGCATGAGCAGCTCCCTTGAGACCTCTGTAATCCTCTCGTGGACCTGGATCTGGCCGAACTTGGCGTTTCTGTAGCCGGTGTAGCCGAAACAGGTTACTAGCATCCACTTCAGGACCGAATCTATGCCTGCGTAATCCGGGTTGGTCTTCTTCAGCCTCTTGGTCTCGATGCGCAAATTGAGCAGCTCGGAGAGCACGGTGCTGAGAAAGCCCTTCAGCTCGGGATGCTCGATGGTTTCAGGGGAGAGGTTGTACTTGACGATGATCGAAGGGTAGAGGGAAGTGAAGTCGATCTGGTGGACCTTCTCGTACACGCCCGGTTCGGGCTGGAAGATCATGCCTCCTTTGTCGCAGGCCCTCAGCTCCGTGATGTTCCTGAGGCCCTCAGCGTCTCGCTTTCTGAAGGGCACGGCCACGCCCCGACGCAGCGCCTCGTAGACCTCGTAGCTGGATATGAGCGTGCCGGGTGTGAAGCGGGAGGTAAGATTCGGAGAGAGGCCGGATAGCCGGGAGGCCATGAGGACACCCTTCAGCCCGCTCTCGGCATAGACGAAGCTCTTGGCTGTGTCTATCAGCACCCGGCCCTCGGGGATGAGGGCTCCGTCCTTGTGGTTGACTTTTCCATAGCTCCAGTAGGATTTGGATGCCATCGGCTTGTAGAAGCCGGTGCGGCTGATGGCTGGCTCCAGGCCGTATCTCCTGGCCTTGCGAACTATGAGAGGAATCCAGGTGTCGGCATGGGGACAGAGAATCAAATCCGGATCATGGGCTTTGATCAGCTCCATGAGATCGGAGATGACCAGTCTCTCTGGCCCTTCCAGCCTCCGCTTGCGGCCGTTGAGGATCTCAATGCAGGAGATCTCCCTGGGCATAGAAGGATCTCCGGCCACCTTAAGCTCAAGGCTGGTCAGAGGGATCTCAAAGTCGGGTGAGAACCGGGACTCGTCTCTGTCACCGCAAGGGAAGAGGTCGTGCTCGGCCAGGTAGCGCTGATCCTGGCGGACGTCCACATTGTAGAGCTCGGCCTGATGGTGGGTTTGGATCTCGATCTTCTCGGCTACTTTGCGGCTGGCGTAGATCCTGTGGCCCTGGAAGGTGCCGAAGATGGTTCGGAAGCTGCATTCCTCCGCCTTGAAGCGGCTCTCCAGGGCCTCGATCATCTCCCTGTGTGCAGGAGGATCATTCAGGTGCATATAAAAGGAGGGAGGATAGGCGGCGCAGGCTTTGGTGAGGCCACGCTCCCGGCCCCAAAGCTCCACACAGCCTTTGTAATAAGAGTCGAAGATCCACATAGGTCTATTCTTCTCGCCCCCTCTCTTGCTCCTTCATCATCTCCACCAGCACCGAGAATACAGCCGCCTCCAGCGGATCATCCAGCGCATAGAATGCCTCGCTGGAGTGCTTCTTGGCCATCTCTGCCACCTTTTGCCCGTAAACCTGATCCTCCTTCTTAAGCGCCCGGCTGGCCTTCAGCCATCTGGAAGAGACGTCCTTCACGCCCATCCTCCCGCTCTCAAATCCTCGCCCCACATCTACTCCCCCAGGCAGAACGTCGCCGGCCACAGCTCCACCTCGCGCTCCTCTGGCCTGCTCCTCTCCTCCAGCCTGCTCTTTATCATCTCTTCCACCTCGCCTGGCCGGGCGTGGAAGACCTCCGCCAGGATCTCCTTGGCCGTCTCCAGCTCCATGGCCCTGATGCTTGCCACCGGCCTGAGCTCGATCGGCCGGGCCTGCTGCTTCCAGGGCCATCTCATGAGTATGCCTCCAGAGTTCTCTGGTTCTCCCTCGCCCGCGGGTGGGCTTTGGCCGCCAGCCTCGGCTTCTCTCGGGGGCCTTCCTCAAAGTAGAACACCCGGTCGGCATTCTGAACCAGGTCCTCGAAGAAAGGGTCAATCCCTGGAGCGTAGAGCAGCACGGCGGCCTCCTTTGAGGCATCGCTCAGAGCATGAGAGACGTACTCGGTCATCTCTCGAGCGTCCTCGTAAAGGAGAGGTTCATGCTCGATGAGAATCAGCGAATGGTGGGCCTCCTCCAGGATGGTCATGAGCTGGAAGACGGTAAATCCCCGGCGGATTTCCAGGGTCTCAAACCTGCGGTCCAGCCTGGAAAGGATGGCGGAGGAGTTGCCGGTGACGTAGAGCACCTTGAACCGTTGCAGGTTCAGGTTTCGGTTCAGGGCCTGGATGAACATCTCCCTGGGAGCCGTCAGGGCATTGAAGGACCGGGACCGGAGGGAGACTGTGGGAAGAAGCTCGAAGTCCATGCTTAAAAGTGGGAGCTACGGGGATATGAGGGCGAGCCGGGAGCGGGGCGAAAGTGTATATGAATGCAGCTTAAAAGATCTGGATTTAAGAGATACACAATGACGATTCTCGTGGGCTGTAGCGGCTGGTCTTATGATGATTGGGTGGGGAAATTCTACCCACTGGAGCTGGCCAAGAGGAAGGGCGATTGGTTCTCTTACTATGCCCAATTCTTCAACACCGTGGAGATCAACAGCACCTTCTACCGGCCGCCAGGCGAGCTGCAGGTCCAGTCCTGGATAAAGAAGGCCGTGGATTTGAAGGGCTTTGAGTACTCCGTGAAAGTGCCCCAGCTCGTCACTCACAAGGCGCTCGTGGAGGGAGATCCGGAGAAGGCCATCTTCTGGGCTACCTCCTTCGAGAAGACCTGCGTGAAGCCCCTGGCAGAAGCAGGCCTTTTGGGCGGCGTGCTGCTACAGCTCTCCCCCTACTTCAAGAATGACGGCCCGGCTCTCACCGGCCTGAAAGGTGTTCTGGATGCCGTTTCTCATGAAGAGTACAACTATGCCGTCGAGTTTCGGCACAGGAGCTGGCTGGACGATAGCCGTAAGGAAATGGATCCCGCAGCTCTGGAGGCTCTGAGGGAGAGGAATGTAGCCAATGTCCTGATCGATGGCCCTGGGCTTCATGTAGGCACGGAGCAGACTGCGGATCATGCCTACTTGCGCTTCCATGGCCGGAACTACGATATCTGGTATAAGGGCGAGAAGGAGGACGACCACAGGCTGGATAGATACGACTATCTCTACAAGAAGGAGCAGCTTGAGTCATGGGTGCCTCGTATCAAGGAGGCCGAGCTAAAGGCCGCCAAGGTGAGGGTGTACTTCAACAACCATGCTCGATCTAAGTCTGTGAGGAACGCCTTTCTGTTGATGGACATGCTTTCGATAGAGCACAAGTCAAAGGAGATCCAGCTACAGGACCAATTCACGCTCGGGGAGTTTTAGTTTAGATATACATGCGCAGCAGCAGCCTTACCCTGGCAGCTTCGAATCTCTTGGCGTGAGGACGGCAAGACGCGCAATGTGCACCTGGGGAGCAGCAGGAAGATGGATGCCGAGGCAGCCAGGCGGAAGGCCAGAGAGAGGAAGGCGGAGGGGCTGGGGATGAGGGGTAGAAGGTTTTGGGGAGCAGGGAGACGGTAGGGTAGAAAAGAAGGTGGCCCCAAGAAATTATTTGTAGTGGCCTGGAAGCGGGGCGTCAAACATTTCCGCCATTGAATTCATAAATTGATCACCTAAAAGACGTTCGTCTCCTCAACATGATAATGGCTAATCAATATGATGCCAAAGAGCTCAATGTCTCGTTCGATGGTAGGAAGGTTATAAGCATGGCATTGGAAAAAAGCAAAGCAAAGAAAGTCCTGAGCTACCGATGGGCGGTGTTCGGGATCCTGGCCTTTGCTTACTTCTTTGTATACTTCCACAGGGTTTCTTCGGCGGTCGTATCTACCGACCTGCAGATCACCTTCGGAGTGAGCACGGCCGCCTCCATCGCACTTTTGAGCTCTGTGTATTTCTACGCCTACACTGTCATGCAGTTGCCGTCTGGATTATTGACCGACAACTGGGGACCACGCAAAACGGTCAGCCTCTTCACGCTTATAGCCGCGGCCGGCGCGATTCTCACCGGGATCGCATCTACTTTCGAGACGGTCATCGCAGGACGTTTGTTGATCGGCATAGGCGTGGCCATGGTTTACATCCCCACCATGAAGATCCTGGCCGCCTGGTACCGCAAGAATGAGTTCGCTTCTCTTTCCGGTATCCTGCTAGCGGTGGGCAACATCGGAGCCCTGAGCGCCGCTGGCCCTTTGGCTTTGATGTCCGACGCCCTGGGCTGGCAGCAGGTATTCATCATACTGGGCATGATCGCGCTCGTCCTGGCGGCTTTAGTCTGGATGATCACTCGGGATCGGCCCTCGGACATGAACCTTCCCAGTATCCAGGAGATCGAGGCCGAGGAGAAAGGTGAGCCAATAACTGATACCAAGACGATTGAGAAGATTCCCATGGGCAGGGCGCTCAAGATGACCTTCGGGGCAGGCATGAAGTTCTGGCCCCTGGCCATATGGTTCTTCTTCATGTACGGCAGCATGATGGTCTATCAAGGACTATGGGCGGGACCGTTTTTCCATGATATCCTGGGATGGGACAGGCCCACCTACGGGCTGGTGCTAACCTTCATCGGGATAGGCATGATCTTGGGCTGCCCTACTGCTGGGTACATCTCCGACAAGATTCTAAAGTCCCGCAAGAAGGTGCTCATAATAGGGACCGTGGTGTATACGATCATCTGGGCGATAATATGGATGACCTCTGGGCATATCACCAGTATTGAGACCTATATGGCGATAAACTTCGCCTTCGGCTTCTTCGGCGGGTTCTTCGTGGTGAGCTATGCTCAGATCAAGGAGCTGTTCCCCATAAGCATTGTGGGGACGAGCACCGCGGCTCTCAACATATTTCCCTTCGCCGGCGGGGCCATACTGCAGCAGGCCTCCGGCCTGATGCTGGCCACCAGGTCCCTGGAATCCTACCAGGGCTTATGGCTGTTCATGCTGATATGCATGATTATCGCTACGGTGGCGGCCTTGCTGTCCAAGGAGAAGGAGCCAGGCAAGGCTAATAACTATTAGATTTTGTCATCTAGGTAGAGAAGCAGTATGCGGGTAATTCTCCATGTCGATTTGGATGCCTTCTTTCCTTCCGTAGAAGTTCGAGAGCACCCAGAATTGAAGGGTAAGCCGGTAATTGTTGGAGCGGATCCAAAAGAAGGCAAAGGCCGGGGCGTCGTTAGCAGCGCCTCTTATGAAGCCCGGAAGTTCGGCATCAGATCAGCCAGGCCAATATCCAGAGCCTGGAAGCTGTGCCCGGATGGCGTTTATCTGAGACCCCATTTCGATCTCTATATCCTGGCGTCCAATAGCATAATGAAAATTCTCAAGATCCATGCCGATAAATTTGAGCAAGGCGGGATAGATGAAGCATACCTCGACATATCGAGCCAGGTAAAGGACTTCGACGAGGCAAGCGAATTTGCCGGGAAATTGATGGAAGAGGTCCTGGATAAGGAGAAATTGACGTGCTCGATAGGTGTCGCGCCCAATAAGATGCTTGCCAAGATCGGTTCCGATTACAAGAAACCTTATGGTCTGACCGTAATTAGAGAAGAGAATGCGAAGGAGTTCCTCTCGCCTTTAAAAGTCAGGAAGATACCGGGCGTGGGTCCCAAGACCGAGAGAAGGCTAAAAGACCTCAAAATCGAGACTATAGGCGATCTGGCCGCCATAAATCCTGAGCAATTAACTCGACTCTTTGGCGTTTGGGGCAGCAGGCTTCATGAATACGCCAGTGGCATCGATTACAGTGAAGTCATAGAAGGATATGAGACAAAATCGATCGGTAGGGAAGTGACCTTCGAGAAGGATGTGGACGATGGAGGCCAAATTCTTGGGATCCTGGATGAATTGGCGGAAGAGATACACAAAGAACTGGTCGATAATGGATTTCGCTTTAAAACCATCACCATTAAAATCAGGTACGAGCATTTCGATACCTATACTCGCGCCAGGTCTCTGTCTTTTCCGACGAATGACCTGGATATTCTCAGGAATAATGCCAGGAGATTGATCGATGCTTTCTTGAGGGGCAAAAAGAAGATCAGATTGATCGGGCTGAGAGTCTCAACTCTGATATATAAAAACTAGGCCAATAGACCATGAAGCTTACCTTTGATAAAGGCACAATTCAGATTCAAGGAGATGTCCGGGTCCCGAATTCAACCTGGGATGAGCGCTCCAAAACTTACAGAGCAATGGCCCTGTATTACAGGGATATCATCGATTTCTTGAAGGCATCCGGCTTTGAATTCAGAGATGACGTTCTAAATCTCCTGCCCTGTCCCGAACTGCAAAGCATGGTTGTATTGAGGGATTATCAGAACCAGGCCCTGGATGCTTGGATAGCTAACGGCAATCGAGGCATAATCGTTCTTCCCACAGGAAGCGGCAAAACACTTGTCGGAATAAAAGCCATATCCCTGCTGAATACTCCGACGATTGTAATCGCTCCAACCCTCGATCTGGTGGATCAGTGGCGCACCAGGCTGAAGAAAGAGTTCAAGACAGAGGTCGGGGTATTGGGTGGAGGTGAATGGGACATAAGAGCCATAACAGTATCCACCTATGACTCCGCATACATTCACGCCGATAAGCTCGGGAATAAGTTTGGTTTGATAATCTTTGATGAGGTCCACCATCTCCCTGCCGCAGGATACAGAAACATTGCTGAGATGTTCGCTTCTCCTTATCGGATGGGCTTGACGGCTACCCTGGAGCGAGAGGATGGTCTTCATGCGGAGCTAAACCGGCTCGTGGGCGGGAAGGTCTTCGAAAAGCGGGTAAAAGAGCTTACTGGAACCCATCTATCACCTTTCAGGGTTGAGAAGATCACAGTTGGGCTAACCGAAGAAGAGAAAGAGGAATATGAGATAAGCCAAAAAATTTTCTCAGACTATCTCGTCAAAATCAAACTCACCATCAGAAGCCCAGCCGACTTTCAGAAGCTGGTTATGAGGAGCGGCAGAGATCCGGGAGCCAGAAGAGCACTCCTTGCCAGGAATAAAGCCAGGGACGTAGCCTACAACAGCATATCGAAGACACGGAAACTCGCCGAGATCCTGAAAAAGCATAAAGAGAGTAAGATATTCATCTTCACCGAGCATAATAAGCTGGTCCACCGAATCTCAAGGCAATTCCTGATACCATCGATTACCTATCGAACCACAACCAGAGAGAGAAGCGAGACTCTGGACAGGTTCCGCTCCGGTGTTTACCGGGCCGTCGTCACCTCCAAAGTCCTGGATGAGGGCATAGATGTTCCAGATGCTGATGTGGGCATTATTCTGAGCGGAACGGGGAGCGAGAGGGCTTTTATCCAGAGGCTGGGCAGGATTCTTCGCAAGAAAGAAGGGAAGGAAGCAGTGCTATACGAGATCGTATCCGCTGAAACAAGTGAGGTCAACACTGCAAGGAGAAGAAAAAGACCATTGAAGCAATAGGACAAAAAGAATGCTTACCAGCGACCTGCTTGTTACGAAGATTTCTAAGGGAAAGATCGAGCCTGTTTATGCTCTTCTGGATCAGGATAACCTGGAGATTGCCCGCTCGGTTATTGGCGTTTTTCAGGAGCATGTGGGCAGGACATACGATGAGCTTATCGAAGAGCTGGAGGGCATTGAAGAGATCAACTACCGCTTGATCAGGGGACTGGCCCAGATCCTGGAGAGGAGATGCTCGATAGAATCGGACGCGGTTATAGATTCAATTGCAGCCAGGAAGATGGTATTTGAGGAATCCAGGGGATTTATTACCAACCTGGAAGAGAGGGAGATGGTTCTCGATAAGGTCGCCAGGAAGCTATCAATTGAGCCTGTTGACCTGGAAAAGGCTCTTTGGGCAGACCAGGAAGGAAACCTCGTCATAAAAGCGTTTCAAACCATTGCCCCGGAGGATCTGCTCAGGCATTACAATCTATCTCTGGCTCAGACATTGCTCTTCAGAGCAACGGGAATGGAGATTCAGATAGAGGATAACTACCAGCCAGTGTTCAGGAAAATCAAGCAGCTGGGCCTCATCTACTCCATACAGGATGGCAAGATATCCCTGGAAGGACCTCTTTCCCTGTTCAAGCTAACCGAGAAATATGGCTCCTCCTTCGCAAAACTGCTGCCCACCATAATGGAGTCCAGCAGATGGAGTTTGAGGGCCAGCATATCCCGGAAGACATTTCAGGGAAAGAGGATTTACGATTTCACTCTGGACCATACCAGTAGATCTATTTTCGGCATCGAGTCTGAAACGACGGATATTGCCTTCGATAGCGCCATTGAGAAGGAATTCTATCAGCTTGGCTTCAAGGGCTGGGTAGTTAAAAGAGAGCCGGCTGTACTGAAAGCCGGCCAGTATGCCTTTATTCCAGACTTTTCCCTGGAGCGAAATGGCACCAGGATATACGTTGAGATCATCGGCTTCTGGACACCGGAATATCTCAAGCATAAGATTCAGAAGCTGAACGATCTGCAGGAAAAAGAAAGCATGATTCTGCTCGTGAACAGAAACCTGGCATGCACGAGCTCAGAATTCCAGGCAGACAACCTCCTTTTCTATGATAAAAAAATTCCACATCTGGAGATAATCAAGATTCTGAGGAGATATGAGGAAAAGCAGCAGGCAGAAGAGATTGCAAAGCTGAAGGGTATGGAAATATCATTTGGCAGCGAGAGAAGTGTTATTCACCTCGATGATGTTGCCAGGAGATACGGCGTTAGTCTAGAGGCTTTCAAAGAAGTGATCAAAGACCGGAAAAATCCCGACTATTCACTACTGGGAGACCAGCTTGTAAGCAAGCAGGTCCTCGAAACGATCCAGGGCGAACTGATTGGTATGAAGAGGCATGTTGATGCCCTAAAGATCTTCAAGAGATATGGAATAAAAGCTTACAGCCAGGCACTCAGCATGCTCGGATATAGGGTAAAATGGAGCGGACTGGACCCGGAAAATGCAGAAATCGTTAAGATGTGAAAATTCCGCGGGGTAAGTGGTAAGGCCATGAAGAAGACCATTCAGACGAGAGATGTGCTGCCGTCTGCAGGCGAGATGGAAGAAAGGGAAGACGAATTCTCCCTTGCCTCAGAAGAGCTTGTCGGCAGCATCCGGCCCCTCATAGAGCAGGCAAAGGCCCGTGTCGCTCAATCAGTGAACTCAGAGCTTGTGCTTCTTTACTGGCGAATCGGGAAGACGATACGAGAGGAGATATCTGCGAGAAAGATCGCGGGCCAGGAGAAAGGCATCGCGGATCTGCTCAGTGAGACTCTCACCACGGAATATGGCCGGGGATTCAGCCGCAGCAACCTGTTTCATATGATCCGGGTGGCCGATACCTTTGGAGACGAGAGAACAGTGCAGACAGGAGGATGATTATGTGCGAGGGTAAGAACCCTGACACTAAAGCATAGTTTGATATGTTAATAAGGTTCTCACAAATGAGGGTGGAATCGTACAAATCATAGGTTTCCAAATCCATAAACAGGTGGGCTTCTCTATTAAGCCAGAATATCATAGCTTGTTAACCTATCGTCTCATATCAAGAGGAGTTGAATGAGGTATAATTGTGCATTGCTATTGTGTTTAATTCTATTATTGTGCTCAAATTGTACCTCTGCTCAATTATTTAAGATAAAATTTTTAGGTGAAGTTGCAGACATCACCCCAGATAAAAGTGAGTGGACTATTAGACTAACCACACCGATTGATGTTGTTGGTGCGGAGTTTAAATCAAAACAGAGTGGTTCAGGCAAAAATATTTTTATAGTATCTTCTGGGATAAATACTATAAATATCGCTACAGACGATACCTGCAAGGTCCTTTATAGTTTGAGTAAAGCTCCAGAAGATATAAATGTGGGTGATATCGCCGAGGTCTTTGGATATTATATGGGAAATAATAAAAATAAATCAAATTTGATGCATTATATCAGTATAAATAACTATAATAATTATATTAAGAATAATAACCTTGTTTTATCCGATTTCGGACTCTCCAAATGGGGAATTGATAATAAAGGTAATTTTGGTATGGAGGCAGATCTCAAAGGGATGAATACTCCAAATGATCAGCCTCCTCGAATTATAGATATTACACCAGACCAGCAAAGCCCGCAGGGCATAGATTCAGCCGTGACTTGGTTTGCAAAGGCGTTTGATCCCGATAACGATCCCATTTACTATCAGTTCTGGCTAAGAGGACCACGCACAGGAGAGGAGTGGCAGATAGTTCAGGACTGGGGCACAAGTAATACCTGGACTTGGAATGCGGGAAAAATGGATGAAGGATCATCGAGCATAAGAGTGTGGATAGCAGATGGAAATAATGCGGACTACAATAATAGAGATGATTCAAAAGAATATAAGGGATATCAAATAAGGTCCGAAACGATTCCAAGTTCTAAGACTGAAGCAGTAAAAGGCCCAACTTCATCGTCGTCTACCAACTCGAATTTGCCGCCGAGTCTAGTTGACTTGGCATCGGATGTGTTTAGTCCACAAAGTACTGGCACTACTATAAACTGGAGGGCGACTGCGACCGACCCGGAGAATGATCCTATCTACTACAAGTTTTGGCTCAGAGGGTCCGGGACAGGTGGCTACTGGCAAGCAGTTCAGGATTGGAGCACCAATAGCGCCTGGCCCTGGAAGACTGATGAGAAGGATATTGGATCTTCAGATGTGCGTGTAGGTACCAGAGATGGGAATCATGCAGACCTCGAAAACATGGATGACTTTAAAGAATCTTATGATTATGAAATAATAGAAGGATCAAACCAACCACCAAGCATTGTTAGCTTGACACCAAATCTGCAGGGCCCTCAAGCGGTAGGATCTGTCGTAAACTGGATAACAGCTGCGACCGACCCAGAGAATGATCCCCTCTACTACAAGTTTTGGCTCAATGGGCCAAGAACTAGCGGAAATTGGCAGATGGTTCAGGACTGGAGCACGAGTAGCACTTGGTCCTGGAAGATCCAGGATTCGGACATGGGTTCGTCCAGTGTTCGTGTGTGGGTCAGGGATGGGAAACACGCGGGCACGCTAGATACAGACAGTTTCAAGGAGTATAATGATTATCAAATAAAATCCAAAGAGCTCGCTCAGCTCAACGTCCAGGTCACTAATGATGTCTATAGCGAAAATGATAGACATTTGTATTATTGTCAAGAAGGCAAATATATCTCGTTCAAGAATAGAATTTATCTCATTGGACCTGACCTTGGTAAGGTAAAGAGTGTGAAGTACGTCCTTCACGAGAGCTTCCAGGAAAATCCTGCCCCAGACTCGGAGGAGAGAGCCAATAACTTCGAGATGTGGATAATGACCTGGGGCCGTTTCCCCATAAAAGCACTCATAACGACCACGAACGGCCAGAAGTTCGAAAAAGATTATGAATTCTCTTTCAAGTCTAAGGTAGAAGAGGCGCAGAGAAGAGGAATCCCTATGGTCAGGAGCTGTGAGGGATGAGACTCATGTTTGATTCATTCTTACTCCGCAGATTCTCTATCATTTTTATCGAGTCACTATTTTTATTTACTCTTTTGATTTTATTCATTCCCACAAGTCATTGCTTAGAAGTTAGTGTTTCACCAGATAGTATTTGCTGTGGGAATTCAATCGAAGCAATTATTTTGATAACAAATAATGGCGATGCAACTTTTGATTGTCAAATAGAGATAGCAATTGAGGACCCTATGGGTCAACAAAATCGTGTTGAGAGTTTTGTAATTACGCTTCACTCTCAAGAAAAAAAAGTTGTCCAGAAAAATATCCGTCCAGTATGTACCTCTTTTGGGTCTTACAAGGTGATTGTAACTTTGACCGGAGTGAACGCCTACATATACCAAACCGCTTCTGCGCCTTTCAGCATTGTTGGAAATTGCGAATCTCGACCGAAGGACAATACACCTAAGCCCAAGCCTAAATCTCCTGGATGCACTTGGACTTTCATCTGTGATAATAACGTAGTCAAGAGGCTTTGCGTTGACCAGAATGGTAAAGAATATTGGAAAGAATATGATAACTGCAACAATTACAATCCTCCGCGCGAATGTATTAATGGAGTCTGCGTAGACACAACAACTCCAGGCGGATCGGATCAGCCCAAGCAAACTTGTAATCAGCAGGTTTGTCAGGGTCAGAATAGGCCTATTGGGACATCTTATACCAAGAACGGTTTGCAGTACCAGAAATATATGGAGTGCAGCTGTGTCAATAACCAGTGCAAATGCGAAGAGGTTGAAAAGCCAGATCAAAAACAGCCTAGTTGCGATAATTGCCAGAGCGGGCCAATTGGAGAGACGTACATCAAAGATGGTTTGGCGTATCAGAAATATCAGGAATGCACCTGTATTGATGGTAAGTGCAACTGCAAAAGTGTGGAGAAAGAAGTGCCATGTAAGGGTGCCATATCCGGATATGTCTACGATGTCGTGATGAAGTCTCCCATATCGAACGCAAAAATATTTTTCTGCCAGGGATATTGCGGGCCTTCTTCTTATTCGGATGCTTCTGGGTATTTCAGTGCAGGAGGATCATGTCCGTCAATAAATACGTATGTTGACTGTGACGCAGAAGGCTACAAGTCTGACAATCTGTCCGTAACTACTGATGGGGACGGCAATGCGAGAATCAGGTTTGATCTTGAGCCGATAAAAGTTACGTATAAAATTCAACTACTTAATGAATTCAAAGAATATGAATTTGGGGACAAAAACAAACATGTGTTTCATAAGGACTCTACTATTACTATTGAAGTTTCGCCGAAGCCGAATTCGAAACTGACTTATCTCTTAATTAGAAGCAAGACCGGAAAAGAATATGGAAGCATTAGTGACGATCGGCAGTCCTTCTCATGGAATATCGGAGATAATTCCAAAATTGTAATAGGCAAATATTATATTAAAATAAAAGAGACAAACGATCGGAGCGAAGAATTTTATATAATTTTTAATCCTTTTAAAACCGAAAGTGGCACATTGAGCGAAGACGATGTTAATAATTTCTGGCGATCTCCTTTTACAAAAGTATATACTTCATCAGATCATTTCGATGAATACTATACGGGGCATCTCAATAATATTATATTCGATTATGCAATTGAGGCTTCAGACAAGGTCGATGACAATCAAGGAACTGTAGGAGACCCTGAATCGCTTAATGAATATGAAACAATTCAGAATATAATAGATAAGGTTCTCAAAAATACGAATGAACATGTAGGAGCTTCACCTCCTGAAGATAAGAACCTAGAAAATATGATCTCAACTATGACAAGCGGAGCAAAAATTGATGCTGATTGTGACGTATATTCACTCATGTTGGTTTCGCTATTTAGATCAGTTGGAATACCCTCGAAATTAGTCTGTGGAAAGTATGGATTAAAATTTTTTAATTGGGAACAGGGACACGCTTGGATTGAAGCATATATTCCGATGGATAAAAGAACTCCCACAAAAAGCTGGATCGTAATCGATGCACCTAGAAGGACGATGAGTGATATCGGACAAAGTTATATTTCAAAATTTGCAGCGGACATAAACGTTGATTTGGATAATAAAATAAAGAATGGGGATCTAGGAGCGAGATTTGTCGTGAGGCCCCCCAAAACGCCTTCTCAATGGATTTATATCCTTGACGAAAGTGGAAAAGATCGGAAGAACGATTATTCAACTTAATTTTATTGGCTACTCTCCTCTTTTCACCTCTCCTCTACGCCTAGACCGAGCATGAAAACATCTCTGGTTGTCTATTTGGCGGTCTGCAGCTCTAGGACCTTGAGGTTCGCTACCGGCCTCGTCTCGACGAGCCTTTCCTCTCGCTTCCACGGCCATCTTATGAGTACGCCTCCAGCGTGGCCTGCTCTCCCGTCATCCTCGTTCAGCCTTCGCCCGGCCTCTTGTCGGAGCTGATCTCTCCTCATAGATGCAGAACACCCGGTCGGCCAGCTCGGCGATCTTCTGCAGGTGCGGATCCAGCGCCGGCGCGTAGAGCAGGATGGTGGCCTCCCTGGAGGTCTGCTTGAGGGCCTGAGCCAGGTGCTCCACCATCTCCCCGGCATCCTCGTAGAGCAGCGGGTCATGCTCCACGATCAGGAAGCTGTGGTGGTTCTCCTGTAGGAATGGTCATGAGCGGGAAGACTGCACTTCCAGTTCCGTGAATTTACGGTTCAGCCGATTCAGGATACGAGAGTTGTTGCCGCTGATGAAGAGGATCTTGTAGCGCTGCAATTCCAGGTGGCTATTGAGGGCGCCGGCCAGCAGCTCCACGGGGGCAATGAGGAGGCTGTTGGTCTCGGGGAGCAGGGAGACGGTGGGGAGGAGTTCGATTTCCATGCTTAAAGGCAGGAGCCGCGGGGATATCAGGGCGAGGCAAGGGGGCGGGGCGAAAGTGAGGGGCGGCATCTTTCCTGTCGTCAAAAGATGGGACGCATAAGCCTAAATGCTTCGCCATTATGAGATAATTGATAGGTGAACAAAGATGTTTTCGCCGACCCAAATTTGACCGCCGCGCCGATCCGATTTTGACAGCCCTTTGAGCTAATGATTCTCTCTGATATAAATCTCACGTCACTCTACCTTCTGCGAAAGCTCTGTCCGTTCATGTTCAGGATCATTGCATTGTGAGTGATCCTGTCTAAAATTGCTGCAGTTAGGGTTTTGTCATGAAACACCTTCACCCACTCCGAGAATCCCAGATTCGACGTAATGATTGTGCTCATGGTCTCGTATCGAGTTGCAAGCAACTGAAAAAGCAGTTCTGCGCCGGCTTGATCAAATGTGACATAACCAAGCTCATCGATGATCAGAAGATCGATCTTCTTGAACTGCCTGATATAGGCGGAAAGCCGATTCTCATTTTGCGCCTCCACCATCTCGTTGATCAGACCAGCAGCAGTCCGAAACGTTACGCGATAATTCTCCTCGCAGGCTCGAATTCCAACTGCTATCGCCAAATGAGTCTTGCCAGTTCCTGAATTTCCGATTAGAATAACATTTCGCCGCTCTGTCAGGAAATTGAGATCCCTTAGAGCTGGAATAGCCTCTCTTCCATCCTTGGGGAGCATATCTGTCAAGAGATCCTCGAACCGCTTCTTTGTGGGAAATCCAGCTTGTCGGAGTGACTTCATCTGGCGGTTTAGACGTCTTTTATCGATTTCCGCCTGGAGAGCTAAGATCAGGAGCTGCTCCAGGGCGGGATTATCAGGTAGATATTCCTGCACATAGGCATATAATCCGCTCACCCGCAACTGTTTGCAGAGGTTTTCAATCATCATATCCATTGCTTATCCCTCGATCAATCGATCAAAATCAGTGAGATCAGGTTCAAAAACCTCAAATCCTCTCTTGAAGTCAAGCGGTTCAACTGTAAGAACATCTGTCTGGTTCAGGAAGAACCGCAGCGTATCATGTGTTGTAGGGATGTTCTGATGGTTTAGGATCTTCAGAGCCCTGGTGAGTGCTTCAGATGACGTCTCTTTTATCAGGTCAAGAATGGGCAAGAAATCCTTTGGGTCACCCTGATAATGCCTGTTAAACAGATCCTGAATCTGCCTGTCAACTTGAGCCAGGACTTTCGAATCCGGGAGAGCGCCGGGCTTACGATGAAATGTTTTGACATAATGGGTGATATCAAGCGAGTATTGCTGTTTGCCAGTTAGCCGCTCGTGGGACGCGATGACGCTGTTTCCATCAAGGAGATCGATCCGGTCAATCAATACCTTCAGAGTGATATCCTTGGGACGATATGTGTCAGGGACCGAATAGAAGTTCCCGTCACATTTCACCAGTGAGTACTTGGAGATAGCCGCACGTTTCAGTTCGAAATTCTCGTACTCGAGCATGGGCAGCGGATTCATTTGATCTCGCTCTTGAACGAGGCCTTGAACTGGCACACTTGTGCGGCGATAGACTGATTTGGTGTTGATCTCGGCAAGCCGCTTGCTGAGCCACTCAGTCGCTTCTTCGAAGGATTCGAATGAACTTCGTTCGCCAAAAGTTGCCCGTCGGATATAGCCGATGCTCTCTTCATCGGTACCCTTTTCATGAGGCGACGCAGGATTGCATACGCATGGAATAAAACCTGAATGCATTGAAAACTCCAGAAACTTATCGTTTAACTTTTTTTTATCTGAATCGTACACCACCCGCATCCTATCATAGAAGAGAGATTGAGGAACCGCATTAATCTCTTTGAAAAATTCTACGTGGGCCTGGATCACTTCAAGGCTTGTCGATCTGTTGTAGAGTCGGGCAAACCGATAGAGTGAGAATGGTAACACAAACGCGGCAAGGTAGAATTTTTGCCATGTTCCTCTTATATTGAGGAGGAGATCACCCCAATCGAATTCTGCACGTTTGCCTTCGCGAGGTTCCTGGAGGATGAATACCTCGCGAGGGCCGTTAGTACGTTTCCAGCGAGCTGCTTCATCCTTGACAGTTGTGTACCCGATCTTGTGGCCATCTTCGACGAGCAGCTCCCAGATTCGTTTTGCAGTAAGCCGTTGCTTTCGGGGGTGGCCGAGATTTGATTCAAGGTAGCTGTGGATCTTTTTGCGGACGGCCTCAGTTAGAACGCGTGGCGGCTGAATGATCTTCCGATCTTTTGCCAGGATCTCAGAGGCTGACCCTTCCTGTACAGATTTAACACGGAGAACGTACTTCTTCACGGTGTTATGGGATATGCCGAGTTCGCGGGCTACTCTATTAAAAGTGCCATAGAGTTCATGCAATTCAAGGATTCTACGGATATCTGCCATCGTTTTCACCCTAATGCCCACCTCTCAGAATACCTGAAGGGGAGGCTTTCATTTTAGGAGTTGTCAAAAAGGAATCGGCGTCACTTAAATAGGGCTGTCAAAAAGGAATCGGCGAAAACACAAAGATGTTGAAGATTCGTGGATGGAACGAATTCTATGATGGATGGATCTCACAAATATTCCTGCAATCTCTCGATACCTCCAGGTCAGCAGACTGGCAACTTGGCTGGAAGACGGCAAAGGAAACAGGGCCTATAGCAGCTACGGTAATTCCTAAAGAAATAAAGCTGGGCCATCTGATTGTAGATTATGAGCAATAGCTGTTAGGACAACGATTTTAACAACATCTCGCTATTACTTCCCCAATGTCCGACCACCTCTCCCGCGCCCACCAGCTCCTCGCCTCCGGCCAGCTCGACGAGGCTCGCATCTACCTGGAGGAGCTCCTCCGCCAGGATCCCGAGAATCCCGATCTTCTCTACAACCTGGGCCTCTGCTACGTGGACCTCGGCCAGCTCGATAAAGGGCGAGAACTGTTGCACCGCTGCCTCCAGCTCGCTCCCGGCCACTCACACGCCTGCGTGGCCCTGGCGCTCGGCTACCAGAGGGCGGGCGACCTGCTGCGGACCAGGGAGTACACCATGCAGGCTCTTGCAGCCGATCCCAGGAATCCCGTGGCCCTCAAAAACATGGGCGCCATCCTCGGCAAGGAGGGCGACAGCCTGCGGGCTCTCTACTACTTGCGCCGCTCCTACGAGATCAATCCCCAGGACCCGCAGACCGTGTACGGCCTCGCCTTCGCCTATATGGAGATGGGAGACATGGAGTTGGCCCAGAAGCATTTCCAAAAGGTGTTGGCGCTGGAGGCACCCGAGGAGCTGCGCAGTCTGGCCAGGAAGGGGCTCTCGAAGATTGCGGCCCGAGAGCTCAAGGCTCGTGGGCCACGCATGGATGCGGTCTTCTATCTGCTGGATGCCATACGGCTGTTTCGCGGGAAGTCGCTGCAGGAGGTCCGGGAGATCACCTTCGAGATCGGCATTCTGGGCAAGTACGGGCTGGACATCAATGATCCTCAGGAGACGCACGTCCTGCGAGCGCTGCCGGGGAGGGTTTTCTCGGCGCTACAGCTCATCTGCATCATGTATGCCGGCTTCAAGAGGATCGAGCCGGGGATGGATATCGGGGTGGACTTGGGCGAGGAATGGGGGATGGCGGAGAGGCTGGGAGGAGAGGAGGAGAGTTGAGCTATCATCTGCCTTAACTGGTAGCTCTCATCTTTTCTTCTTGGAATTCCCTGAGGGTCCTACCGGAATTGTCCTTCCAGTCAATACGCCCATTGGCTGGTCTGCCTTGAACAACTCCTGCTGCCGTCGAAGGGGAGTTGAAAAGATAATCCTGAGCAAACTCCAAATGATCCCCTCGAGGGACCAAGACGCCTTGTGATTGGAGCTCTTTTCTTAGGTTTGACAAGTAGCGATGAATGCAGGCCACCTCGCCACAAACAGCTGTTGATCTTTGAAGGACAATGAAACCCTCTGGAGTCTCGTGGCCTTTAGCAGTTATCCCCTTTGCCTCAATCTTGAATTCGTGCCTGGAACTGCTCTTTAAGACCACTGTTTTCTCGAAGACCGTTAAGCCCAGCAGGGGAAATATGCTCAACATATCCGCTAGGAAGCTTTCAGCATCAGCTGTCTCCGCTTCTGATAAGGCGGGTTTTTGAGGAGTATTAGCATTATCCAGTGTGGCCCTCTTGGCCTGCCTAGCCATATCCAGCAATCCAGCCTCTAAATGCTGGACGTGAGCCTTGTTTAGGTTGCCATCAGTGGATACAAAAAAGACCGCCCAAGTCCAAAATTCTTTGTTGGCATAATGCTGCTCCAACCTTGGGCCTATCGGGTCACCTTCTCCGACATATATCTTGGGCAGCTCTCCATCTTCTGGGGGGCCTACAAGGACATAAACTCCTGGTTGGGAGAACTCCTTTCTGCGTTTCACTGTGGGTAAAATGGATCGTGGGCACACGAAACCGCAGCCGGTCCAGTTGGATTTGGATAATATGCGAAGGCCTGCTGGATCCCCGTCAGGGCAAAAGATGCGAATTGAGAAAGGTCGGGCCATCTGCATTTGTGACGGATACTTCTGGGCCTCGAATTGACTGCCATTGGAATCACCGTGATTCATCAGTTAAACCCTCCAAATCGTCCCATACTTCACTCTTTTTCGGTTTTGATCTACTTGTCCATCTTTTGGATTGGTTCTTTCTGCGGACTAAATTGGGTTACAAGAGATAAATTAAATTAGTTTTTTTCAATAAAAAGTCGTTCCTTGGGAATTTCATCTAATACCATTTTAAAATCTTTAATTGGTACCCTCTCTATGCATCCTGCCAAATTTAAATATGGGTCTCTACAAATATCTAATTTAGGCTCCGAAGACGTATTCTGGACAACATATAAGTAATAATCATCGCGATATTGTGATGCAGTCCGCCACTCGTTTGAAGAAATCTCGATCAGATTCTTAGTTGCAAAGGATTTAACTTCAATACATCTTGTTTCATCCCTGGATGTCGATTCAATATCATATCCTAGATAAGTTCTTTCCGATACATCCTCTGGAGATCTACCATGGTCCCGCTCGTATCTCATAACGAACTCCATTCCTCTAAGTTCAACAGCTCTCTTCCTGGCTTGGAGTTCTTGGAAATCTATCTGATCTTGTCCAGTCAAATGATACTCTGCAGCAGGAATTAAAATGGCAATATCAATAGGGCCGCAGATCTGCCACGAAATCTTCCTGGCCTCGATGCTGTCTGAATTCAAGCGTCTAAACTCGCTCTTCAGCTCAGAGATCCGTTTCTCTATTGCAGGTATGAGATAGCTTTGCCCAACTTCCTGGTATGTCTGTTTCTTTCTTTGCTGATTCTTTATCCTCCAATCATACTCAGCACGGATAAACTGGTTCTCAGTTTCTATATCCTTCTCATTTTTTTCTTTAACAAAATTTTCTAGGCCCAAGATATTAGTCTTAATGATTGGCTCTGCATTATTGAGCACATACTCTATTTGATCACGATAATCTTCTGGTCGCAGTCCTTCGATTACATTTTGGACGCAATCCTTCATATCCCAGATAGCGAGAGGATCGAGGATCTGAACATCATTTGCTTTCTTGAGAACAAGGACAGGTTCTGCATAGATCTCTTTTCCAAGGCCGTTATAGAATCTTACGACATAACTCAAGAGCACACCTTTTTCGGTTGCCTCTATAAGAGATACTGAATTCAGAAGGATAGAGTCAGAGAGAGCGCACTCTAGCGCGGGATGTCCAAGGGCGATATAGATTCCCTTCTTTTGGGAATCAAAGACCACTGTACCATTGAAATCATTGTATACCATATTATCTAAAGTCGAACAGTCTGAATCTTGGGTTACAGATATTCCGGGGATTGAGATATGATATTGATCTCCGTTAGGCATGCAACCTGCGGATTTATTGGACTCAGCGTAGGTAAGCAAGAAGCGCTGTATATCAAAATTATTTATACATCGAGAGAAGTCTTTTGTAATCCATCTCAGATTGAGAAGGTTAAACTTCCCTTTTATGAGAAAATGCTCGATCTCTTTGAGGACCTCGATCTTCTCCGTGAAGAGCCGATCTACCTCATCTATGCCCGACCCTTTGCCTCTTGTGATCTTGAAGATATCCAGCATATCTTTCTCGGAGATGAGAGAACCTATGACGTCAATGGCGCTATCTCCGAAGATCGCCCGGATATTTTCCATCTTCAGCCGGATCCTATCGAGAACTGCCCTATCAATAGGAAAGGCGGTCATGAAGTTATGGATGAAGACCTTCTTCTTCTGACCGTAGCGATAGACTCTACCGATCCTCTGCTCCAGGCGGTTCGGATTCCAGGGAAGCTCATAGTTTATAGCGATGTTGGCGAATTGGAGGTTCAATCCCTCTCCCGCGGCCTCTGTTCCCAGCAGCACGCCAGCTTTCCTCTCAAAGTAACGAGCTTGGTTCTTCTTCTCATCTATATCCATGCCACCCTGGATCTTGGCAAGAATGAAGTTCTCCTCTGTCAGGGCCCTCTCTAGGAATGAAAGAGTATCTGCGAACTCGGTGAATATGATGATCTTATCCTCGGGCCTCTGGGTTCGAATATCCTTCAGCAGTTCCAGAAGCTTCTGATATTTGCTGTCAGATCCCTTCTGAACCAGATCCTCGCCCATCTCGACAAGAGAGGCCAAAGCGGCAAGCTCAGCTCGCACTTCTTCGCTAGTTATGCTTGTAGTTACGCCTATCAGCTTTCTCTCAGAGTCTTCTTTCTCCCTTTCGCAGTTTTCGTTGATATAGGAAAGATAATCATCCTCTTCCGCCTCCAAATCGAGGTAGGGTTCGAGTATCCTACGTCTTCTATTCTTGAGTGACTCGACCCCTGCCTGTATGGAAGAGCTAACACGCCTATGAAGGATGTATAAAGCGAGGATTGCCGTGCTCTTATTTGCCTCTTCAGCCTTCTGGTAATAGGTCTGAACATAGTCCTCGACGGCATCGTAGAAGTCTTTCTCCTGGCGGGTGAAGTTAATATTGATTGTCTGAGGCACGTCTCTCTCGGGGAAGATCTTCTTGCCCCTGAAGTCCACGATATCTTCCTTTAAGCGCCTAAGCATCTTGGGCTCGAGATATCGCCGCAGCTCTGCTACATCATTGTTGTACTCCAAATCGTCATCGATTAGCCTTATCAAGCCGATAAAATTCTGATTTTTCCCATCATGAGGCGTAGCCGTGGCCAGAACAAGGTGTTTCGTCCTTTTGCTCAAGTCTGATGCCAAATCGTATCTCAGGTTGCCTGGCTTGAGTCTATGAGACTCGTCAAAGACGACCATATCCCACTGAGTTTGCATCAAGAGATTGGTCTTCTCATCGCTTCTCCCCACATCTACAGATATGATGGCTCGATCTATCTCTTGATAGGGGTTCCCGTCTATTTTGCCGCGAATAATTTCGAAATTCTCATTAAACTTTTCCTTTAGCTCCTCTTTCCACTGTATCTGCAGTCCTGAAGGGCAGACTATCAGGACTCGGTTTACCTTCTTCCTCAGGATCAGTTCCTTCATGGCCAGACCTATTATGATGGTCTTGCCCAGGCCCACATCATCGGCCAGGAGCATCCTTATCCTGCCATCGATTCCACTCAGGGGTCGTAGCATGGCCATCATCCTGATGAATGCCTCGACCTGGTGGGGCAGAGGGTCTATCTTACCTATGGCTGCGACTGAAACCGGGTCGAACTTGTGCCTGAGGTGAAGGCGGTAAGCATCTATGTTCAGCTTTAACTGGGTTAAATCATCGAATCCTTGCTGGTCGAATCTCTCGATCACATCGTTCCAGGTAAGTGCCATCTAAATCACCTCAGAAGTCCTCCAGTACGCTCTGCCCCTCTTTTGGGAAAGCGTAGCCCATACGCTCCAGGATCTTCTGAGACATCTGGCGCTCAGGATCGTCCGGGGGAAGGGCCAGCAGAGCAACGAGTATATCCTTGATCTCGCTCTTGCTATAGGGTATATTGCTCAGCTCTCGCTCGACATCAGAATAGCCACCTTTGGCAAAGGTTACTAGAGTTAGGTGGACTGCATCGATAAGGGAATCTAATCCGATATGATCCCGCTCGTTATATTTAAGAAGTTTAATTCCTTTCGCTTTCTTACCAGCAATAAATTCTATTAAACCTTGTTTCTCGAAGGATTTGAGATCAATATTTAGGCTCTTTGAGATAAGGTTAGCTGTATCGAAGGCTATAGCATCTAGCCCGCTTAATCGAGCATAAAGGTAGAAAGAAGTCTGGTTGTCAAGGCTAGCTGATTTCTGAGTATAGCGATCTAGAACGTAATTAGCAACTTGTTTTTGGACGAGTTCTAAGATACCCTTAACATTCATCTCGCCAGTATAGCTCTTAATCTCAGAATACTGAGTAAAAATATCAAGGGTCGCACCCATAGCTGAAACTGTAAGGTCTGCACCTCTAAGCCCATAGCTCCAGAACTCATCAAGTCTCCTTTTAAGGTGATTTTTTATTTCCTCTTGGATCTCTTCGATATAGCCCGATTTATTGGTCTGCCGCTTGCGCGCTACAATAATAATTGATGAAAGAATAGATGCTTTTCCTGAAGCTAGTGGATTGGTGGTGCTCTCTGTATGTACTGGCCATGTCGCAGAAATCCTAAATCCTGCTTTCTGAAGAGATTCTATTACAAAACCCCAAGCTTCGGGGGAGGAATGTGCAAAAAAAGTTACGAAAAGTCCATCATCGTTTAGCAAATCGTACATTTTTTTGCACGCTAATCTAAACATTTTATTGAAGAATTCGGGAGTCCTTCCCCAACCACCCACAGACATATCTTCTGATTTTGGTACATCTCCCATTTTATAGAATCTATCTATTACTTTTCGCTCCCATACATAGAAAAATTCACTGAATTCTGCGTAAATGACGTCATCTAGATAAGGTGGATCAGTAATAATTAAATCGGCTTTTGTTTCTAGAGCAATAACAGATTTCTGAGATAACGATATTGAACCAGTATTTGTCAATTTATCCAAAGAATATTTTAATCCATCTAATATCGATTTATTTACACCTACCAAGCTCCCGGATCCTTTTATAAATGGATTTACTTCTGCATGATCCCACGACATAGCAATACCTCTTGTTGCTAGTGCATGAGATATTTGTTGATTAGTCCGATGCCAAGATATTGATCTACAATTATAATCAATCTCTTTCCCTAAAATGAATGACATGTATGTAGATACAGCCATTGTGAATTCAGTATCTTCTTTTCCACATAAAGTTTCTATATATGATTTTGCATTTTTTAGCAATGTTACAAACAACAATGTTTGACGTGGGTTTAAAAGTTTAATCCAATATTTAAGATACAGCTTTGCCCATATAGCACCTCTGCTCTCATCTGGCATCTCCTCTAAAGGAATTAAATCCTCTTTCAACCATGCACTCCAACTTCTCTTTACAACATCCTCTGCCGAACTAATAGCATCAAAGTCCTCATTCGTTGGAAGAACATATTCTTTTCCGCCTCTATGAGAAAGAATAACTGCAAGCAGTTTTTCCCTTTTGTTCTCGGATATATCTGCCTTGATTGTGGCTTCAGAGAGCGGAAATCCGCATGATTTACATACACCTTTCCCATTAGAGGCAGTACCTTCTGAAACGGAAGATCCTTCTTTAATCCTAATAATTAAATTGCCATTTTCTATTGATGGATCCATATATATTTTTTTATTTTTTGATCGAGCAAGCCACCACTGGCCGACGAGAGGCGACATAAAACCACAAGAGGGACATCGAACGACCCAACACCAAATATATGCAGTAGCATTGACTCCATCGTGCTTTGGATAATATTTATCCATCTCTTTTTGAGTCTCATTAAAGATAGAAGCTAACCCTTTTTCTACTTCCTTATATAATTTTATGCCATATTTTTTAGGATATTCGAGCGTAGCTTTCTGTATAAGATATGCAACGGGATTATAATCATTACTTAATGTGTTTACTCCCACCCGCAATGCCTCAAAGGCAATGGATCCCCCGCCTCCAAATGGATCCAGAATTGTAGGTATTTTACCCCATACATCTATGTATTTTTGCTTTAACGTCTCCATCTCATTTGATGTCAAATTATAGTTATGAGCCCGTTCAGATCTGCCTAATCCAATAAGCCGTTTGAAGGAAGTTATATCAAAATCAGATGGAAGAAGTGATGCGAGAACCACTGCCCTTGATGCTACCAATGGTTTTCTTGTCCACCAATAATGAATAGATGACATTGGGGGCTTAGCATTGCCAAGCTTCTCAAATTTAGCTTCCTCTGATATTTCCTCAACAGGCAGATATCTCTCAATCAGCATCCTCTTCTCTACCATCAAATCACTCACAGATACATTGCCTTGAACCCATTAAGCGCATTAGTCTTTAGGCTAAGCACCTTCCAAGCCCAGAAGGATATCTCCTCATCAGTCAAGGATTGAATTATCTCTAAGGCCTCCTCAATCTTCGGTCTCTGATCCATACTGGAGATTAGCTTCGTGGCAAAAAGCAGCTTCATCGCTAACTCTTCAGTTAGCCTGTACTCATTATTCCACAGTATCTTGTTGATCTTTAGAAGACCCTCTTCTTCCGGAGCGAAGACAGCCTGATAAGATAAAGGCTTACTCTTGAGATCCTCTTGATACCTGGCGATAAGCTTCTCTAGAAATCCTCTGATCATCTCGGCACGCCAAGAGCGAACGGTGCCTATTACGTTCTTGTAGTTCTTGTTCATTCCATCTATGTGCTCAAGGAGCTGGATGATTCTGATCTGCCCATCCTTCAATGAGATAGTATAGTGCAACCTCTCCTTCTTCAAGTAGTTCTTTATCGCCATCCAGACACCTTTTTAGCGCCTACTTCTCCAGTTCAGCCTTGAACTTAAGCGCCTCTTTTAGGCTACTAAAATCAGAGACTGTAGATGCGATATCTTCATCGATCTTAATATCTTCCTCGAACCTAACTGAGAGTGATGTATTAAGATTCTCGTTGAACATGTCCGAGATCTTAAATAGTATCTCCATCAGCGAGGCCACATCCTGTATACTCGAATCCTGGATACTCAAATCCATCTGCTTGCTATTGATGACCACCGAGAACTTAACTCCCGATACACCTAGAAGCATCATGCTCAACTTGTCATGCATCTGACGGAAAAGATGAGTATCGCTGAACTTGAGCTGAACCTCCTTTATTCTCCAGGAAGTGTATTCCTTGAGCTTTGAGGGATCTTCGATGCTCGCTTTCGTTATTATAGGCGTCAAAGGACGTATTAGGGTGCTTTTCGTTCTCTCCTCACGGTTGCATATATCTAAGTCCTTTTCCTTCTTAGCACTCTCAGAAACCTGCTGAGCTATATCTTTTAATTTATTCTCGATCTCATCCGCTCTTGGCCCTGGCAGAATGTAGTTCCCTTCTTTAGGCCCACCTGGCAGGGTCCTCTTGTAATAGAATCTTTCTCCAACAAACTCATAGTTGGGTTCGTTTATGGCGAGAATATCCCCTATGCCGCCTATGTATATGCCAAACAGTCCTTTCTGAACTCCCTGAGATATGGCATCAAACAAAACCTGTTTGTTTTTTGGCAGGATGTGGGCCGGAGCCTCTTCAAAGTTATCCCAAAGATCTTTCACGGTTGTCTCTGGCTTCCCTTCGAGCAGTTTATCTACGAGATATTCGGGGGTCAAAGTCTCAACGATCTTCTTGGCCTTCTCAAGTGCCCTGTAAACCTTATCTGGAAGGTTCTTGGCACCTTCATAGCCGTCCAAGACTGTTATGCACCTGATCTCAGTACCTCTTGGGTAGTAGATCAGGGAATAACAGAGCTCGACTGTGGCATTGAGATTGGAGTCGGCCTCCTTGAAGAGTTCGTCGATCTTCCCACTATAGGATTTGATATCCTCCCTGATACGGCGCTCCCCTTTTAATCCCTTTACGGCTAGATACCTCTTTGTAGCATCGACAGTCCTTCCAATCCTGTCTTTTCTTGGCACCAGGACGTACATTAGATTCTTTTTTGTGCGAAAAGAGGTTCCTTCCCGCTCTATTATATTCTTGACCTCAGTAGGAATATTTGATTCATCGCCCGTAACCACCTGATAGTTGGTCACTACGAGGGTGGGCTTATACGGGTCCCTGACATCTTCCTCCCATACATGCACGTCGAAGTAATCAGAGTTAAGCATCTTTCTGAGTCTGGTCTTAATCTCTGAATCATACTGAACAGGATCTGTGAATTTTTGGATCTCATCTGCTATGACCTTGTTGATATTGACCTCGACAGAGAAGTACCATTTCCCGGTCTTGTTGTATATGTACCATAGACTGTTTTCGAGCTTAGTGGCATCATTGAGAACATCTTTTGGATATGTGATCCTCTCTATGGATGATGCAAGAACCAACTCATCCGGCGAACAACCTTTGCTAATCTCTTTAGTAGTCCCTATTAGGCTGTAGAGATAGATAGCTGTCGCAATGCGCGTCGCAGGACCATATTCTTTCTTTGAATCCATTTTCTGGCATTTGGCCTCGTTCTCATCGCTCACTATATCCGTTTGTATGACGTTCTGGAACTCACCTTTAGCAATCTTGTTTGTAAGCTCCTGACGGATATTGCCATCTTTGAGATCGACTATGCCAGGAGTGATAATTGGATCTTCTAGTTTGTTAACATTACTATATATATTTTTGAGGACATGAGATAGGAGCCGCAAGACGCCACGGGTTTTCTGGAACTCTGCGATAGTGCCTATCCTCTCGTAAAGAAGATCGATGAGAATTGGGTGGAACGGATACGACCTTGAGATCTTGCCAGAGTACTCTAGCTTTAGAGCACTCTCAGGGAAACTCTCAGAATGTTGAGTATAGAAGCCCTGGAGCTCTTCTGCCACCTCTTTGGCGTAGCTCTCGTCTACATGGCTGAAGAGACGCTTTCTGATGACATCATAGATCTCAGATCGATCCATGGGCACAGTGAATGATGCTTCTCGCCCACCTAGCTCCTTAACTATCCTTTTATACGCTTCAAGAGACTCTGACTCTTCTTTATAAGCAGACTCTGTGCCGGGAAGGGTTACAATGAACATTGCATTTTTGCTGTTCACTATGACATCGGTCATGGTATGGAAGAACGATACCGTGATTTCCGCTAGGTTCTGCTGGCCGACAATCTCAGCTTTGACATCTTTGAGATAATTGACCAACTCATCTATCATGATCAAAACGGGCTTTCCTGTGGATTCAAGTAGATCTTCGAGGGTAGATGAATCAGGGCGACGCATCTTCTGATCGTATGCTGCCATCATATCGTAATTGCCTAGTTGTCTTGCTATCTCGCCCCAAATGGTCCTCGCTTTTCCTGGCATTTCCACCGAGGAAATACTATGGCAATCAATAGCGACTAGGGATATCTCAGGTACATCTTGTAAGCCCGCACCTGTAAGGACCTTCATAATCTCGGGGTTTCTCCTTGCAGACTCAGGACTAGTAAATAAATGAAATAGACAAACCAAGGAATGGGTCTTTCCGCCACCGAAGGTTGTATCGATTATCAAAACAGGCCTATCTCCTCCATTAGTGACGCGTGTTAGCACCGAGCCAATGATTCCCTTAAGGTTGTTCGTCATGTGGGTAAGATCATAAAAAGTCTCTGGGTCATTGTAGATCTTATCCGCAGTACCGCTTAGAACAGAGTGAAAACCAACTGCGAAGGAATTTTCTGAAATTTTACCGCTTAAAATATCTCGATATGGAACGACGTTCCCATTCTGAAATGCTTCTTTTAATGTAT
>Ga0351889_10083_pt1 | contig 36895 bp, 34 predicted proteins | sample TotcelFGM3001M14_FD_206767 | JGI IMG/M metagenome (GOLD analysis project Ga0351889, IMG submission 206767) | Enriched cells from coal bed in the Powder River Basin, Montana, United States - Total cells FGM rep3 HSBNCT.FGM.300.1.M14 ...
ACGGTTGGCAGGGGGGTGATCCGAAACCACATGCGGACTATATTGATCCGACTGATTTTCCGCAATGCTGGCTGGGGCGAGAGATGACGGTTGATTTGGAGGCCAAGGCGAAGGAATTGGCGGTAGTTCGTCTGATGACTGAGCTCAAAGGGGATGGTTTGCTCCCAGTCACAAAATGAAAAGAGGTAGCGCGTGCTGCTGACCTATCTGATGACGCTTATAATTGCCGTGAGTTTTATGACCCTTGTCTTTATTGTGGCACTCGTAAAGCGCCGCAACGATATTGCCGATGTCGTGTGGGGCCCTGGCTTTGTTTTTGTGGCCCTTACCGCCCTTGCGGTCACCGGGAGCGTTTCGGAAAGAGCCATTCTGGTTTTACTTCTGGTTGCGGCATGGGGGATACGACTGGCCTGGCATATCGGCTCACGTCATATCGGCAAGCCGGAAGACAGCCGGTATGCACGGTGGCGCCGGGAGTGGGGGAAGCGGATCGTTCTGAGGTCTTTCCTGCAGGTCTTTTTTCTGCAGGGGGTGCTGATATCGATTGTTTCGCTGCCCGTCACCGCCGTTGCCGTGGGACCGCCATCCCCGCTCGGCATGTTCGACGCTTTGGGTGCAGCGATCTGGACGATCGGTTTTTTCTTTGAAGCTGTTGCGGATTGGCAACTGGCAAGCTTCAAACGGGATGGCGGCAGCAGGGGGAAGTTTATCATGACCGGCCTCTGGCGCTGGAGCCGCCATCCCAATTATTTCGGTGAGGTGGTTCTCTGGTGGGGGATTTATTTCTTTGCGCTGTCAACCCCGAACGCCTGGGTTGCCCTGCTCGGACCGCTGACCATCACCCTGCTGATTCTGAACGTATCGGGGGTCCCGATGCTGGAGGAAAAATACCGGGATAACCCGGACTATCAGGCGTACGCCGCTCGGACAAGCGTTTTTTTTCCGTTGCCGCCGAGAAAGGAGCGATAACACATGCCACATGGTCTTAAGGTATTTCTTGCGCTGATTCCCATTGTCGTGATCATCGACTATCTTTGGCTGGCCCGAATCATGGGCGATTTCTATCGCTCCGAGCTCAGCGTGCTGGTGCGTAAGCAAGGTGCGGCTCTTGATCCCGTTCTCTGGGCCGCCGTCATGGTTTATCTTTGCATTCCAGCCGGCATCGTGCTTTTTGTCCTGCCGCGTGTCGCCCTGCAGAATATGCCGGTATCATCCTTAATCTGGGGATTTGTTTTCGGTATTGTCTTATACGGGACGTATGATATGACCAATTACTCGCTGCTGAAGGATTGGCCGCTCAAAGTGGCAATCGTCGACATCCTCTGGGGCGGAACGCTCTGCGCTGTTTCTACTATTATCGCGGCATATCTGGACAAATGGTTCGCATAAGAAGGGGGGCGTGCGGAAACATGCTTAAAACGCCATGAAAATTGCGATTGTCGGCGCCGGCATATCCGGTCTTACGGCGGCGTATATGCTGCATCAGGACTTTGATGTTACCATTTATGAGGCCAATGACTATATCGGCGGTCATACCCATACGATTCAGGTCGGGATGCCCGAAAAGTCGTATGCGGTCGATACCGGCTTTATTGTCTTTAATGAAAAGACCTATCCGAACTTCTGCAAACTTCTGCATCGGTTGGGTGTGCGATCTCAGCCGACCGGGATGACCCTGAGCGTCAAGTGCGAGCGGACAGGGCTGGAGTGGAGTCCCCACAACTTCAATACCATATTCGCCAGGCGTCGGACGCTCTTTGATCCTGCGCACTGGCGCATGATGTTTGAGATCGTGAGATTCCGGCGGCAGTTCAAGGCGCTTCTGGCCGCTGATCATGACGACGAGCCGCTGGTGCGCTACCTTCGGCGAAAAGGGTTTTCAGAGCGTTTTATCGCCTATTTTATCGTACCCATGGGATCCTCACTCTGGTCTGCCGATCCAAAGGTCTTCGAAGCGTTTCCGCTCGGCACTTTCGTGCGATTCTTTCACAACCACGGCATATTTGAAACCACGCATCCCTTGCAGTGGCAGGTCATCACCGGGGGGTCCCAGCGCTATGTGGATGCGATGATAACCCCTTTTGCCGATCGCATTCGCACCGCATCTCCGGTTCAAAAACTCCGCAGGGTGCCGGGCGGCGTCGAAGTCTTTTCGGCAGGCCATACCGAGATTTATGAACAAGTCATCATTGCGGCACACAGTGATCAGGCGCTTGCCATGATCGCGGACCCGACCCCGCTGGAGCTGGAAATTCTGGGGGCGATTCCGTACCAGGAAAATACGGTTACACTGCATACCGACCGCGCCATTCTCCCTGAATGCCAATGGGTCTGGGCCAGTTGGAACTATCTTGTTCCCCGGAACCCCCGGAATCGCGTTGCGGTTACTTACGACATGAACATTCTTCAGGGCATCAAGGCACCGCATGAGTTCTGCGTCACGCTGAACAAGTCCGATGGTATTGCTCCGGAGGCGATCCTCGGAACGTATGGGTATCATCATCCCGTTTACACGACGGCGGCTCCCGCGGCACAGAGGCGCCACCCTGAGATCAGCGGCGTTGATCGCATTCACTATTGCGGCGCTTACTGGAGCTACGGCTTCCATGAAGATGGGGTTCGCAGTGCGCTTGAAGTCTGCAAGCAGTTTGGAAAGGAACTCTGACATGCAAAGCTGCCTGTACCGGGGGCAGGTCCGTCACCGCCGGTTCTTTCCGAAGGAAAACAGTTTTCAGTACCGACTTTTCTGGGTGTATCTCGACCTTGCCGAAACCGATACAGCCTTTTCGGGCAGCCGGCTCTGGTCAGTCGGACGGCCCAATGTGGCGTGCTTTCTTAGAAAAGATCATTTCGGCGACCCCGAGGAGCCGCTTGATACGGCGGTCCGGTCCCTGGTGGCGTCGAGAACCGGGAAAAGACCCGCCGGTCCGATCCGGCTGCTTTGCCATTGGCGCTACTTCGGCCATTGCTTCAACCCCGCATCTTTTTATTATTGCTACAATCCGGAAGGGACACTCCTGGAGACGGTCGTGGTCGAGATCCACAACACCCCCTGGGGGGAGACCCACTGTTATGTTCTGGATAAATCCCGCAGTCTGGCCGAACCGCCCTATCAGCGGCATCAACTTCATAAGCGCTTCCACGTTTCCCCTTTCATGGATATGGACATGCATTACGATTGGCGTTTTCGCGAGCCGGGGGAAACGATCCGTGTGCATATGGAGAGCTACCGGCAATCGTTAAAGTTCTTTGATGCCACCCTGATCCTTCGGCGCGAAGAAATCACCGGGAAGATGCTCAGCCGGGTGCTGCTGACCCACCCGCCCATGACCCTGAAAGTGTTGAGCATGATCTACTGGCAGGCCCTGCGCCTCTGGCTGAAGAAAACGCCGTTTTATACCCATCCCGATACACGGGTGAAAGGTGAACACCGATGAACCGATCCGTGGCTGAACAGGAAATTCCCTTGATCTGGTCCAGAGAATTCCACCCGGCTGACCGGATGGCCCGGCAGCTCTTGCACCGTGTCCTGGCGAACCTGCAAACCGGATATCTGATCCTGGTGGAAAACCATGAGCGCTTTGCCTTCGGAGATATCGAAAGCCCGGAAGATCTGCGCGCGACGATCACGGTATCCGACCAGCGGTTTTACCGCAGCATCGTTTTCGGGGGGAGTATCGGAGCCGGGGAATCCTATATGGCCGGTTACTGGGACTGCGACGAGCTCACCGCGCTGACCCGTTTGATCGTAAGAAACGAGCGCGTGCTTCTCGATGTCGATAGCGGACTGGCGCGGCTGGCAGCCCCGCTGCGGAAACTCTACCACTGGAAAAACAAAAACACCCGGCTGGGCAGCCGCGGGAACATCAAAGCCCATTACGACCTGGGCAACGACCTTTACGCCTTGTTTCTAGACGAGACCATGACCTATTCCTGCGGCATCTTCGAGCGTCCCGACGCCACCCTGGCAGATGCCTCGATCGCCAAGAATGATCGCCTGTGCCGCAAGCTGGAATTAAAGGAAACCGATCATCTGCTGGAAATCGGGACGGGCTGGGGAGGGTTCGCCTTGCATGCGGCCTCCCGCTACGGCTGCCGGGTGACCACGACCACCATCTCCCGGGCCCAGTTCGATTGGGCTGAGCAGCGTATCCGCGAACAGGGACTGGAAGGACGCATTCAACTGCTTTTCACGGACTACCGTGATCTGACCGGAACGTATGATAAGCTTGTCTCGATTGAAATGATCGAGGCGGTGGGCCATCACTATCTGGAGACCTTTTTTCGGCATTGCTGCCGACTTCTGACAGCGGATGGCATGATGGCGCTTCAGGCCATCACCATCGCGGACCAGAAATATGAAGCCCACAAGCGGGATGTCGATTTCATCAAACGCTATATTTTCCCGGGCAGCACGCTGACCTCGGTCACCGCTCTTTGTGCGGCGGCTACCAGAAGCTCGGACCTGCGCCTTTTTCATCTGGAAGATATCTCCCCCCACTATGCCCGAACACTCCGGGAGTGGCGAATGCGGTTCTTTTCCAATCTGGAAAAAGTCCGTGCTCTGGGGTACCCGCAGCAGTTTATCCGCATGTGGGAGTATTATCTGTGTTATTGCGAGGGCGCTTTCATGGAGCGCTATGTCGGGGATGTGCAGACTCTGTTTGTCAAACCTGGCTGCCGGCGCGAGCCTGTTTTAGAGGCATTGATGCCATAATTTTCCGCAGTTCTTTATTTTGCGCATGCCGAAATCCGGGGAACTTTCACCGATGAAAAAAGCAATCAATTTTGTCGGCTTCCAAGCCGCCTGGATGGCGGCGGTCTTCGGCGCGGCCGGGGGAAACTACTGGATCGGCCCCGTCGTCGTGCTGATATGGCTGGCCATCCATATTTTCTTGTCGGGACGTCCGAAGCTCGAAATTCAGATCGCCCTGACCGCGCTGTCGATAGGACTGTTGATTGATACGCTCATGATTGGAAGCGGGACGTATACGCCGCCGGGTTTAATCGGCGATTGGATATTGCCCCCACCCTGGATGCTGGCCCTGTGGATCAATTTCGGGACCGTGGTGAACGGCAGCCTGTCCTGGCTCAAGGGCCGTTACGGGATGGGAGGCTTTTTGGGCGCCTTGGGAGGGCCGGCAGCCTATTACTCGGGCCACCGGCTGGGGGCGTTGGCATTTCATCCGCCGGTGATGACCCATCTGGCATGGATGGCGATGGCCTGGGCTGTCGCCGTGCCCCTGCTGTTTTTTCTGGCCGATAAGATCGAGAAAAAATGATTTTCCTTCTGTTTCAGATACGGCTCGTTGATTTTACGCACATAATGGTTCAATAGCGTTATCGACACGATCTCATTGCGGTAGCGGTCGAATATTTCAAGCATTTCCTGCTTCTCATCGGCGCTGAGCTGATTCTTGAAATAGCCCAGGATGTGATCAAGCACGTTCAGGTTTTTCATCAGTGTCGATTTCATGCGCAGCGTCTCGATCAGAAGGCTTTCATATTTCTTGTAAAGCGCTTGAATGGGTGTTTGATAGGTCTATAGCTTCGTAAAAAGTCCAATATCTGCGTTGACCTTCACCCTTCGTCATTGTGGCGTATTTATATGTACGCCGCATTCCTCAGCCAATGTCAAGGGCTTTCTCTGCTGTTTTGGGTACAATCGGTTCATTTGGAAAATGGCGCAAGCCGGAGTTTCTTGATGTCGGCATCATCGACTTGAATCGGAAAATTCAAATATGCTTTCTGCCAGGAAAGGGACATTTTTTCCTTTCTTACCGGCCACTGAAAACCAAAATGTCCGCACAGTCGGCAAAACGTGGACATCTGATCCGCCATGATATCCGATTGGTCGGGGAGGCTTTCTCTTCCCAGATGATACTGAAATATGCGGTCTATGCCGCCGGCAATTGCACACATATAATATCCGGACGGGGTCAACCCCAAACCGCATTCCTCAATAATTCGGCAACCACCGGAATAATCGGAAAACCGGTTGAACCGAGTATCAACAGGCGCCACGTTAAACGGCTTGAACAGGTTCACGCGGGATGTCTTGAGCGTGCTTTTAATGATAATGCCGCCGGGCAGCTTCTCCAAGACTTCGTGAACGTTTCTTCCGAAATAATTTGTGCAAAGTACCAGCCTGACATCCGGATTATGAACCGACCGGTAATCCTCCAGCAGTTCGATAATATCAAAAATACGGCTGTGAAGGGTCGGTTCTCCGCCCAGGATTCGGATTCGTTTCCATTGCGCTTTTTTTTCAACACTTTCCCGGATAAATGCCTCAATCATTGAAACCGGCATCTCCGTATCACCGGGGGCCTGAGTACAGGAACGGTTGCAGTTGATACATTTTAAATTGCACTTGTAGGTGATATCGATTTCCGCAAATTCGCGGCTTGGTTTAAATTGCCGGCCGAACCATCCGACCACGAGTGATTGGGAACGGATGAACTGGTAAAAATCCAGAGCCATGCGTTTTACCGTAATATTTCTATGGCGGGGTGGAGGCGTCATTCGGTCCAATATTTTCAATCCTATTTGTTTGTGTCGTAATGCCATCGGAGATGGCATAGCCTGCGCTGTCAATGATCTGTGTCATGCGCTCATCGCAGCATAAGATTACCCTATAAAATAAATCTTGACAAATTGATTTTAACGATATAACGATTGAATCGTGTTCAGCGGTTTTTTTATTTGGGACCATGTTTAAAGAAGAGCAACGAAAGCCGTGTGGCGCAAAACAGTTTCATTTAAAGGAGAAAAAGAAAAAATATAGATTATATGTTTGGGTGCTGACTGCGCCTTTTCATTCAACAGACAAATTAATTTAATTTCGGGTTTGGGAACATAGTATTCCCAGAGGTTAGAATGATAGTCGGGCCGCTGTCACGATTTATTCGTGGTAGCGGCTTTTTTATTTGCGACATCAGGGTTTCCGAATAACCGGATGCCTGAAATATGAAAAGGAGGTAACATATGGGATTCAGAATATCAGATCTGTTTGTTCCAAGGCACATGCATAAAAATCCGGAATACCGCAAGGAAGGCGTAGAGATGCTGAAAGATCCGGTCATCCTGTCAAAAATTGCGGAAATAGATGTGGATGAAGGCGTTCGCCAGGCTGCTGCAAAAAGGCTTTCGACACTAAAAGAAAAAGTTTCCTGATAGTTGTATGTTGTTGAAAATCGCAGCAATTCTTCTATAACACTCCCCTTTTCCAGTGATACAAAATTCTGGAATACGCTGGAAAAAAACAACTAAGATCGATCTCTATCCGGTCCGAGTTGATGCAATGGTTCGCCTGTAATCAGTTGTTTAATCAGCATTTTTGTCTTCAAGGACCTCACGCAGCTTCACCCCTAAATCCTTCGACGAAAACGGTTTCTGGATGAAATACACGCCTTGGTCCAGCACGCCGTGATGGGCAATAACGTTGGCGGTATAGCCGGACATGAACAGGCGTTTGATGCCGGGATAGGTGGAGAGCAGGTTTTTGGCCAGGTCACGGCCGTTCATCTCGGGCATGACCACGTCGGTCATGAGCAGGTCGATGGGGCCCCTGTGCTCATGGGCCAGGCGGATGGCCTCGCCCGGGGTTATGGCCGCAATCACGGCATACCCCAGTCTTTCGAGCATCATCGTGGCCATGCGCAGGATGGCCGGTTCGTCCTCCACCAGCAGGATGGTCTCGTTTCCGCATGCCGCCGGTTTTGCCGTTGCTGTATCAGCCCGAACCGGCGTTTTGGCCTCGTGCCTGGGCAGATATATCTTGAAGGTCGTGCCCTGGCCCGGCTCACTGTACACGTTGATAAAGCCGTTATTCTGTTTGACTGCGCCGTACACCGAGGCCAGCCCCAGGCCGGTGCCCTTGCCCTGCTCCTTGGTGGTGAAGAACGGCTCGAACAGATGGCTGACGGTTTCCGGGTCCATGCCGCTCCCGTTGTCGCTGACCGCCAGCAACACGTGCTCGCCGGGCACAAACCCGGCGTGATCGGCGCAATAAGCCTCGTCAAAGGCGGCGACGTCCGTCTCGATGGTGATTTTGCCCACGTCCATGATGGCATCCCGTGCGTTAACGCACAGATTGGCCAGGATATGGTCGATCTGGGAGGGGTCCACCTTGACCGGCGTGAGGTTTTTGCCGGGCAGCCAGGCCAGATCGATGTCTTCTCCGATGAGCCGGCGCAGCATCTTGAGCATCCCTTCCACGGTCTCGTTTATGTCGATGACCCTGGGCGCTATGGTCTGCTTGCGGGCAAAGGTCAACAGTTGACGGGTCAGGTCCGCCGAGCGCTCGGCGGCCTTGCGGACTTCCTGCAGGTCAGCAAACAAATGCTGCGCCGGGTCCATCTGCTCCAGAGCCATCTCCGTGTGTCCCAGAATCACGCCCAGCATGTTGTTAAAATCGTGGGCCACGCCGCCCGCCAGCCGGCCCACGGATTCCATCTTCTGGGCCTGGTGGAGTTGGACTTCGAGATTTTCTTTTTCTTTCTCAGCCCGTTTGTTTTCACTGATGTCTCTAAACTCAACAACCCTGACATCTTTGCCTTTGTATCTGATATTCCTGGCTTCCAGACGGAGTGGATATATCCCGCCATCTTTGCGGACGCCTTCCGCCTCATAGGGCTTTTCATAACCGGCGTTAATATTGCGTACAACCTTGTTCCGAGTACCGTCAGAGATCAGCGACAACCCATCCATCCCGATCAGTTCATCATAGGCATAGCCGGTGATCTCGGACAACCCCTGGTTGCATTCCAGGATGAGACCCTTGTCGTGAATGGCGATTCCCCCGAAAGAGGCGTTATGCAGCGCCCTGAAACGCTCCTCGCTTTCTTTCAGTTCCTGCTCGATCCGCTTGCGCTCGGTGACATCCCTTGTGCTGAATAAAATCTCTTTTGAATCACCATTATCATCCCGAATGAATTTTCCGACAGTCTCGAACCAGAGATAGCTCGCATCAGCGCATCGATAGCGGTATTCCACCCTTTGGCCGTCATCGAATTCGGACAGGAAGTCACGAAAAGAAGCTTGTATTTTGGGCAAATCCTCCGGGTGGACGAATTCCAAAATATTTCTTCCAATCAGGGAATCGATATCATAACCCAATATATTGTGTGAGGCGCCCACGAATATGAACTTGCCTTCCAAATCAGTCAACGAAACAAGGTCGAACATGTTATCAGATATGACCTGCAGTAATTGTTTCTTTTCTTTCAGTTTCTCTTCTGCCTGTTTGCGTTCTGTGATGTCGTTGAATGTCACAATAAGGTTATCGGGGAGTAAAGTGGCATAGAGCTCACAAATACGTTCAGATCCATCCTTGCAGGTAACGCGATATTCACCTGTGTCAACCGTCTGACCGGAGTTCCTGGCTTTTTCAAGACACGGTTTCCACCTTTCAATCACGTTTTGTCTGTAATCAGGATCAGGGTAAGCCATCTGATACCATTCCGAAGCTGTGTGTGCAATATGTCCAAAAAGTTCAAGTGCGCTGCGACTCCAGAAAAAAATTTTATCATCCTGTAAATCAACAACTGCAATTGGAAATGGCGTTGCATCAAGGGTTGCCCGTAATTTTTTTTCACTCTCCCGCAAGGCTTCTTCGGCCTGCTTTGTCTCAATCATGGCCCCGATGAGCCGGGCTGTCGCATGCAGCCGTTTTTTGGCCAGCTCAATAATAAACGGCGGGCGCGAGTCGTACGCATTGGCCTTACGAACCAGGTCATCGTAATCAAGATGGTAGGCCTCAGCGAGCTTTTGCCGTGTTTTCGAATCGTTTGGCGGATCGCCGTACCCGAAATTGATGGCCCCCACGACATTCCCGTGCGCCAGGATCGGTACCGCGTATATTCGAAGGCCGCCGTTGCACGCGATATCCACAGGTGCACATTCGGCAATGGCCCGTTTGGAGCAATCTGTCCAGCAGGATTCATGGCACAACCATCGGCCGGAGTTCAGCGCTTCAGTGTTATCTGAGGTATTGCAAAGCCGGCGCGAGGCGCTGTCCAGCATCCGGCACCATCCCGAGGAGAAAATCCCAAAGGCATAGTCGCCGTTAACCTCGTAGATGGCAGAGGAGGTCCCGAGCAAATTCAGGTAATCATTGGCAAAACTTTCCAGACGTTCGCGCCCGATGGATTTGAGGATAATCCCGTCACGATTCAGTTGCGTCAGGTCGCCATACCCCTGGTCATGCGTCTCTGTCCGTATTTCAATGTTCGACATCGGCTTTCCGGACAGCATCCATTCAATCCGTTTCAATTTTTCATTGGTCTTTTTTTGTTCCGTAATATCCGCATTGAACCCTTGATAAGCCACGATCCGTCCATTCTCGTCCCGTATCGCGCGGACATTCATGGACCCCCAGAACCCGGTCCCGTCCTGGCGTCGAAACCGGCACTCGTGGTTGAACACCTCTCCATGCTCCAGCAGGCGCATGAATTCCCCCCTGTCAGCGGGATCGGCATACATCTGAGTGGCAATATCCGTGATGGATGCCATCAGTTCTTCCGGGCTTTCGTACCCGAACATCCTGACCAATGCCGCATTGGCCGAGATGATGCGGCCCTCGGGCGTGGAGATGAAGACGCCGATGGGGGCGTTATTGAAGATGTCCTGAATATGAAGTTCAGGCATAGAGTTGCTGTCGTTGCGGAAGTAAGTTGATTCAGGCATGGACGGCTCCTCGTGGTTGCAGGTCTTCATTTTATCTCCGTGTCTTGTGGCGAACTGGGAACTCACAGGCGCCGGTAGTTTGGCGTCCTGTGAAGTGTGGTGTTCGCTGCAATTAAGCAACGTTGATATGAAGGTTTTTCCCTATCGCTTGTGCATAATTCGCCAAGGTGGAGAGGCGGATATCTTCAGCATGATTTTCGATTCGAGAAATCGCAGATTTTTTTGTATTTAAAATTTTAGCGACCTCATCCTGTGTCAGACCGGCATCGATTCGGGCCTGTTTCAGAAGGACACCAATTTTAAATTGCTCATACCCTTTATCAAAATTTTTCGCAAAATTAGGGCGTTGTTTTTTTCTTGTTTCGATATATTTATCCAGATCATCCATTGGTTTACCTCCTGCTGAGATATTTTTTCTTTCGATTTTCAGCCAATTGAATCTCCATGGCGGGAGTTTTCTGGCTTTTCTTTTGAAACGAGTTGGTCAATATTATCAAGTCATGTCCATAAAAGAAACCAAGGAGCCGGAAAGTAACTTTCCCAACATCAATTCTGACTTCCCAAATATCATTTGTATTGACCAGCTTTTTAAAATATTTAGATGGAACCTGATTAATCTCTCGAATCAGTTTCAATACCCAAGCTACCTTTTTTGCCTGGGCATCAGTCAGGGTATTCAAATGGTCTCCGACGGGACATTTCCCTGACGTTGTCTGATAGAAATTGACCGTTTTCATGGCTAAAATGTACACATATATGTGAACAATGTCAATGAATGGATTTTGGGGCTTCTCAATACAGCGAACATTGTTGATAGATGGAAAATTTTCCATCTATCACGAATATACCATGGAATAGATTCCACCTATTTTGATATCAAGACAGCAAACATGGAAAAAATCATCTTTCATTTTCCATGTTTGCATAGCTATATCCGGTGACATGGAAATCAAGCCAAAATTCAAGCCAGACCCCAAACTGAAGCTGATGGATCAGGTACGACAGGTCCTGCGTTATCATCATTATGCCTATCGAACGGGACAAACCTATTGTGACTGGATCGTTCGATATATCAAATTTCATGGGGGGCGGACCCATCCGGCACAGATGGATAAAACCCACATCGAATCATTTTTAAGCCATCTCGCCACCCAGGGTCAGGTATCTGCATCCACTCAAAAGCAGGCCCTGAATGCCATCATCTTTTTGTACCAAAAAGGGGTCTGACCACGCTAACCAATTGAATGTTGATAAGAAACAGTTGAAATTGATGCTCAAAATGATCTTAACCCAACATCATTTGGATATCGCCAATCACAACCCCGGCCCGGATGTTTTTGAAGTTACAGTTGTCAGGGACAAACCCATTGGATTGGAGGCTGTTTCCGGGATGTGGTGAATGAATGCTGGTAGGCAGGGTAACCCAGGATCAGTGCTGCGCACACTTTCCGGTCCTTGGGAATCCGCGCCAGATTTCTGATGCTGGACGAGAATTTCATGGCAAGAGTCAGGAATCCGATATAACAGGTCCCAAGACCTGAAGTATGTGCGAAATTCATGATGTTTGCGGCTGCGATATTGCAGTTTTCATAATTAAACATTTCTTTTTTGGGTCCGTGGACCAGGATCAGGACAGGGGCATCGTGAAGGATGTAATCCCGGCCCTTATCCGCTTCCCGGATATAATAATCCATGGGGTCCAGGTATCGGGCGACATGATCCCGAAACAGTATTCCGAGAATAAAGTAGATGATTCTCCCCATGCCTTTCTGCGATTTTTCATACAGGCTTTTTCCGAATCCGAATACCCTGTCCGACAGGTGACCGAGAATGGTCTTATCACTGATCACGGTGTATGCCACATTCTGTGAGTTGCTGGCTGTTGGCGAATGACTGGCCAGTTTCAGAATATTCTCGACAAGTTCGGGCGGAACCGCTTTATTTTTAAACTGGCGGATACTTCGTCGTCCCAGAACAATTTGACGATATACTTCGGGAATCAGCAGGTCGGCATCGGTTTGGGTCATTTGCCGATAATCCAGGGCTTCATGGAAAATCGCTGACCGGGGACAAACCGCCACACAATGACCGCATTGGCTGCAGAGTTCGGGCGCGGCCATGACCGGTTCGCCTTTGACATTTCTCCAGGCACCGGCCACACAGTCACGGACGCAGAGCAGGCACCGGTTGCACCGATCTTCAATTTTTTCTATCTTCATATGCGGACCTATGCAAATGGGTTAAGCGCGTTCATCTGATGACCGGCAGGTACTCGGTGATCCGGTCCTTGTCCTTCAGTTCATGCAGCATACACCACAATCGAATCCAGGGCAAATTCCCGCAGGGTCAGGGTCCGCCTGGTTTCCAATGATCGGGTGCAAAGCCGGTTCTGGTTTGCCTCAGGCGTATATTCCGCGCTGTAAATGATCCGCAGATATTCCCGTTTCCGGCACTTGACAGCCGACTGAATCAGACTTTCTTTTTGTAAGCGACAACGTCTTATGGTTTGATCACCAACCCCTTTCCGTGTTTTTCGATCAGCAGCGAAAAAAAAATATGTTTCGCTAACATTCCGCTAACAATTGAATGGTAGAAACAATTCTGGTTCAAAGTGGCAAAGGCACAGAGGCACAAAGGGAAACCGATTTAATTCTTTGTTGAGCCGGTTGATCAACAGTCAGGTGACAGGTCGGCCGCTTGCAGCCAACGGCTGATGGACAATATGCCACTTTGTGCCTTTGCCACTATGTGCCTTTGTGCCTGAATAGTGGCTTCAGAACAAAACCATTTATTTCGTGTTTTCCGTGGTTCAAACAGCATTTTTACAGCAATCAAAAGACGATACAGGCATGCAACAGACCACTACTGACGAAACTGTCCCCATCCTCCGCCGGAAAAAGGCGGTTCGAAAATCCGTTCTCTGGGCGGACCGGCTGGCCGACCGCATCATCACCATCGGTGGCATTCTGGTGATAGTCGCGGTTCTGGGCATTCTGGTTTTTCTGACAGCCGAAACCCTGCCCCTGTTTCGCAGCGGGGAAACAACCGGACAATACCGGTACCGGCTGACCGATCCACCCAAAGTGGTTCTCAGTTCGGGCATGGACGAATACCACACACTGACCTATATGCTGCTTCCGGATGGACACGTCCGTGTCATTCATACCCGCACCGGTCATGAACTGAATGCATTGGTTATTTCTGCGGAAGGCACAACCATTACCGCCGCTGCAGATTCCATGGATCAGGACTCGCTTGCCCTGGGCTTTTCAGATGGAACGGTTCGAATTGCCGCCACAAGCTTTGACATGAACGTCATTCCAGCGTCTGACTTGCCCGCCGGGCTCAGCCGGATCGATGATGTGGATCAGACCGATGGCGATTCCGTATTTACGCACATTACCGGTGATCAGGTCCGAGTCATCCGATTTCGTGTCACGGTTGATGATCCGATACAGTCCAGCCCGACCCGTCAGCCAATCACCAATCTGGCATTTCAGTCCAGCGGAGAGGCAGAACGTCAGACCCGCGCCCTGGTGTCACTGGATCAAGCAGGCTATCTTACGATGAACCTGGTTCAGGATAAGGTAAATCTGATGACCGGCATCAATAAAACCGAGATTCAGGATATCCGTCTGCCTTCCCTGCCCCGGGATATTCATATTTCGGTCATCCGGTTGTCCGAGCTTGTCGATACGCTTCTGGTCGCCTGTGAAGATGGCCGATTATTCCGGTATAACCTGCAGGATACGGCTTCGCCAGTGCTGGCGGAAACCACCCGAATCCTGCCGGTTGGCCAGAAACTGACTGTCTGTGAATACCTGCTGGGAAGTCAATCCATTCTGGTCGGGGGCAGTGATGGATCACTGAATCTGTTCTTTTCCATCATTGAACCCCAGATGGGAACTTCGGACAAGCGGGTTTTGATCAAGGCACGGGAATTTGAGTCCATGACCGATCCCATTGTCCGGATCAGTGCGGCCACACGGGGAAAAACATTTGCTCTGGCAACTGCATCGGGATCGGTCCGGGTGGTTCATGCCACCAGCCAGAAGACCCTTTTGGAAATGGAACCCGAATCACCGTCTCCTCCCATATTGCTGCTGCTTTCCCCGCGAATGGATGGCGTTTTTTCCCTGCATCAGTCCGGTGAAGCCTCACTGTTTCAATTTTCGACACCTCATCCGGAAACCAGCTTTCAAACCCTGTTTCAACGGGTATGGTATGAGGGATACCCGGAGCCCACCTTTACCTGGCAGTCATCTGCGGCAAGCGACTCATTTGAGCCCAAACTCAGCCTGATCCCCCTGATTTTCGGATCGGTGAAAGCCGCCCTCTATTCGCTGCTGTTTGCCGTTCCCATCGCCATTCTGGCGGCCATTTATACATCGGAATTCGTTCATCCTGGAATCCGGGACATTTTGAAGCCGATCATGGAAATCATGGCCTCCCTGCCATCCGTGGTTCTGGGGTTTGTGGCGGCGCTGGTTCTGGCGCCGATGGTTGAAAACTGGATTGCCGCGATTCTGTTGGTCTTTATTCTGGTGCCGGTCATCATGCTGATCGGTTCCCTTGGCTGGCAATTCATTCCCCTGCATCTGACAACCCGGCATGGCGGCATGTTTCGGGTGATCGGCGCCATGCTGCTGCTTTTCGTCGTGGCATGGGCTGCCATGATTCTGGCCCCTGGTTTTGAAGCCTTATTTTTCCAGGGTGATTTCAAGTCTTGGCTGACCGGCAACACCGGCCAGGCCCTTCCCTTTCTGTTTTTGATGCTGCTGCCGTTCAGTGCTCTGATCACCGGTCTTCTTTACAGCCGGTTTGTCAACCACTGGCTGATGATTGTTTATGGCCGGAATTCGCTTCTGACAGCCAGTTTCATGGACGTTGGCAAATGGCTTTCTCTATCATTGGCTACAATCGGTGTATCGTTGCTGCTGGCCTGGATCATGAGTCGCACCGGTTTTGATCTGAGGGGCAGCCTGGTGGGAACCTATGTTCAGCGCAATACACTTGTCGTTGGCTTTGCCATGGGGTTTGCGGTGATACCCATCATTTACACCATTGCCGAAGATGCATTGAATTCGGTTCCCAACCATTTGCGGGCGGCCAGCCTGGGGTGTGGGGCGACCCGGTGGCAAACCACCCTGTATGTGGTGCTGCCGGCAGCGCTTAGCGGCGTATTTTCCGCCGTCATGATCGGCCTGGGACGTGCGGTTGGCGAAACCATGATCGTGGTCATGGCTGCGGGCAATACACCGCTCATCGATCTGAACATATTCAACGGGCTGAGAGCCCTGTCTGCCACCATTGCCGTGGAATTGCCCGAAGCCGTGAAAAGCGGCACGCTGTACCGGGTGCTGTTTTTATCCGGCCTGGTGCTGTTTGCCATGACCTTTGTGATCAATACGGTTGCAGAGGTGGTTCGGCTGCGGTTCCGCAAGCGCGCGGCACAACTTTGATCCAGGTTTGCTCCTTTGTGCCTTTTACTTTTTGAGAGGTTGACTTCAATGAGAGGACTGACCCGTAAACCGGAAGGACAAACCACCACCGGATTCAATCTGCCGGCAAGGGGGGAGCCATTTTTATGGACAATGGCCGGCGGATTGATGATCGGTATCCTGATGATTGTGGCGTTTCTGACATTGATCGTCTGGAATGGATTGATCACCTTTTATCCCAAACCGATCGAGGTGCTTCAGTTGAAATCCGGTCGGGTCATGGCCGGAGAACCGATTCGAACGGAATCCTTTAAAATTGATCCACAGACACTTCAGAAGCTTCCGGCATCTGTCCGGGAGCAGATCAAAACCCGGGATGTCCATGCCAGCCGGACTCTGTACAAAATCGGTAATTATGATCTTTATAACGAGGATTACCGGTGGGTCACGATGTTTGACATTGACCAATCGAATACGCCAGCCGGCATGGTCATGGTGGAGCGAATTGAATGGGGGCCGTTTATCGGCAGTATTTCCCAACTGGAACTGGGAGACGAGACGATTGCGGATCCATCCGCTATTTTTTCAAGACTGTCTGATGCCCATTGGCAGGCGATCCAGCGGAGGAAGACCATTCAGCGGCTGGAACGTCATGAAATTGGCGGCATCAATCATTTGATGGAACAGGCCCGGCTTGAGTTGCGGCGCGTCACCATCCAAACCGATGTGACGCCGGCAACGCTGCAGGCGGCTCAGGAGAAACATGATCAAATCATTTCGGATCTGAAGACCCGGTATCAGAAACTGGAACAGCAGGCGGATGTCCTGAAAGCCGAAGATCAACGATATCGAATCACCCTTGCCGATGTTGAGGGCCGGAGCAAAATCCTGAAACTGTCCGAGATGGTGCGTATCTATCCGGCCAACACACTCAGTGCATGGGAACGCCTGGGAATATATTTCAGCCGATGGTGGGAATTTCTGACTGCAGAGCCACGAGAGGCCAACACCGAGGGCGGTGTGATGCCGGCCATATTCGGTACATTCAGCATGACGCTTCTGATGGTCATTTTAGTCGCACCGTTTGGTGTCATGTCGGCCCTCTATCTTCGGGAATATGCACGGCAGGGGCACCTGGTATCATTGGTCCGGATCTGTGTCAACAACCTGGCTGGTGTTCCTTCCATTGTGTATGGCGTTTTCGGACTGGGATTTTTTGCCTATACCGTGGGCGGCATCATGGATTCGGTGCTTTTCCCGGAGCGGCTTCCCAACCCGACCTTTGGAACCGGCGGCATCCTCTGGTCGGCATTGACCCTGGCCCTTCTGACCGTTCCGGTGGTGATTGTGGCCACAGAAGAGGCATTGGCTGCTGTTCCGCATTCGCTTCGTGAGGGATCTCTGGCCTGCGGCGCGTCCCGGTGGCAGACCATCAAATACGTGGTGCTTCCCAAGGCCATGCCCGGCATCATGACCGGCCTGATTCTGGCCATGGCCAGAGGGGCCGGTGAAGTTGCGCCGCTGATGCTGGTGGGTGTGGTCAAGCTGGCGCCGGAACTTCCGATCGATGGTATTTTTCCGTTTCTGCATCTCGAACGCAGCTTCATGCATCTGGCGTTTCATATCTTTGATGTGGGGTTTCAGTCCCGGAATTCGGAAGCCGGAAAGCCCATGGTGTTTGTGACCACACTGCTTCTGATCAGCCTGATTGCCATCATGAATGCATCGGCCATATATATTCGGAATCGGTTGAAACGACGGTATATGAGCGGGCATTTTTAAAGGATGAAGGCTGAAGGATGAAAGCAAGCGCTTAAACCTTAAAACGTAAAACTTAAAACCTGACTTCTGATACCTGAAGGTAACGGAGAAGATATGACTGAACGAACCGGTATCCGGCCGTCCATGGACAAGCCGTTATACCATCCTCAACGTGGTGCAGAGGGAACCATCCTGGATATCGATCAATTTTGCCTCTGGTATGGCGAAAAACAGGCGCTTTTCAATAACAGTATTTCGGTTGAAAAGGGCCTGGTCACCGCACTCATCGGGCCTTCCGGATGTGGGAAATCGACCCTGTTGCGGTCATTGAACCGGATGAATGATCTTATCGAGGGCCTGAAGATAACCGGTGAAATCCGGTTGGACAACCAGAATATTTTTGATCCGCATGTGGATGTCATTGCCCTCCGGAAACGAATGGGCATGGTGTTTCAAAAACCCAACCCCTTTCCCATGACCATTTCCGACAATGTATCCTATCCGCTCAAGATCGACGGTATTCGCGATCGGCACATCCTGGCGGAAACGGTCGAAAAATCCCTTCAATCCGCCGCCCTCTGGGACGAGGTCAAAGACCGGCTGAAGGATAACGCCCTGGGGCTTTCCGGTGGACAGCAACAGCGCCTGTGCATTGCCCGGGCCATTGCTGCTGATCCGGAAGTCCTGTTGATGGATGAACCCTGTTCGGCGTTGGATCCTCTGGCCACCACCAAGATCGAGGATCTGATCAATGAACTGCGCGGCCGCTATTCCATCATTATCGTGACCCATAACATGCAACAGGCCGCCCGGGTGTCGGATAACACGGCATTTATGTATCTGGGGAAAATGATCGAATATGGAAAGACCGACACCATTTTTACCAAACCCAGAAGCCAGCAGACACAGGATTATGTCACCGGACGATTTGGATGACAAGGTGGAAGACTGAAGGATGAAGGATGAAGGATAAAGGATAAAGGATGAAGGCGCCTGCTTTCTGCAATCTGTCGCCTGAAAACCAGCTACGAGCGCCGAACAACCAACCACCAGATACGAGATACGAACGACTCTGCACGCTTCACGAATGATAAAGGAATAAACCGTCATGACTCGATATTTTCAAAGAGAGCTCGATAAAATAAAAAAAATGATTCTGACCCTGGGTGCACTGGTAGAAGAGCAGGTGAATCTGGCGGGGAAAAGCATCACCCGAACCGATGTGGATCTGGCACGTAAAATTATCGTAACGGATCATGAAATCGATGACATGGAAGTGGATGTGGAAGAGGAGTGTCTCAAGGTGCTGGCGCTGCATCAACCTGTGGCCATCGATCTTCGCTTTCTGATTGCCGTGATTAAAATCAACAACGACCTGGAGCGGATTTCGGACGAGGCGGTCAATGTCGCGCAGCGGGTGGAGGCCATCAGCAAAAAACGGGAAATCGACTTTACGTTTGACTATTCCACCATGGCTCAAAAAGCCGAATCCATGTTGAAGAAAAGTCTGGACTCACTGGTAAACCTGGATATTGATCTGGCCTACCGGGTGTTGATTCTGGATGATGAGGTTGATAACATCAAGCGCGTGGCCTATGACAAAATCAAGGCCGCCATACGGATGCATCCCGATCAGGTCGGATATCTGATCAACCTGCTTCTGATTTCCCGCCATCTGGAACGAATTGCCGATCACGCCACCAATATCGCCGAAGAGGTCATTTATTTGATCGATGGCGAAATCGTGAGACATGATATCAGCAAGGAATACCTTCAGAAAGGGTAGGGGGGCAGACGTCAGAGATCAGGGGCCAGGTAAAGGAGGATCAGGTCAGAAAATGCATCCGGTGTTTCGCAATCGTTGATTGACGCATCACGTTTTTCACGGACAGGGCACATGCAATGAAAACATGCTGCCCTGGCCAATCTCGCTGACGACCGTGACCCGGCCCGCATGGGCATTCATGATGTGTCGGACGATGGACAGGCCCAGACCGGTTCCACCATCCCTGCGGCTGCGTCCGGAATCCACCCGGTAAAACCGTTCAAACAGGCGGGGAAGATGCTCTGATGCAATTCCGGGCCCCTGGTCGTGCACGTGAATGTCTATCATATGTTTGTTGTGCACCGCCTCAATTTGAATTTGTGTGTCAGGCAGGCTGTATTGAATGGCATTGTCCAAAAGATTGATGACAGCTTCTTCCAGTAAGCGGTCATTCATCATGGCATGAAGGTCGGCTGGACAGATCAGTTCCAGTGTCATGTTCCTGGCCATGGCTTTGGCCATGCAGTACTGGATGGCTGATTTCAATACATCCTGAACCGATCCGCCCGAAAGCGGGATGGCCTTATGCTCGGCATCCTGTTCGATTCGGGAAAGACTGAGTAAATCCTCGATGATCTGATTCAGCCGATCCACCTGTCTGGCGATGATGGATAGAAAATGCCCGGCATGCTCCGGCTCATGAATCGCGCCGTTTTGAAGGGTTTCCACAAATCCCTTGATTGCGGTGATGGGGGTTCGGAGTTCATGGGAGACATTGGCAACAAAATCCCGCCTGACGGTTTCAAGCTGACGCAGACGGGTGATATCGTGCAACACGATCAGCACGCCGATTCCGTTTCCCTGCGAATCAATCAGGGGATTTCCCCGAGCATGAACAATCCGCTCTTCCGGAACATGAAGGATGATTTCATTTTCAACCGGCTGTTCGGTTTTTCGAACCCGGGCCACCATATCCAACAGATGAATGTTTCGGACCACTTCCTGAAGCGTTGGCATCGGGGCGCCGATTTGACGGATTCCCAGCAACCGGGCTGCGGCCTTGTTTACCGTCATTAGCCGTTCCTGGTTGTCTATGGCCAGAACCCCCTCGATCATTCCGGCCAAAATGGTTTCCTGCTCATACCGCTGCGTGGTCATAGTTTGAATCCGCTCGTTCAGCTCTGCCGCCATTTGATTGAGCGCTTCGGTTACACCGGCCAGCTCGTCGGATTCAGGGGCCTGCAGTTTGATGTTCAGCTCTCCCCGGGCAAAACGCCGGGCCGTTTGTTTTATTTTTTCCAGCGGCCGGCTGATCCGTCTGGAAATGGCCAGACTGAAGACGGCGGCCATAATCGCAATCACAATGATCCCCAGACCATTTTTAAGAATAATGGCTTTAAGTGCGTCATCGATTGCGGAGACCGGTATCGATGTTCGAATGATTCCGACCAACCGTCCCTGATCAAAAACGGGTTGTGCCACATACATCATCCGGGTTGACAGCGTATAGCTTTTTCGGGTGGAACCACCCGGATTTCCCTTTAAAGCCGATTGGATTTCCGGCCGATCGATGTGATTGTCCATTCCGGCCGGGTCCTCATGTGAATCGCCGACCACCTGGCCGGACGGCAGAATCACCGTAAACCGGGCATCGGTTTTATTCGCGATCGATAAAATCAGGTTCTGTATTCTGGCAGTGTCTGACGTGATCAGCCATTCCAGAATCTGGGGTCCAAGCATGCGGGCCTGGGATTCCAGGCTGGATGACACATGCTGAAGATACAGGTCTTCAAAGGATCGGGAAACATACCAGCTTGCCGTTGCCACCGAAAACAGGATGACCATGAGAAAAGCCGGATAGACCTGCCAGAAGAGCCGGCGTTTCATGACCGCACCCGAAAGCGGTAACCGACGCCCCGTACCGTCTCCAGACAGTCCCCGTAATCCCCCAGTTTTTTTCGAAGACCGGCGATCTGAACGTCAACCGATCGTTCGGTGACCGCATAATCCTCGCCATGAATGGCATCCACAATCTGTCCCCGGGTGAACACCCATCCGGGCCGTTTGGCCAGAAGGTGAAGCATACGAAATTCCGTCGCTGTCAGGTCAACCGACCGGTCCGAAATCTGGACGGAGAATTGGCCGGGATGAATCACCATATCCTCAATTTTCAGAGACTGGTCATCGGATGGAATCGTATCCTGAATTCGCCGCAACACGGCCCTGGCTCTGGCGATGAGAATGCGCGGACTGAACGGTTTGGTGATATAGTCATCCGCACCCAGTTCCAGTCCGGTCACAATATCCGCCTCTTCTCCCCGTGCCGTTAGCATGATGATGGGTATCTGCCGGGATTTTTCACTTTGCTTCAGTATCCGGCAAACATCCAGGCCGCCGATGCCGGGCAGCATCAGATCCAGAAGAATCAGATCCGGTGTGGACTGTGCGGCGGCTTTCAACGCCGATTCACCTGTCGAAAAACAGGTCACGGTGTATCCTTCCCGGCTGAGGTTGTATTGCAGCAGTTCCAGGATATCGTCTTCGTCATCGACAACCCAGATCAGCTCTTTTGCCATGCTTTTATCCTTACAGATATGAAAACAACCGGAAGCGGGTTGAACCAGCCAATAAAAAAGTCCGGCTTTTGGGAATAAAGCCGGACTTTTTGGTTACGATGATACCCGTTGCGTCACAATTTTCGGGTTATACCTGCGGTCTGGGAAGCATACCGGCCCGTGAGGCGATTTCCGGTACCTTGTGCTCCCACTCAATGGCCATGAGATGGACACCGGCAACGCCTTTCATGGTCTTGAACTCTTCGATCTGTTCGCACGCCATTTTGATGCCTTCTTCGGCGACCTTTCCTTTTTCCGCACCCCTCAGGCGTTTGATCACATCATCCGGCACATCCATTCCCGGAACCTTGCTTTTCATATAGTTGGCCATACCCACACTTTTCATGGGGGTGACACCTGCCAGGATATACACTTTTTCCGTCAATCCCATGTCATTGGCCATTTTGATGAAGGTTCTAAATTTTTCCATGTTATAAATGCACTGGGTCTGAATGAAATCGACACCGGCCTTGATCTTTTTGGCCAGGCGGTGAACGCGCCATTCAAACGGATCGGCAAACGGATTGGCTGCCGCACCAATAAAAATTTGGGGGGGATGCTCAATCTCCGCACCGCCCAGAAATTTCCCCTCATCCCGCATCCGTTTGACCGTGCTGATGAGCTGCATGGAGTCGATGTCAAAAACGCCTTTTGCACTGGGATGATCACCAAACTTGACATGATCTCCGGACAGACACAGCATGTTGCGGATACCCAGGGCATAGGCGCCCAGAATATCGGACTGCATGGCCAGACGGTTTCGATCCCGACAGACCATCTGATAATTGGGCTCAAGTCCTTCCTGAATCAGAATCAGTGAGGCCGCCCAACTGGCCATCCGCACCACCGCGGTCTGATTGTCGGTAATATTGACCGCATCCACATGGCCTTTGAGAAACGATGCTTTTTTACGGACTTCATCTGCATCGGTCCCTCGTGGCGGCCCCAGTTCACCGGTAAAAGCAAAGTGACCCGCCAGCAGGACCTTTTCCAAATTGCTTCCTGATTTCATAATCAATTCCTTGTTGTTATCCGACTTTTTCCGGTTTTTTATACCCGGGCTGAATCAAGGTTCTGGGAATCTGATTCATCCAATCCACAGGCGGGGTGATTTCCAAAATGCAGTCCAGACGGCCCTGTTCTTTCAGACGCTCATAAATCAAAAACCAGGCGCATGGCTGTTCCGGATCGATTTCGCAACTGCCCTTGTTGGTTCCGCCGCAGGGACCGTTATAGAGCCCCTTGGCGCACATGGTCACCGGACAGATGCCACCGGTCAGGCCCAGAACACAACTGCTGCAGGATCGACAGCGTTCTTCGTACCATCCGACTGCCTGATTGACGCCGATAAATGTGGTGTCAACCGCCGGAAGAACCGGAATGTGCGGATATCGTTCTGCCAGAAACTGAATGCCGGCGCCACAGGCCATAGACAAGAGCGCCTCGTAATCATTGACCCTGTTATCCAGCGCTTCAAGATATTCCCGGTCACACTGTCTTTCAATTGTAAATCCGTCAATCTGAATGGGGGTGTCTTCCAGCTTTCGGGCCATATCGATCTCTGCGTTCAGAACCGACACTTCCTTTTCGCCACCGGTCAGACAGACTGCCACGCATGTTCCACATCCAATATTCAGGACTTTTTTGTAACCTTTCAGAAGCTGTTTGATTTCATCAAAAGGTTTTCGTTTGGCAACGATCATATGCCCTCCTGTTGGTTATTCGGCGATTTCGGGATGAAATACATTGACATCCTTCAAGTCATCGCCCAGGTATTCCCGTTCGTTGGGTCCAAGCACCCCCAAAGACAGGCAAATGAGCGTCCACAGATGAACCACCGGATAATTTCCGCCATAATGTTCGCTGAGCTCATGAATCTGGGCATGGCAATTATGACAGCCGGCAATGCAGTAATCGGCACCGGTTGCCTTGATCTGCTGGTCCTTCAGTCTTCCGTATTCCAGGCGCTGCTCCTTGAATCCGGACTGGAGAAAACCACCGCCGCCACCGCAACAGTAGTTGTTGGACCGGTTGGGCTGCATATCAACAAAATTCTCTTCGCCTACAACGGATTTGACCACGAAACGCAGGTCTTCGGCGATCGGATCACCATAACTTTTTCGAACAATCTGGCAGGGATCCTGTACCGTGAACTTGATTTTCAGATCCTTGTTCCAGTCGGAATTGACCTTCAGCCTGCCTTCACGGATCCATTTGGCATAATATTCATAGATGTTTTTGACTTCAAAATTGTGTTCGATATTAAATTTTTTCAGTCCGGCCCGGACTGAGAATGTAACGTGCCCTCACTCTGTATTTAAAAAGATCTTGCACCCCAGCTTGTTGGCCTGATTGACGGTTGTCCGGGTTATTTTTTCCCATGAATCGTTATCCGCCAGAAACAGGCAGTAATTTTCTCCGGCCCAGCCATGACTGCCATATGTCCAGTCCACACCGGCCAGATGAAGAATCTTCCACAGGGGAAGCAATTCATTGGGTTCTGTTACCGGCTCTCTGGAATTCTGGTTCAGAAAAAATTCTGCACCCTGTTTGTCGATTGGGGCTTCCATATCGGCAAACTCGGGCTGGGTTTCCCGAGCCTCTTCCAGCACATCCTGTACCACAAAAACAAAATCATCCGGTGAGATTCCCATGGCGCTGGTGCTTTCGTTTCGAAGCGCCATGTCGCAGGACCCCAGAATGCCCTTTGGACGCTGATCCCTGGGACGCAGTCCCCTGGCATTATAAACCAGTTGGGGAATGTCAATTTTCATGGGGCAGACATAGATGCACCGCTGACACATTGTACACATCCAGGGCCAGTCGGACTTGCTGATTTCCTCATCCATCCCCAGTGCCGCCATTCTCAGAAATTTTCTGGGGTCCATGTTATCCAGACCGGTTGCCGGGCATCCGGATGAACAGGCCCCGCAGGTCAGACACAGGTTCAGATTCCCGCCTTCCGGCAGGATCTCCTTGACCTTGTCGATAAAATGGCTCTTCTTTTTACCACCTAATTTGATTACTTCCTCAGACATATGTTATCTCCTCTGATTTAGGCTGTTGCCCATTTTTTTAATGGATTGGGGCCAAGCGCCTTGATTTGTTCCGTCATCTCTTTGGCATATGCGGCAAACGTCGGTCCTTCACCGGAACTGAGATTATACATGCGAACGCGATCTGCTTCAAGCCCAATTTCCTGAAGCAGTTGCTGCACGTGCATCACCCGTTCCCTGGCTCGCAGATTACCCTCCTTGTAGTGGCAGGACCCTTCCAGACAGCCGACAACATACACGCCGTCCGCGCCTTTCTGAATGGCCCGCATCAAATGCATGACATCCACTTTTCCGGTGCATGGAACCCGAATGATTTTGACATTTGCCGGATAATCCAGCCGCATCGAACCTGCCAGGTCCGCAGCAGAATATCCTCAATAATCACAGCAAAATGCAATAATGGTTGGTTCAAAATCCGACATTACATCCCCCCTGCCAGCAAGGCATCTATTTTGCAGTTGAGTTGATCATCTTCATAAAAATTGAGTTGGATGGTCTGTCTGGGACAGATTGCCGCGCATACGCCGCAGCCGTGGCAGATGGCCTCATCAATTTCGATGACCTGTTTATCCGTGTTAAAGACGGGCACGCCGAATGGACACGACCGGACGCATGTCAGACACTTCACACAGTGTTCCGTATCCACTTTGGCCGTAATGGCGGAAAGCTTGATTTCGGATTTGGATAAAAATGTCGTGGCACGGGATGCCGCCGCCTGGGCCTGCGCAATGGTTTCGGAAATCAGTTTGGGACCATGGGCCGTTCCGCATAGGAAAATTCCATCACCGGGCATATCCACCGGACGCAATTTGACATGCGCTTCGATAAAAAAGCCTTCGGGATTCCGGTTGAATTTCATGATACCGCACAATTCGGCGGTGTCAGTTGCCGTTACACCGGCACTCAGGGTCAGCAGTTCGGTTTGAATTTCAAGAGGCAGCCGCAAAATGTGATCCGTCACCGATACAATCAACCCATCCGGCGTGCTTCTGACCTGGGGTGGATCGTTTTCATCAAACCGGATAAATATCACACCCAGGTTTCTGGCCTCTGTATAATAATCTTCCATCAGGCCATAGGTGCGGATATCCCGGTACAGAATATAGACTTGAATATCCGGATCGGCCTTCTTGATCAGAAGCGCATTTTTTACCGCGTTTTGACAGCAGATTCGGGAACAGTTTTCATTGGTTGAATTTCTGGAACCGATGCACTGAATCATCACTACGGTCGAAAGCCCGTCCACACCCTTTTCTTCCAGCCGGTCACCCAGTTCCAACTGGGTCACAACCCGGCTGTCCTGACCGTACAGATATTCAGTCGGGGTATACTCCATCGCACCGGTTGCGACAATAATCACCCCATGATCGACAGTCAGTTTGGTATTTGCCGGACCTGCCACCACCTCGGTTTTGAAATTTCCCTTATAACCGGAAAAATTGGTGACCCGGGCTACGGTGATTACCTCGATAAATTCATTCTTTCTGACGTCGGCAACCAACTGCTTGATATAGGCCCGAATATCTCCGCCCTCGATGGTATGATGCAACCGTCTTGACAACCCGCCCAGCTCGGTTTCTTTTTCCAGCAAAAATACTCGAAACCCCTGTCTGGCCAGTCCTAACGCCGCATTCATGCCGGCAACTCCCCCGCCGATCACCAGTGCCTGTTTGTTGACCGATATCACTTTTTCAGCCAACGGCTTTAATGTGGATGCCCGTGCAACCGCCATGCGTACCAAATCTTTGGCCTTCTGGGTTGCAATGGCCGGGGTTTTGGAGTGAATCCAGGAATTCTGATTCCGAATATTGGCCATTTCAAACAGATACCGGTTCAGGCCGCAGGCTTCCAGCGTTTCCATGAACATCTGCTCATGGGTTTTTGGGCTGCATGAGGCCACCACCACCCGGTTGAGTTTATGTTCGATGATTTTTTCCTTGATCTTGTCCTGGGTGTCCTGGGAACAGGTAAACAGATTCTGATCGGTATAGGCCACATTGGGCAGTTTGGCGGCATATGCCTGAACCGCGGGAACATCAACGACACCGCCGATGTTGATGCCGCAGTTGCAGACAAACACACCGATCCGTGGGGATTCTCCGGCTACATCCTTCTGTTCCGTCACCTGAACCGTCGGGGTATCCATGCCGCGGGATACAGCCAGTTCCGCTCCGGCCAGACAGGCTGCTGCACTGGCCTCTGTTACAGAACTGGGGATGTCCTTGGGTCCCTGAAACACACCACAGGTATAAATACCAGGCCTGGACGTTTCCACCGGCGTAAATGGCCCGGTTTCCACAAACCGGTATTTGTTCAGTTCCACACCCATGTTCCGGGCCACATCCGCCACATTTTCCGGAATCTGAAGGCCGACCGACAGCACGATCATGCTGAAGGTTTCTTCCAGTCTTTGACCGGTTTCATCAATATACCAGACCTGAAGGTCGCCGGTTTCCGGAATTTCGGTGATGGTATGAATCCGTGCTTTTACAAACCGGACACCATCCTTGTCCTTGGCGCGAAGATAGTATTTTTCATAATCCTTTCCAAAAGACCGGATATCCATATTGAAAATCGCACAATCCAGTTCACCGTGAGCGTGTTCTTTGGCGATCATGGCTTCCTTGATGGCATACATGCAGCACACCGAAGAACAGTAGCCGTTGCCGCATTTATTGGTATCCCGTGATCCCACGCACTGAATCCAGGCGATTTTTTTTGGCTCTTCCCGATCCAGGGGCCGGCTCAAATGGCCGAAATACGGGCCCGATGCGCTTAAAATCCGCTCGAATTCTTCGCTGGTCAATACATTGGCGTATTTCCCGTATCCCCAGAAATCCAGTTTGGATGGATCGTATCCCATGCTGCCCGGAGCCAGAATGATGGAGCCAACCGTAACTTGGGATTCCCGCTCGGTTTCATCATATTGAATGGCCCTGGCAATACACACATTTTCGCAAAGTCCGCAGCCCACGCAGGTATCGGTATCGATGCCAAATGCTAGGGGCACGGCCTGTGGATATTCGATGAAGGTCGCCCGACGGTCATCCAGTCCCTTGTTGTAGCGGTTTACAGCCGTTACCGGACAGTGTTTGGCGCATTCGCCGCAGCCCGTGCATTTGACCGGATCAATATACCGGGGATGATTGGACAGGGTGACCGTAAAATTTCCGGGTTCGCCTTCTACGGTTTTGATTTCACTATTCGTGATGATATTGATGTTCAGATGCCGGCCGACCTCGACCAGTTTGGGTGAAATCACTCACATGGCGCAGTCGTTGGTCGGAAATGTCTTGTCCAGCCGGGCCATCATTCCGCCGATGGTCGGCAGTTTATCTACCAGATGAACATAATAATCCGAATTGGCCAGATCCAATGATGCCTGCATGCCTGCGATTCCGGCGCCGACCACCATGACAGATCCGCTGATTTTGCCGCTTGCCGATCCCATGATAACTCCTTTAGCATAACGTTTTACACGTTAATATGATGATATATTATGAAAAACAGGCTGAAGATCGAAGGGGAAATGAGGATATCCATTGCCTTCCTTTTTTCCCAACCTTCCTTCAGTTTTCAGCCTTTTCATAATGCTCCGAAAACCGGAACATGCTGTTCATGGCCTTTGAATTCCACCATGCTGGTTTTTTCCATGTCTGCCAGAAGATAGGAAATCCACTTTAATTCCAGACCAATTCGGGCGCTGATGGCCCGGACCGACGTATGTCCGTCAAGAATGGCCTGACGAATCAGTTGTTTGTGATATTCCCGCTCCAGGACGTTGTCGAGAATGGCTTCAAATTTGGCTTTTTCCCATTTTCTGCCGTATACATCGCCCCGGTTCAGAAGTTTGACTTCCTTGCCCACCAGCCAGCGAACGATTTCCGTGTTCAACGTGGCTTCTGCCGCGTTCAGCTCAAGGGCAAACCGTTCCGGGTCAAACGGACCCTGTTCTTTTATGGAATCCATGACCCCGGTTGAAATTTCGACAAACCGCTGAGCCTCGGCGGACGACAGCCAGGCCAGATGCAGGCGGTCCCTGCCGATGCCGGACAGTTGAAGCAGCTTCTGGGTCAGTTGGATTTTCTTTTCAGCCTGAATATTACCTTCCAGGTAATGACAGTCACCGAAATGTCAGCCGGCTACCAGCGCGCCGTCACATCCATTTTTCAGCGCCTGAATAATAAAGATAGGATCGACCCGGCCCGAGCACATGACCCGGACGGTCCGCATAAAGGATGAATGCTGAAGCCGGGAAACACCGGCCAGATCCGCGCCCGCATATGCACACCAGTTACACAGGAATGCCACGATTTTGGGTTCAAAATTTTCCATGTTCTCCCCTGTTAATCCATTTGAGATTTCAAATTTCACATTTGAAATGTTATCTGCCTGCCGCGCACACCGCTGCCAGGATCTGTTCATCCTTGAAATGAAGCATTTCTATGGCTTTCTGCGGACACGACGAGGCACACAGACCACAACCCTTGCATGAGGCAGATATGTTTTTGGCCCGGTATCCCTTTCCATCCGCATCTTCCAGAATGATGGCACCAAATGGGCATACCTCGGCGCATAACCCGCATCCAATGCATTTACCCGTATCGACTTTTGAAACCAGCGGCGAAACGGAAATCGCGGTTTTGGAAAGAACCGTCGAAGCCCTGCCTGCAGCCGCCATGGCCTGAGCAATGCTTTCATCGATTGATTTGGGATAATGGGCCAAGCCGCAGACAAAGAGGCCATCTGATGCAAAATCCACGGGTCTCAGCTTGGCATGGGCCTCCATGAAGAATTTTTCCGCATTCAGGGGAAGCTTGTAGAATCCGGCGATATCCTCATTGGGCGCCGGCTCGATGGCCGTGGCCAGATTGACCAGATCAGCCTCGATCTGAACCCGTTTTTGAAGAATGGGATCGAACACATCCACCAGCAGACCATTTGCGGTTTCGGTGACAACCGGTTTATTATCCAGAGAATACCGAATAAAAATGACACCCAGCTCCCGAGCCTTTTTATACAGCAGTTCCCGCTCGCCAAAGGTACGGATATCCCGGTACAGAATAAACACGCTGGTATCCGGTTTCTGTTCCCTGATGGAAATGGCCTGGGACACGGACGTCGTGCAGCAAATGCGGGAGCAGTAGGGACGGTTGGCGTCGCGGGAGCCCATACACTGAATAAACACGACACTTTTGGCATCCGCAAGTGTTTCCGGACAATTTTCCAGATCGTGCCATCGGGTGATCCGCGGGTTTTTGCCGTACCCGTATTCATTCACAACCGCGGCTTTTCCGCCGGTAGCAATGATGGTGGCCCCATGGGCAATGGTCTGAACCGAGTCGTTCTGTCTGATTTGCGTCTCGAAATTGCCGACAAAGCCGGCCGCATCCACCACTTCGGCATTCAGGAGCACCGTGATGTTCGCATTGGCCGCAACCTCTTCGATCAGACCATTCAGATACAGTTTGACATCCTGCCCTCTCCAGGTATGATGAATATCCAGGGCCGCGCCGCCCAGGCAGTTTGATTTTTCGACAATGGTTGCGGCAAATCCCTGATTGGCCAGACTCAGTGCCGCGGTCATGCCGGCAACACCACCGCCGATAACCAGGGCACTCTTGGAGACGGGGACCGAGAGATCCGGAATTGGCTCCAGAAGGGCAGCCCGCGATACAGCCATTCGGACCAGATCCTTGGCTTTGGCCGTGGCCTTGTCTTTTTCTGTTGAATGCACCCAGGTGCACTGGTTGCGGATATTGGCCATTTCAAAGAGATAGGCATTGATTCCGGCGTTTCGAATGGTTTCCTGAAACAGGGGCTCATGGGTTCGGGGGGTACAGGCCGCCACCACAATCCGGTTCAGATTTTCCTGTTTGATCACCTCAACCATTTTTTCCTGAGTGTCCTGACTGCAGGCAAACAGATCTTCTTCGACATAGGCCACATGGGGTAGGGTTTTTGCATAGGCGGCCACTGCCGGAACATCGGCAATACCGCCAATGTTGATGCCGCAGTTGCAGACAAACACGCCGATACGGGGTGCATCGCCACCCACATTCAGTTCTGCCGGAAAGATCTTGTCCCGAACCAGCGTACCCCTGGCAGCGGACAAACCCACCGATGCCTGACACGCCGCTGCACTGGCTTCCACGACCGACTGGGGAATGTCCTTGCATCCCTGAAGCGCACCGGCCACGTAAATGCCCTTGCGGGTGGTGTCCACCGGATGGGTATCATCGGTTTTGACAAACCGGAATGGATTCAGTTCAACGCCCAGAATGTTGGCCGCATCGACTGCGGACTGGGCCGGTTCCATGCCGACCGACAGCACGACCATGTCAAAATTTTCTTCAATGCGCTCGCCCGCATCATTGGCATACACCAGATTCAAGGTTCCGGATGCATCAACCTCGGTGATGGTATGAACCCGGGACCGTATAAACCGGACCCCCTGTTCTTTGGCCCGGTCGTAGTATTTTTCAAAATCCTTGCCATATGTCCGCATGTCCATATAAAAAATCGTGGGCTCAAAATCCTTGCCCAGATGTTCCTTGGCAATGACCGATTCCTTGATGGCATACATGCAGCAGACCGACGAGCAATACGGGTTATCGCACCGGTTTACATCCCGGGACCCCACACACTGCAGCCAGGCGATCTTTTTGGGTTCGACGCCGTCAGACAGGCGCTTGACATGCCCGGCAAAGGGACCGCCGGCAGACAGGATCCGCTCAAATTCCATACTGGTGATCACATTGGGAAATTTGGCATGTTGATAGTTATCGAATTTGGACGGGTCAAACGGGGTAAATCCGGCGGTCAGAATAACAGAGCCGACCTGCAGCGTGATATCGGTTTCGACGTCGTCGAATCGAATGGCTTTTGTCGGGCAGAACTTTTCACAGGCGCGACATCGGCCTTTCTGAAAATAAATGCAGTGATCCCGATCAATGGCATATTTGAGTGGAACTGCCTGAGCATAGGGGACATAAATGGCTTTTCGTTTGGCTAGACCTTCGTTGAATTCATCCATGACTTTCGCCGGGCATTTTTCAGCGCAGGTTCCGCAGGCAATGCAGGCGTCCATATCCACATACCGAGGATATTTTTTGACCGTGACGGTGAAATTGCCTTCTTCTCCGGTGATGGATGTGACTTTGGAAAGGGTGATCAGTTCGATGTTCAGATGCCGGCCGACCTCGACCAGTTTGGGAGAGATAATTCACATCGAGCAGTCATTGGTGGGAAATGTCTTATCCAATTGCGCCATGGCCCCGCCAATCGCCGGGCTTTCCTCAATCAGATAAACATAATAGCCGGATTCTGCCAGGTCCAGGGCTGACTGCATGCCGGTAATGCCGCCGCCAACCACCAGGACCGATCCTATTGGACTTGAATTACTCATGGTGTTCATCCTGTTTCCGTTGATAACCAGGTTAATATTAAAGGTACTTTTTTCATTATCGAAAAGCTATAGCACCATGCGATGAACTTATAAGAGCGCCAGCCATGTGCCTGTGATCAATCAAAAATTAAAATTGAGACGATATCATTGATATAATTATTAATATCAATTAGATATAGAATAATCATCAACTGACGGCACGGCAGCCCCTTTACATATGTAAAAGGAATTTAGTTTAATGCCAAAGAAACCGGAGAGTGTCAAGGATTTTATCAAAAAGACCGGTTCAACTCACCCTGCGGATTCTCCCAGGATGTGCTGAATATCATTTAAATATTGCGGGGCATTGTCGAGATAAAAGGCCAGCCCTCGGGAAAAATTTCGTCCAATCAGCCCTTCAATAAACAACAGGCTGATTTCCCGCTGCTGACTCAGAACAGACAGGGAAACCAGCAGAATTTCCCGCTCTTCTTTGGACAGGCTTTTAGCCAGCATCAACAGAGCCGTTCTCCCCCGAGGCTGGAAATACCAGAAAAATAACAGGTCGATGGCATGAATGATCATGATCTGCCTGAGATCAGAAGCGTCTCCGGTAATGGGTTTGTTGACGGTTTTAAGACTTTCCAGCAAATTCTGGTCCGGCAGCAGAAGTTCGAGTCCGGCATAGGCTTCCAGAATTCTCATCAGCTTGTCACGGTAGTCCCGAAGACGGACATGAATATTGCGATACCGGTCTGCTGAACCTTCAATAACGCCTGCGACAAAATCAGAAGCAGCCTTTGATATGACCGCCGCCCATTTCTGCAAAACCCCGTCGATTGCTGCAACGCCGACAACGGACAGAATACCGCCAATAAGCGAGTTAAAGAGGATGGCAATGGGAATGGAGAGCACACTTCTAAAAAAATTTCCAAATAGCACACCTTTGGAAAATCCCCGAAATGCATTGTGACTGCACAGATAAATTCCGTTTGCCAGGGCCATGACCGCATACAGGGTCATGGGGCTGGTTGTTGTATTGATTCCCAGCGTTTTATCCAGAATCATGGATTTGACAATCCAATCCAGCAGAGGAACCGAAAAACCGGTAAACAGAAGCGAGTCACTGATTCGCTCCCAACTGACATAGTCATTCCATTTCAGCATGGGAGAGCGACGAAGCCCGCCGCCCCCCAGAATGGCCTGAACCACATTTCGAAATCCCGTGATGCCAAACCAGATAAAGGCCCCGCCAAATTGCAGCACCCACCAGTCATAGCGCAAGGCAAAAGAAAAAAAAGCCGGAATGAATCCGGCCGACATTTTAATAATATTTTTGATCAGCGTATTCAAATATGTCCATGACATACGGATGTTCTGGCGTTCTTCTTCTGCAGGACACGGGTGAAGCTGGTTTCCGGGATTATCCTGAATACCGCCCAGTGTGACGATGTTGCCGGGAATTTCCATACGTGTGGAATGTTCCATCCCGATCCAGTCGACTTGACGCGCATGAATGATACGGCTTAAAAATGGTGATTGGCTGATCCAGGAAAAAATGCGGGTCGAGACCGGACTGATGCCTTTATAGGGAATGCATGTCACGCGCCGAAATGCGGTCATCCGGATCGGAATGATCATTCGCTTGGAATTCGAATGACCGATCTCACGAATTGCCCGTCTTGGCAGCGATTCCATAACCGCAAGCCCCATACCATGCATCCGGGGAGATTGACCCGTCGAATCGCTGCCAAGACGGGACTTTAACGGGGCTTTCCGGTACATCAACCGCAATGTGGAAATGTCGTGCAGGATTGTCTGCAGTTTTTCGATTCGGCTCTCCCGGTCCGGATGATCGGACTTTTCAACCTGTCGAATGATATCCAGAATCATTCGCTTGAGTGTGATGACATTCCCTTCGTTAATCGCACTCTGCAGTTGGCAGATTTCACCAACATACCGGGCCTTCCCATCGGTGTAATCCTTGAGATTGAATGTTTCCAGACGGGTGATCATCCCCTCGCAGTCATAGATCAGCTCAAGCACATCTTCCGGACGCAGGTCGGTCAGGTTCAGGGTGATGCGATAGCCGATGCGCAGATCGATCAGGCGATAGAGCAGATGGCGGGGAGAGAGATTGAGTAAACCGGGCGCATCCGGATCATCTGTTGCGACGGATGGATCCGGCAAATCCGGATTTTGGGCCGGGCTGAGATACCGATCATGAATGGTTTCAAAATCCAGGCTGTTCATGTCCGAAACCAGCTCATCATGATATTGTCTGACCGATTCATCGGTTGCATCACACAAAAGTTGCAGTTCATTGACCCGTTTTTTCAGCTCGGGCAGCAACCGGCTGTGAATATATTTGGCCAGGTGAACCAGGGATGTCTGCCCGGGCCTGACAAAATTCAGAAATTCATTCGAATCGACCGGATTCAGTGAAATGCCATAGCGATCATTTATGGCGGGTCGGTGTCGTTCATTAAAGGCCTCCAGCACCCGCAAAACCTGCTTTTCCTTATAAGCGGAAACCTGTCTTCCCTCTTCCATCAATGCCCGAACCGGCTGCTCAGTCAGAAAACAGAGAAATGCCTGGGTATCGACAAAGCCTCTGGGAACCCAGATCAATTGAATGATGCGGTTACGGAACCGTGCAAAAAACTCGATGCCAATACGCAGCTCAATCCCCATGATGCCACCGGCTTCCAGAAGTTCAGCAGCAAACTGGGCCTGAATATGGTTGTAGTAGATGACACGAAGCCTGCGGATGCCTTTTATCCAGGCGTCCATGATGAGATGGGTGGCGGACTTTCGGCCTTTGGTATTGGCATCATGAACGTGGTCGTCAAAGGCCAGTTGATTCCATTCCTCCGACATTTCCAGCAAATGATATTGCCTGAGTTGCCTGCGTACCACACGGGGTTTGCCTGTGGCGGTTACCCGAAAATCATGGGCCAGTTGAAGCTGACGAATGGGGTCGCCCTGTGCCCGGACCAGCTCTTTCATGATCTGCAGAAGCACCCTTGCCGTATTTTGGGGCATGGCGCCGTCTGAAGCATTCAGAACTTCATCACGCAGTGCTGCCAATGCGCCGATGCGTTCATCCTGCTTGCCGGCTTCCAGGGACTCCAGCAGATGAATGACGGCATAGGCAATGCGCAGTCCGCGGGATTCAGCCAGTTTTTTGATGCCATGCGGATGAAAATGGGGATAAAATTTCCGTTTTTTATATTCCTGGCTTTTATCCCGATTCAACACATCATTGACAATGGTCAGAAGCCCGTGATCCCGCCGGTCAAACATGATTTTTGATAAATGTGGCATCGTGTCGTCAGTGTCACAAAAAAGTTGGATTTATTTACCGGCGCCGATCAGGGGCAGCTCTTGATCAATTTGAAAAAAAACCAGAAATCGGGATTCCTGTTCCTTTTCCGGGTCATTTGGGAATTTCCTTCGCTGAAGAGACTTCAACAGTTCCGTGTCGGTCTCTTCCCTGACCTTGGTCAGCATCAGCCGTTTTCCCTGATATCCCTGTCCCTGTTCGACAAACAGATAGGCGGCATGCGGATTGGACTGCAGATTGCTGTGTGTGAGACGATCCCGCATGATAAACGCCAGAAGGCCGTCTTCCATGACATGGGGTCTGGAATAAATGGCGGAGTCAACCCGTCCGTCCTTATCCGCGGTTGACATCACACCGGTTCCCCTGGTGTTTTCAAAATAATCTTTCAATTTCATATTCACTCCTTGCTGAGAATAGGCTTACAGGCAAAATGATATACTTGTCAAATGGCTAACCCCTTTGTTATCTTTAATCATGTAGAACCTGAAAAAGCAAGGGGTCAAACTCCGGCTTGTCCACATAACGGCCCAGAAAAAATCCGGGCAGCGAATCCATGTTTTCAAAAAGACCCGGATCGACGTCTATCCCTGCCTGATGCAGGGCTTTGACGATATCTGAGGGCTTTGGCGGGCAACCCTTGACCGGAATCATCTCCTGGATATCGGGATTGTCCCGGTTGGCTTTGTACATACATTTTCCCAGAAGAATGGTTTTTTTCATCCCTGGCGTGGGTTTCATGGTTTTTCCGGTCAGAATTTCAACGCCATCCCAGGGTCGGCCCTTCCAGGCGTAACGAATTGCGGACAGAACCAGACCATTGACACCCGAGCAATAG
>Ga0351889_10084_pt1 | contig 36873 bp, 36 predicted proteins | sample TotcelFGM3001M14_FD_206767 | JGI IMG/M metagenome (GOLD analysis project Ga0351889, IMG submission 206767) | Enriched cells from coal bed in the Powder River Basin, Montana, United States - Total cells FGM rep3 HSBNCT.FGM.300.1.M14 ...
TTGATCCACGGCGCGGGCGAACGCGCGGAACACGGCGATCTCTTCCGTGCAGGGCGAACGCAGGTCTTCCTCCAGCAGAGCCCGGCCCTGGGCGTCGAGGCTGGCTCCTGCATCGGCCAGCACCTCGGCTCGATACGCTTCGGTTTCGGCCCGAGGATCGATCCGCCCAACGGTCAACCCGGTCGGAACCTGGCCCACGGTATTGGTGACGTGCGCCGCCGGATCGGTCGTGGTCAAGTGGACGCGGAAGCCTTGCCGCGCCAGCTCGACGGCGATGGCCGCCGCCACGGTCGTCTTGCCGACGCCCCCTTTGCCCATCGTCAAAATGACGCCGCGGTGTGCGGGGGTGATCTGGGCGAGGATCTCCTCCAACGCGGTGGGAAGCACCTCCCAGCGACCGGACCTGGTCTTTGCCACATGCACCTCCCCATCCGCGCCCTGGAGCATGGCCCGCAACGCGGGGACCCCGATCAGGTTGTGCGGGGCCAGCGGCAATTCGGTCCGAGGGAACCCGGCCAGTCCCTCCGGCACTGCCGCCAGGGCGTCCTGCGCGCGCTGCTGCATGGCGCAGGCAATCGGATCGTCAGTCCGTTGCGCCTGGAATACCGCATTCACTACCAAATGCTGATTCCGCACTCCCAAGGCGGCCAGTTCGCCACTGGAACGTTCCGCTTCGGCCAATGCCGAACGTTCCGCGCGGGTTACCAACACGAGAGTCGTCGCTTGCGGGTCCGAAAGTGCCCGTACCGTATTTTTGTATAACTGGTGTTGTGCTTGCAGCCCGGCCAGCGGACCCAAGCAGGAAGTGCCGCTGGTGTTCGTATCGATGAAACCGCTCCACGCCGCCGGCAACGACAACAGCCGCAAGGTATGCCCGGTCGGTGCGGTGTCGAACACCACGTGGTCGAATTCGGCGGTCGTGTTCGGATCGGCCAACAGCCGCGAGAATTCGTCAAAGGCCGCGATCTCCAGCGTGCAGGAGCCGGACAGTTGCTCTTCCATGCTGGTGACCACCGTCTCGGGCAGTACGCCGCGATACGGGCCGACCAACCGCTCGCGGTACTCGCGTGCGGCCGCGTTCGGGTCCAGGTTCATCGCCGCCAGCCCAGGCATCTCCGGGACCGCCGTCGGTTGGCTCCCCAGCGACACGCCCAACACCTCATCCAAATTCGAGGCCGGATCGGTGCTGACCAGCAAGACGCGTTTTCCTAGGTCGGCCAAGCCTACCGCCGTGGCGCAGGCCAGCGAGGTCTTGCCGACGCCGCCCTTGCCGGTGAAGAACAGATTGCGGGTTGCGTGCGAGAGAAACTGCATCAGATCCGTCCTTTCAGGGTGCCGTTAAATCGATCCCAAAGTATCAGCCGGCTCAGCAGCACTTCTGCGTCGTTCCATCCTGCGCGTCGGGGCAGCAGGGAGCCGTCTTGAGTTGTTGCAGTTGGATTTCGCGTTCGGCCGCCAGATGCTTTCCGGCCAATCGAAGAATCACCTGGGCGGCGGCTTCCTTTACTTTGCGTGCGGTGGCGACCGCCGAGGCGATGTCGTCGCGCGTGACCCCCGCCTGACAGGCTTCTTGGAAGTGGTGCTGGAAGCACGGTTCGCAATTGGCGCCGATCGCCGCCCCGATGGCCACCAATTCCTCGACGGCGTGCGTGTACAGGCTGCCGTCCGGCAAAAATTCGACGTCCGCCAAGACGGCTAGTTCGTCGCGCGACGGATAGCCGCCGCGAGCGATGATTTCACCGTCCAACAGCAACAGCGGCAGGCACTTCTCCCCTTCCGCGACCAACGCCTGCTTGACCACCGCCGTCTCGACGAAGACCTGGGGTTGCTGAGCCAGATTGTATCGCTGTACCTCGACGCCTTGCGTGCGCAGCCACTCCAAGTCGGCGGCAAATCGCGGCAACCGAGGATCGACTTGTGGCCCGCACACGCCTGTCGAACAGCACATCGGAGGATCAAATATCTGCAATCGCGCCATGAAAGTTCTCCCAAAAAACTGTTTCAAGCAGAACGCCGTGACGAATTCACGTGCGACGTTTGTTTATCGTCGATAAACGATAGATCAGGGGAGCCGTTTCGTCAAGGGGGGGAGGGGGGAGAACGTCTCGCGTGTTCGAGCGGCGGGGTGCCAGCGGATTGGCTTCTACGGACGAGCCGCTACGTTCCGGCGGCGAAGCTCACTTCCGCAGCTTTGGCCGTTGCCCCGCGCGGCACACAGGTCGTGGGGCTCGACCTGGCGGATTCCTTCGATCTTCTGCTCGTCTCGCAGGCTCCGCGGATCGTTCTCCAAATGCTCGCAGACCCAACGCACGGCCTGCTGGACCAGTTCCGGCGCCTGCTCGCAGGGCAGCCGATAGTAGATCCATCGCCCGTCCTTGCGGCTGTCGACCAGCCGAGCCTGTTTCAGGATGGACATGTGCTTCGAGACGGTGGACGTAGCCAAGCCCACCAATTCGACGATCTGGCAGACGCACAGTTCCTGCCGACGCAGGGCCAGGAGCATCCGCACCCGCTGCTCGTCCGCCAAGGCCCGGGTGATTGCCATGAATTCGCGCATCATCTCCCCGGCGGCGGCGTGAGGCCCGCAAGGGAAAGCCGGGCCGTTCTTAGCCGCTGCGGGAATGGCTGTCAAGCGTCGGAGCGGATCAAGCGACATGCAGCTGCTCCGTGGCCAGTGTTTCCGGCACGATCTGTCCGTCGGCCAGACGCAGTGTTCGCCGCGCCCGCCCTGCGGCCCGCGGGTCGTGCGTGACCATGACGATCGTCTTGCCTTCGTCGTTGATCTGTTCGAAGAACTCGATGATCTGCCGGCTCGTGTCTGGGTCCAAATTGCCGGTAGGCTCGTCGGCCAGCACCACGGCGGGATCGTTGGCAAGCATCCGGGCCAATGCGACCCGCTGCTGCTGGCCCACGCTCAATTCGCACGGCTTGTGATGCAGCCGTTCGCCCAGCCCCAGACGCTCCAGCAGCGCTGTCGCTTGCTCCTGCTGTTCGGCGGGTTCTACGCCGGCCAGGTACAGCGGAACCTGGACATTTTCCAGCGCCGTCAGATAGGGCACCAGATTGAAGGTCTGGAACACGAAGCCCAACTTCCGCTTGCGCAGTTCGGCGCGGCCGTTGGGACGGAGCGCGTACAGGGATTCCCCGTCCAGGAACACGTGTCCCGACGTGGGCGAGAGCATCCCGCCCAGCATCAACAACAGCGTGCTCTTGCCGCTGCCGCTGGGCCCCACCAGCGATACGAAATCGCCCCGGGGAATCGTCACGCTGGCATTGTCCAGGGCGGTCACGTATTGACCGCGATGCAGGTATTTTTTCGAAACGCTGTCCATTCGCAGCATCGTTTAGATCTCCTGAAAAGTAGCACACGGGTCAAGTCGGGCCGCACGGCGGGCCGGGATATAGCTGGCAACAAGCGTCACGCCCACCGAGATGAGAATCGCCCAGAGGGCCAGCAGCGGCATCGGCAGCACGGGGACACCGGCCAATTTAGGACCGAGCACTACTGCCAGCACCGTTCCCAGCACGTAGCCGCCCACGCCGCCGGCGACTCCCAGCAAGAGGGCTTTCAGCAGGAAAATTTTCAGGATCAGCAGTGACGTCGCGCCCAGCGACATGAGCGTTCCGATCTCGCGCCGCCGCTCGAACACGTTGGCAAACATATAGTTCGCAATCCCGGCTCCGCCGACCACGATGATGATCGCCAGAAAGACGGCGGACAGCCGCGACATCATGTGGTTCATCTTGATCTGCGCGTCGGCGATCTGCGTGATGGTCACCACCTTGGCCTCGGGCAGCAAGCGGTTGATCTTGCCCACCAAGCCGTTGGAGATTTCCTGGCAACAGCCGACGACTTCGATCGCGCTGACGACCGGCCCCTTGCCCGACAGATCCTGCACCGTGTGCAGATGGGCGAAGATCCGGGAATCGTCGATCGTGCCGGTCTGCGGCAACAGGGCCGTGACCTTGAACTGGCGGTCCAGCAGGTTCAGTTGGTCGCCCTCTTTCAACCCCAAGGCGGCCGCGACGTCGGCGCCCACCAGCGATTCATCTTGCTCCAGGTTGTCGATCACCCGCTGGCGCACCAGCGTTTTTTTGTCGCCGCTGGCAAAGGGCAGCGTGGGCATCGCCCCGCAGCCGGCCGGCCGCGAGAAGATGCCGGCTCCCGACCAGGCCGCCTTGGCTTGGAATTCGCTCTTGGGAAGAATTCCGGTCAAGGTGAAACTGCGGCCCTGCAAGTTCACCGGCAGCGAAAGCTTCGGCGACAGGTTGTCCAGTCCCTCCAAATCGGACATCGCCAACTGTGTGACGTACTCCTCGGGGATCGTATCGCCTTGCATGTCCGCCGCGTAGTAATCTTGCAGCGTGACCGACTTGGGCATGATCAGGATGTTGGCCCCCAACGAGTCCATCTCCCGTGCCACGGCTTTCTCGGAATAGTGGGTGATGTTCTTGATCGAAACAATCACCGTGATGCCCAGCAGGATCGAGAGAAAACTCGTCACCAGCTGGCTCTTTCGTTCGAAGATCTCCCGCCAAACCAACGTCCGCATTCGCATGAATGGTTCTCCTTCCGGCTGTTGCCGGCATGAAAATCGACCACAACGTGTCGATGCCGCTTACCAGAAGAGCAAAGGAATGAAATGCCCTGAAATTCCCTTCCCCAATGCCCCTTTTCTTCTGCTAGACTCACGCGAAGGCGCTAAGATGATGGCCGCATACCCACAAATGGCGCTTCTTCGCTTCTTCGCGACTTCGCGTGCCCCCTTATCTCCGCGGCCCGCATCCCCCGGGTCCGCACGCGCCGCCTGCACACGGATCCGATTGGCTCGCCGTGAGTTTGGCGACCAGTTGATCTTTGCTCGCCCGGTTATCGAACTGGCCGACCACGGTGCCCGGCGGCGCGAGCAAGACCGTGAACGGCTTGGGCGCACGGGCGTCTACCTTCAACTCCTTCAGGAAACCAGCTTCCCCGTCGTCGTTGGCGTTTATCAGCACGACCTCCGAAGCCGCGTCAAATCGGGCGTCCGCCTTAAAATCCCGAACTCCCGGCGGCAATGCCGTCCCCGCCGACTCGGCCTGATCAAACACGCACAACAGCACCAGCTTCCGGTCCTGCAATGCCTTCAGGCATAACTGAGTTCCCGGGCTGACGAACGCCGTCCGCAGCTGCGCTTCGTCAAAGACGGCGCCGAACGCCTTCGTCACTGCTCCGCACGGTGCCACCGCCAGAACCAACGGCATCGGCGCCCGGCTGGTTCCAAAACGGTCCACCAGGGCCTTCTCCGCCGGGTTGCTTGCTTGGACAGGCACTATCTCCGCCCAGTCCGACATCCGGCCCGCCGCCGTTTGCAGCGTGCTCCACGCCCGACCGGTTTGAGGATTCTGGTCCTTCCAGAAAAACACAAAAGCAAACTTGCGGGCCGCCGCCGCCCGATCGAGGGCCGCTGTCGCCTCGCTCAGCCCGCCCGCTGCACCGTGTGACGCACCCAGGCGCGCCGTTCGCACGCCCTCCTGCGCAACCGCCGCCGATGCCAATACCGCCACCATCAATGTTTCCAACGCCGCTCGTTTCATCGCTACGGTCCTTCCTTAGACAATGACTTTTTGAGGCTCGTCCGTGAGCCGTATTGAAATGTGTAACGTGGACTTCAATCCATCCCGGGTTCGCCCGTCTTCATCAGCGTTCATCAGCGTCGATTAGCGGTCTTCCTCCCTCTGCACGTTGGGCGCGCGGCGACGGTCGGACAGGACCCCTCATCGACGCGGATGAACGCGGATGGCTTTGTTCGCGCTCAACGCCGACGTTGTTCTACCGCGGTCCACAACCGCTCGGTCCGCAGGAACCGCCCGGACCGCACGCCGAATTGGCCTGGAGCAGCGCGGAGACCAACTGATCTTTCTGCGTCGCCCCCTCGAACTCGGCGATCACGACGCCCGGCGGCGCGAGAAAGGCCGTCACCGCCACCTTGGTCTGGGGGTCGATCTTCAGATCGGCCAGAAAAGATGCCTCGGCCGCATCGCTGGGATTCAGCTTGACGATTTCCGTGAAGGTTGCGTATTGGGCCAATGCCTTGAACTCCTGCACTCCCTGAAATGCCTCGGCATTGAGTTTCGTCGAATCGTTTTGAACGCACAGGAAAACCAGCTTGCCGTCTTGCAGCGACTTCATGCATTTTTCGGTCGAGGGGCTTCCAAAGGCGTTGACCAACGCTTCTTCCGTGAACTCGCCGGGGAAGCCACCCATCACCGCCCCGTTGGGCGCGATCGCCAAAGCCAACGGCATCGGCGCTCGGTCTAGGCCGAACTTCTTGACGATCTCGCGTTGGGCCGAGTCGGTGACCCGCACGATGGCTGTGTTGGCCCGTTCCGAAACCTTGGCGACTGCCTCCTCGAAGACCTTCTTCATAGCCGCCGTCTTCTCGTCGTCGGACTTCCAGAAGAAACCGAACAGGTACTTGTTGTCCTTCGCCGCCTGTTCCATCAAGTCCATCGCCGATTTCCGGTTTCCGGCCGCCGGCGTCCGTTCGTTGTTCGACGCGGTGTCAACCTTGCTTGCGGCGGGCTGCTGGGCAGCCTGGGGTTGATCGCCCGTGCGAATGGCTTGCGCCAAGCCGATCGACAAGCATACAAGTAACAGCACCGCAACTACCGCTGCCATCAACCTCTTCATCATCTTGATCCTTCTGAAAACGGAACCAAACATTCCAACCCGCGTTGGGTACGCCGATGGCATCCTTGCGTTTGTGAAAACAAGTTTACATTTCTATCGTTCGCCAAACGACGAAATATTAGCCGAACTTCTCAGCGAATGCAAGATCGGGGGAACTGTTTTTCCGCGAAGTCAGCGGACCGGCTGCTCCCATTTCTTCCCCGGCAGCTCCATCCGCCGCTCCGGCCCCAGCCCGGCGGCGGATTGGTTCTACGGCCAGACGACGCTGCAGTTCTGATCACGCCGCTGCAGTGCCGAAGCGCCAGACGACGCGCGTGTGGCACTGCTCGGAACCGCGTCGATTCACCATGCGCAAGCGGTTTACCACGGTTCCCAGCAGTGTCGAAGCGCCAGACGGCGTCGCTCCGGCCAGTTCCGCCGCCCAGATCGCTCTCGTACCGGAGCGTCGCGCTGACGCGCACGGCTGACTCGCACGCCGGCAGCATCCCGTTATCAGGAGCGAGGTTTTCCGGCGTGCGAGTAAGCCGTGCCACACGACACGTGCTCGCCCGCACCAAGGCGGCCCCCCCATTCTCTTCCCCGTTCGCCCGCGGCGGCGAAGCCGCCCCGGGCGAACGGCGAGGAGGCGTTTGCTGGGCATAGCTGGTGTACAACCACGGGCTCCACCGAGACAATGGGGTGGCCTAACTTATCTTTAGGCGGACGTTACGCCTTGTCGAATCGTCTAAATGGCGATGTACAATTAAACATCGCTCCCACCCTTTCGGTCGACGCCGAATTCTTTCCATTTCGCCAGGATGTCTTCCTTCGAGATAAAGCCCTCGTGGCGGAACAGTTCCTTGCCGCTGGCATCGAAGAAGATTTGCGTCGGAATGCTTTGGATACCGTACTTTTCCGCTTCCGCGGAATTCTCCCATACGTCGATAAACACCGTCTCGAACGTGTCCGCGTACGTCTCTTTCAAATCGTCCAAGATGGGCGCCATCATCTTACAAGGGATACATTTGCTGGCACCGAGATCCAGCAGACGCGGCAGACCGCGGACAGCCTCTTCGGCCGACGCTGCCGCGACGACATCTGCGGTAGCCGCTTCCGTTACGGCTGTCGCGGTGGGCTCGACCGTTTCGCGAGCGACCGAGGGCGGGACGTCAAGGGCCGTCTCCGGTCCAGGCGACACGGCTGGAGCACAACCGCCGACGAAGCCTACGGCCAACAGGATTAGTGCGCGGGCCAGCGCACCATGTTGTGAATGATCGTTTGTAGTTCCGCCGAGATAGTTCTTGAATCTCATGGTCCACCTCTTTCTTCCCTGGGAGTTCACGTCGCGCCTGGACGGCGATGTTGGAGTTCACGCTTCAGCGTGCTGTTTGAAAACACGCTGAAGCGTGAACTCCAACGGGGCCGTGCCCCTTGCCTCACGGCCGGATCTTCTCCAAGACAGCCGTCAGCTTCGTGCGATACGCTTCCAACAGCGCCGGCTGCGCGTCCGTTAACGGTTTCACCGGGATCAAATCCTGAACTTCTTCCTCGCTCACGCCAGAATCGTTCATCACGGCCAGCGCGCCGGTCATCGTCGCTGTCAGGCCGACAGACGCTTCCGCACTTGTCAGTGCCCGAACCGAGCACGAATCCTCTCCCACGCAACCTATCGCAGCTCGAACACATGCACCAACGAAAACCACACTCCGATCAGGATGAAGATGTTGCCCGTCACCATTCGCGCCCACCACTCGGCTTGCGACAAAGCGTTGTATGTCTTCGCAACCGATTTCGCGCTGTACGCCAACAGGAACGCAACGATCAGCACCGGCACCGCCGTGCCGATCCCGTAGACCAGCGGTAACACAAAGCTTCCACCCGGCAGCGAAGCTTCCGGCAAGGCGATGCCCACCTTGGCCAGGACCATCGTAATCGCCCCGGCTTCGGACCCCATGATCAAGGCAACCAAGCCAAAAAACCAGGCGGCCGAGGTGGGACAGAACGAAAGGGCAAAGAAGATCCCCAACAGCAGGGCGCCCCAGACGCCCATCGAGTCCACTCGCCGCTGCATCCCCTCGCTCATCATCGTCCCGCCACTGGAGATCGTGATCAAGCCGACCAGGAACATGCCCAGAACCAGGAAGATCGGTCCCAGAACCAAGTGCATGTACTTCTGTAGAAACAGCGCCACGGCGGGAATCGAAAGTGCAGTGGTTGTCAGCAGGGCGGCCAGTACCAAGTACAGCAGACACCGCCCCAGCGTGTACAGCAGTCCCGCGTGGATGACCAGTCGCGTATTGCCCACCTTGCGTCCCACGTACGAGATGGCTGCGATGTTGGTCGCCAACGGACAGGGACTGATCGACGTCAGCAGACCCAAGTACAGGGCTGCCAGGATGTACAAGGCATAGGTCATGAGGGATCCTCCGTTTGCTACTAAGGCAACAAGGCGTCGACGTTCTCTTGGACGTAGCGGAAAAACGCCGACTTGTCCCGGACTTTGAGCCAGATCTCCTCCAGGTTGCGGTGGGATGTCACCTTGTTGTCAGCAATCTTGGCAACGATCAGCGTCGGGCCGGTGATGCGGTAGGCTTTCACCAACCGAGCATTTTGAGGTGCCTGAAAATCGACATCGTAAAAGGCAACTTGGCCTGCCTTGATTTGATCGGCAAACCCCGCCTTGACAGCTTCCTCCGAATAGCCGCCCATCCGCTGGCAAGTGGGACAACGTTCTGTGCGGTGGAAGTACATCGCGATTACGCGTTCGTTAGGGGTATCCGCGGCCTGCGCCATGCTGGCAGCGAACAGGACGGCGAGGTGCACGAACAGTACATTGGCGGTGAATCGTTTCATCTCCGTTCTTTCCTTGGCGAAGGTTCAGATCTGGTACGTCAGGCTTTCCAGCCTGATCTCTGTCAGGCTGAAAAGCCTGACGTACGGCGTTGTCACTCCGGGATGGGCAAGTCGGCCAGCGTGGGCGTGGGCATGGGCAGCGGCGGCGGTTCCAGGGCCATCGTTGGAATCGTCGCCTCTTCCGCCAGCGCGGCCTGCGGCGCGTCAGCCTGCCCCGGGCGCACCATCTGGCCGACTTCCTTCCGCAGATACGCGGCATACCCGGCCTTGTCGCCTACCAGTCCCCAGACGCCATCAAGACTCCTCCATTGGGCGATCTGGCCGCCCTGCATCTTGGCCAGAACCACGACGGGCATTTGGATGTTGAATTTTTTGGTCAACTCGGCGTTGGCACGTTCCTCGTAGTTCACAACTTTCCACACGACCTGGCCGGAATTCAATTCCCCGGCAAGCTCCGTCTGTACGAAATCGTGAGCCAGCGACTCGATCTCGCGACAGGTCGGGCAGCGAAACTTGCTGTGAAAATAGTAAACGTACAAGGCGTCCGCCGTCCCCTCAGCGAGCGTCGGACCTGACTGGTCCACAGACGCCGTCGAGACAATTCCGCCCTGCTTGCGCAAGCCTTCGAGTTCCTCGACGATCCGAGCCATCTGCGGCTCGAGCCGCGCCGCCGCCTGCAGATCGAGCGTCCGCGCGACCAGCATCACAAGCGTCGCCGAAAACAGCGAAATCAAGCATACGGTCAAGGCATTTTTTAGTTCCATGAGAATAGCCTCTCTTAACGCGACCTTTAGCCGCAACCATCAAGTAAGTCAGGCTTTCCAGCCTGACCGGTCCGGCTGAAAAGCCTGACGTACAACATGCCCGCTACGTGCTCGCCAACCGATTCAACGCCACTTCGGCCACGCGGCGCCCCAGATTCTTGGCCGTGCCCACCCCGAATTCATCGTCGCTGATATCGTCCTTGCCGCTGTTCCACAACGTCGCTCCCGTGTGCGCACGGGGCCGGCCATCGCCGACCACCAGCATTTCCTGGCACATCAACGCGGCTTGAATCGATTGAATCGTCAGTTCCTGGCCGCCGTTCCGCACGCCACCGACCGCCACCACACCCGCCACGCGGTTCGCCAGCGCAAACTTGCGTGCCCGGAAGCTGAAACAGCGGTCCAGGAACGCTTTGCACAGGGCGCTCATGTTGCAGAAATATACGGGACTGCCGACCAGGATTCCAACGACATTCGCTGGCCCCAGTTTTTCCGCCACCAGCGGAAAATCGTCCCTTTCTCCGGGCTCCAGCGGCAGTCCCACCGCGACGTGCGCCGGGATCTTCAGACCGGCCAACTCGATCAGTTCAACTTCGATCCGCTCGGGATCCACCGCTTGCGCCGCGTCCAGGCAGAACTGCAGCGCCTGAGCCGTGGTCTTGCCCTCGCGCGGACTGCATGATACCGCGATGATCTTCGGCTTGCGGCCTTCCTGACCCGCCTGCGCGAGCCCCTGACGGCCGGCGCCTGTCGCTACCCCCGCGGCGGCGATTCCCGCCCCCGCGCTCAGAAACTTTCGTCGAGATACATTTCGGGCCATCTTAAGTCTCCTTGCTGGGCTGAAAAAAATGTGTCGGGCGGAAGACGGTCAAGTCAAAAACTTCTGGATTTCATCGGCGCTGGCCACCTTGCCGACAACTTTGACTTCCCCATCGACCACAAGCGCCGGGGTCATCATCACGCCAAAGCCTGTGATGACGTTGATGTCGCTCACTTTTTCCACCGTTGCCTCGACCCCGGCCTGCTGGACCGCTTGCTCGGCGTTTTTTTTGAGCGACTCGCATTTGGAACAGCCGGGACCAAGCACCTGGATAAGTTTCATCATCAACCTCCTTTAACAGCGGAAATCCGCTTGCAGAGTAGAAACAGCGCCCATCAAGCCCGCTGGCATTCTGGGCAATTTAGCCAAACTAACAAATTTTGAAGCCGGCGGCAGCGCGCTTCATGCAAGCAACTCCTGCTGCCTTTTCGCATTGCACGCCATCACCGATTCGACGCAGTCGAAGAAGCCCAACAGGCACTCGACTCGCAGCCGATAGTACACCATCTGCCCGCGTTTCTGGTCCGCGACCAATCCGGCCTCCTTGAGCATGGACAAGTGCCGTGAGACCGTGGACATGTCGGAACCGATCATCCCGGTCAGTTCGCACACACATCGTTCGCCATGCTGCATCAACTCGTCGACGATCAGCAACCGGGCGGGGTGCGCCAGGGCTTTGATGATGTGCGCTCGCGCTTCGTATTGTGCGAATGTTTTCGGATTCATGGCCTGATTATCGTCTATTAGTTATTGGCAATTTAACCAAATAGACAGAATAAGGCAAGGCCAAGGCAGGTTCTTTTCTGTATTCTTATCGATCTGCGAGGGTCAAAGTGGCTTGATCGCGAAGACTCACGCACTAGCCGCGTACTCGTTGACGTCGCAGCGTGACAGCAGATTTCTGAGTTCCCGATGCAGGTCCGTCGAATCGATCTCGCTGGCTCCCGAGGCAGCACCACCAGCGGTCGACGCGGTGTTCTGGATACTGACCAAGGAAGACAAGGTCTCAAGAATGAGCCGAAAGGTGGTATTCGGAGAAGGCGGGACTAGAATGCCGTGAGGCGGCTATTCCAGCAATTATGGCAAAGGGGTGTACCATGCAAGGCAGCGAAAAAATTGTCGAATCCCTGAACGCAGGACTGACCATCGAGTTGACAGCCATCAACCAGTACTTCATTAGCGCGAAAATGTGCGCTAACTGGGGGATCCGAAAACTGGCAGAGCACTTTTACAAGGAATCGATCGAAGAGATGAAGCATGCCGAAGAGGTCGTCGATCGCGTGCTATATCTGGATGGCGTGCCGGAAATCGCCCGGTACGACGTCATTAAGGTCGGCGCCAACGTCAAAGAGCAGATCGAAAACAGCTTGGCGCTCGAAACGAAGGGAGTGGCGACCTACAACAATGCGATCCTGACGGCGATCGAGGCCAAAGACGCGGGCAGCCGCGACCTCATGGAAAGGATGGTTGTCGAGTCAGAGAAGAGCATCGACTGGTGCGAGTCGCAGTTGTACTTGATCGAACAAATCGGCATCGACCACTACATTGCCCAGCGGATGGGCGACGTCTGACGGCCCAGCATGTGGAACTCGCGCGAATAAACGGCGTTAGCTCGCAGCTTGCGCGGCAAAGATCCTGTCAAGAAAACCAGCTGCCGAGCGGCAAGTGCATTGAGCGGAGTGGAATCCACATCCGGCACATGGTTCATCGCCACAGGCGGCATCCGCCCCGGAGAGCATTTTCCGGAGCCGGCTGTGGCAAGCTCTGCAGCCGCCTCCCGCTGCGGTAAGGTCCGTAAGTTCCTCAACCGTTTCTGCGCCCAAGATGTCGATCGCATCGCGAATCTCCGCCTCACTGACACGGAAGCATTGGCAGACCAGCATGGCGGGCGAGCAACGAGGGCGCCGTACAACAGTTTGTTCCATGATCGCGCGAAATGACGAAATAAAAACGGCGGTTGATTCCCAAGACGCAGACACCAGCGTGATACTGAGTCTCAATATAACGCGTCATTGCCGAGACGCAAGGGGCAGGTTCTGAGTTTTTCTGGAGGGGCAGCCAGCAATTTGAGAAGAATAAGAAATCACTCATTTCCGTTTCGCCTCGGCGGACCACGGATCCTCGGGCCACGCGTGCTTGGGATATCTCCGCCGCAACTCCCTACGCACCACCGGATATCCGTTGTTCCAAAAGCTCCGCAGATCGTCCGTAATCTGCTGCAGCCGCATGTTCGGCGCCAACAAGTGTAACAGCACCGCCGCCCGGCCGCGAGCGAGCCGCGGCGTCTCGGACCAGCCGAACAACTCCTGAATGCGGACTGCCAACACCGGCGGCTTGCCCCGTTCATACCGCAATGGCACGCCCCGCCCGCTGGGAACGGTCAACCGCTCCGGCGCTTCCCGGTCAAGCGTCTGTAACTGGTCGTAACGGAACAGCCCGCGGACCGCCGCCAACCAAGGCGCCGCGCGCAGTTCCGCAAACGACCGGCGTCCTTGGCACAGCGCCGGCAACAGCGTCTGCAAAGCCGCCGGGTCCAACACCGGCAAGTCCGCTTCAGGCAATCGCTCGCCCAGCCATTGCGCACGCGCCACGAAGCTGGCCACCGCCTCGCTCTCGTGCGGAAACACGCGATCCCATTGGGCCAGCGCAGATTGAGCCAGTAGTCGGGAGGCGTCTGCGGCATCCGGAATCGCCGCCGTCGCTTCTTCCAACAACAGATCTTCCCAATAAAGCTTCCGCCGCGCCGTCACCAGCCCTGCGGCGAAATCGAACGCGACTTCCGTGGCCTCGCGCACCCGATGTTCGGGCAGCCAGCCACGCTCGACCAGCGACGCCATGCGAACCCACGCTTCGCCGCCCGCCCCGTCCACGTCCAGGCACAGGAACAGATCGCCGTCCAACACCGTGCTTTCGTCCGCCAGCCGGACGCCCCGCCCGCCGACCATCACGCCGCGCCGCGAACCCGGCTCGCGGCGTTTGGCCAACCGATCTGGAAACGCGGCCAGCAGCGACCGCAGCAGCGCCTGGTCGGGATCATCGGCCGCCGGCCGCTGTCGCGCTCGACGTCCCAGCCGGCGCGCCAGCTGGTCCCGGACTTGAAACAGCGAACGCGCGGCGGGCCGCAGGATCGGACCCCACGCCGATTCGGCCTGCCCGGTCGCCTCGTAGGCTTCCAGCGCCGCAACCTGGTCCACCAGATCGCTGCGCGAGTGATAATCCGGATTCCGCCGGCGCGTCCGGCCGTCCGCCCGTCCGAACGGAGTCCGCTCCGACAGCAAAGCCGCCGCCAGCGCCGCGCGCGCCGCACAGCCGCGGCGTTCGGCGTCGGCCAGCAATCGCCCCAGCCGCGGATGCACCGGCAGTCCGGCGATCCGCCGGCCGAGTTTCGTGACGCCGTGCTCGTCGGCCGCGCCCAACTGCTGTAACAGCGTGCGCGCCCCCGCCAGCGCGTCGGCTCGCGGACGCTCGAACCACGCAAAACCCTCCACGTCCGGCTCGATCCAGCACAACAACTGCAGCACCGCACCGGACAAATCGACGCGGCGGACTTCCGGCTCTTCGAACGCGGGCCGCGCTCGCTGGCCGCGTTCGTCCCATAAGCGAAGGCAAACACCGGGCCGCGTGCGTCCGGCCCGCCCAGCCCGCTGATCGGCCGCCGCTTGCGAAATCGGCGTCAATTCCAGCCGATCCAATCCCACGCGTGGATCGTAACGCAGCGTTCGCGCCCAGCCGCTGTCGACCACCGCCGTCACTCCCGGGATCGTCAGCGACGTTTCCGCCACGTTCGTCGCCAACACGATCTTTCGCTGCGATCCCGGCTGCAGCACCGCATGCTGACGTTCCAGCGGCAAGTCGCCGTACAATTCCAACAGCGCGCAGCCCGCCGCCTCGGCCAACGCCGTCAGCAATCGCTTGGCTTGGCGGATTTCGCGCAGTCCCGGCAGGAACACCAGCACATCTCCATCCGTCTCCATCAACAGCTGCCGCACGCCGCCGGCCGCCAGTTCCGCCGCCGGCTGCCGGCCAGCCGGTTTGAGATACGAGATCTCGACCGGATAAGTCCGCCCGGCGCACTCGATCGCCGGGCAGCCGTCCAGGTATTTAACGACCGGCGCTACGGCCAGCGTCGCCGACATGACGACGATTTTCAGATCCGGCCGCACGCTCTGCTGGATCTGCCGCACCATTCCCAGCGCCAGATCGCTGTTCAAGTTGCGTTCGTGAAACTCGTCGAAGACAACGACGCCCGTCTGTTGCAGAAACGGATCCTCGTGCAGCCGCCGGAGCAGAACGCCTTCGGTAACCACTGCGATCCGAGTTCGATCGCCGATGCGATCCTCGAATCGCACCTGGTAACCCACCTCGCCGCCCAGCGACCAGCCATTTTCGGCGGCCATCCAAGCCGCCGTCGCCCGCGCCGCAATTCGCCGGGGCTGGAGAACCACAATCCGCTTGTCGCCGCCCAATCCGGCCCGCATCAAAGCGGGCGGAACCCGCGTCGTCTTTCCGGCCCCGGTGGGAGCGTGCAAAACCACCGCGGCATGATCGCGCAAGCGCGTCACCAAATCGGGCAAAACCTCATCGATCGGCAGAGCTTCCACGTGATTTTCAACGATCAGCCAACAGGGATTGACAAAACCACGCCGGTATCAGAAATTAACCAAACGCACCGGCAAATGCCGATGATTGTCCACTACGCCCCCTTCGTCTAGTGGCCTAGGACTCCGGGTTCTCAGTCCGGCAACAGGGGTTCGACTCCCCTAGGGGGTACTTGGCTAACCCGCAACGGTTCGCCACGATTCGCAATAAGCGGCCGCAAGCCTTTATCAAACAATGGCTTGCGGCCGTTTTGGTATCGCCGCGAGAATCGGCGGTAACCGGCTGCGCCCACTGGTTGCACCCGATTTCGTCACCCGCCACCACCCTATCAGGTATCAGCGGACGTACGGCCCGCGTGGATCAAAACAGCGTGTAGATGAATGGCCCCGCGCCCGTTGAACCTAGAGCCGCCAGAAGACCGATCAGCGCCAGAGCAATCAAGATCGGAATCAACCACCATTTCTTGTTTTGCCTGATGAACAGCAAGAATTCCCGCGGGAGAGACAGCTGCTCGCCGTCCCTTAGTTCTTCAAACTCGCTTTTCGACGTGTCGTCGACGGGGTGATTTTCTGACATGGTGTTCTACCTCATGGGATGGGATGGCAGCCGAGATTTAGAATTGGCGGTAGTAGCTTGCGACATTGCGAGGCGGCTCTTTCGCTTCCCAGTATGTCGTGGCAGTCGAATCCCGCTTTAAGCGCAGCGCGTCACGTCTGACCAATCGGAACACCAGGCCGATAGGAAAGAGCACCCCAAAATAGGTCAGTAGCAGCGCGGCCTCGCCCAGCACAATTCCGATCGGAGTTGCGACTACCGTCATCGCGAGAAAGATCGGCTTCAGGGTTCTTGGAAAAACTTGGCTCAGCACCGAAATCCCAACTCCGATCGTCGCAAGCACGAGTAACACCGGTAGGCTCGCACCCCACAACAACCCGATGAAAGGCAGGGCGATCATCCAGATCACCCCGAACTGACGCAGCTGCCGGTCTGTTGGATTCCAGTTGATTTCTACGAGTTTCATCGGATCGTCTCGCTTGGGTTTAGTCAAGTTGAAATTTGACCAAATGTTCGTCTCGATCCGCCTCGGTGATCCGCCTTAGCTGGTCGTCCTTGAGGAGAATATGCCGTCCGAGGACCAATGCGTCCATGTCCGTCGCGAGGAAGCATTGAAAGGCATCGTCGGGGGAACACACAAGGGGCTCGCTGCGCACATTGAAGCTGGTGTTGATTAAGACGGGACAGCCCGTTTTTTCATGAAAACGGCTCAGAAGCTTATACAGCAGCGGGTGGCGTTCCTTGTCGACCGTTTGGACACGGGCGGAATAGTCCACGTGAGTGATCGCGGGAACGCTGGATCGACAGCCGTGAAGCTGGTCGATGCCAGACGATTCCTCGTCGTTGGACTCTGGTTTCGTACGGATCTCCTGTCGAACGGGTGCCACCAGCAGCATGTACGGGCTGTCTTCGCAAGGGCGCATTTCGAAATAGCGGTCCACGTATTCCCGCATCACGATCGGTGCGAAGGGGCGAAACGATTCCCGAAACTTGATCTTCAAGTTCATCACAGACTGCATCGTCGGGCTGCGGGCGTCACCGAGGATGCTGCGCGCGCCAAGCGCTCGGGGACCGAACTCCATTCGGCCCTGGAACCACCCGACCACTTTCTCCCGGGCAAGGAGATCCGCCACCTCGTCGCACAGGTCGTCGTCGGAGTCACACGATGTGTAGACCGCGTCATGCCGGCGCAGGGTCGAAAGTATGTCTGCATCGGAGAACTGAGGCCCAAGGAGCGAGGCTTTCTGGCTATCATGGCCTCGCGGATCTCTTGGTTTTTCAAGAAGCTGATGCCAAATGAACAAGGCGGTTCCGAGGGCGCCTCCGGCGTCTCCTGCGGCGGGTTGGATCCAAATGTGTTCAAACGGTCCTTCTCGGAGCACCCGTCCGTTGCCGACGCAATTTAGCGCCACACCTCCGGCGAGAACGAGATGCTTCATTCCCGTCTCGTTGTGAACGTGATTGGCCATCCGCAACATGATTTCTTCCGTGACCGACTGGACCGATGCCGCAAGGTCCATTTCCCGTTGCGTCAGTTGGGACTCTGGTTTCCGCGGAGGTCCGCCGAACAGACGGTGAAACTTCTTCGAGGTCATTGTCAGACCATGACAATAATCGAAGTAGCTCATGTCCATGCGAAACGAGCCGTCTTGCTTCAAGTCCAGCAGCACATGCTCGAGAATTGCGTCCCGGTACACCGGCTTGCCGTAGGGGGCCAGTCCCATGACCTTGTATTCACCACTGTTTACACGAAAGCCGGTGTAGTAGGTGAACGCGGAGTAGAGCAGCCCAAGCGAATGGGGGAAACGGATTTCATGCGTGAGCTGGATCTTATTGTCCCGGCCGACGCCATAGCAACAGGTCGACCATTCGCCGACGCCGTCGAGCGTCAGAATCGCCGCCTCGTCAAAAGGGGATGGAAAAAAGGCGCTGGCTGCGTGAGATTCGTGGTGCTCGGTGAAAACGTAGCGGCCTGAATAGCCGTCCCGCAATCCCCGGCTCATTTCACGGGGTAAATGGAGTTTCTGTTTCAGCCAGAGCGGTATCGCTTGTCGAAAGGATTGGTATCCTCGCGGCGTGAACGCCAAATAGGTTTCAAGCAGTCGCTCGAACTTAGCGAGCGGCTTGTCGTAGAAACCGACGTAATCGAGGCGGTCCGGGCTCAGGCCGGCTTCTTCCAGGCAGAAGTCGATGGCGTGTTGGGGAAAGCCGTGATCGTGCTTTTTCCGCGTAAATCGTTCCTCCTGCGCTGCCGCCACGATTTCCCCGTCGACGACAAGGGCTGCCGCGGAATCGTGATAGAAGGCGGATATTCCGAGGATTGCGGTCATTCGCGTCCAAGTTTCGTGGTTGCCATTGTCGCCCGCAGTCGGCGTGCCTCGGCATGGCTCGGATCAAGCGTCAAGACCGTCTCCAATTCCGACTTGGCGGTTGCGGGGTCGCCGAGTTGGATGGCGTACCGGGCGAGGTAGAAATGCACGTTCACGTCGTTCGGGGCAACGCGGAGCGCATCGCGGAGCCGCTTGGAAGCCCGCGACCAATCCCCCTGCTTCTCGCACACAAGCGCCCTGCCGAACATCGCGGGAACGAACGACGGGTCGAGCGCCAGCGCTGCTTGAAATTCTGTTTCCGCACGCTGCTGTTGGCCAGCGTCGATCAGAACATACCCCAGGTCGGCATGGCGTTGGGGAACGTGATCCTCCAGGGCCAGCGCGGTCTCGAAATGACGAACCGTCCCCTGGACGTCGCCTTGGGCAAAGAGTACCAACCCCAGATTCTTATGCGCATCGGGCTGATCCGGCGCGAGGGAAATCGCTTTCCGGTAGGCGGCTTCCGCCTCTTCCAGCTGTCCCAGGATGCGGAGCGAGTTTCCGAGATTGTACTGTGCGGGCACATGCTTCGGATCGGCGGCAACGGCCCGCGAGAAACAATCGCGCGCAGCCTCGTGTTGTCCGAACCGAGTGTAGACTTCACCGAGTCCGGTAAGCGCACGAACGTCGTCGCCTCGAATGCGAAGCGCCGCCTCGAACCGAGGTTTCGCCTCAGCCGTTTGGTTGTGCCGGAGCATGGCGAAGCCGGCCATCCTCTGGGCATCCGCGTCGTCCGGCAAATGCGCCGCGGCCTGCAGGGCGAGACGGTCGCTGTCGTCCACCTTGCCGGCCCAACTCAGCACCTTGGCCACGTTGCGCAACGCCGCCGCGTGATCGCGGGGATCGATCTGGTCCACCAAATGCCGGCCGACGCGTTGGAACCCGTCAGAAGTCCATGACGGCTGCGCGCTCACCACGTTGATCTCGATCAGTTCGTCGGCCAGTTCCCGCGCCAACCACTGATATCCCTCGATGGTCGGGTGAACGTGATCCAGGAACCAATCGGCTCCGGGAATGCCGTCTTCCGCTTCGCGGTCGACCAGCGCCGCGAAGTCGATCAAGGGTATCTTCCCCTCCGCGGCGACGTCGCGGACGATTTCCTGAATCGCCTCGAGCGCCCGCAACGGGCACACGTCTTGCTCCCGCGCTTGAACAAGAGCCTGGCGGGCCGCTTTCGTGTCGCCCGTCCCGATCAGCACGCGGCCGCGAAAGTAATGTGCGGCGGCGTGGCGGGGGTCGATCTGGAGGGCGCGGTCGATTCTGTTCAGGGCCTCCGCGAGCCGGCCCGCTTGGAACGCCTCTTCTGCGGCACGAAAGTTGGCGAGGAACTCGCGCAATTGCTCAGTCGTCAAGCCGTCTCGATGCTCGCTCTTGAAGGGGGTGCAGTCGCGCAGGTTGCCGGCCGGAACGACCAAGACGACTTGCGCGCCGGCGTCTCGCGCGATGTCGACGATTTGCCGCAGCGCGGATCGGAAGTGGGCCAGCACCTGCGCGCGCCAACCGTCGTCCCGATGGTAGGCGGCCGGTCCGACTGCACGATCGAGGATCGCGTCGACTTCGGCCGGCAGCGTCGCCCCACCCGGAGCTGCAGGCGTGCCTCGCAGGATCCGTTGCGCCAGGGAAAACGTCCGCGACCATCTCGCCAAGCCGACCGCGCGGCGAATCGGCTCCGGGGTGTCGATCAGCGACGAATACGTCCGGTCCTCGAGGAATTCGTTGTGGCCCGTGTAGATGATGAAAAGGTCGGGTTGATACTGCGCCAATTCGCGAGTCAGCACCGCGATCCGATAGCTCGCGTAGCTGATGCCGCCCGCGTTGACGATTTCCCACTGCCGTGACGGATCGATTTCCGGCAAGAAAGCTCGCAGAAATCCGGCGAACGAGGTCCTATCGTCGTAGGGATGACCGTAGGTGGTCGACCCGCCCAGGCAGAAAATTCGATAGCCGTCCGGCGGCTTATCCCGCAGGAAGGACTGCCGATTGAAGAACTCCAGCCGGTTCTCCGCGGTAACCAGAATCGGCTGCCCTGAGGGTGACGTGCTCTCGATGAACAGACGCGATTGCCCACTGAAACCGACCCACGGGTCCGATTCCCGAGAGGCCGGTTCGACGCCAATCGCCAGCAACGCCAATTCGACCAGCCCAAAGAAGGCCACCGTCGTGAACGCGCCGTACAGCAGCTTGCGTCTTGCCGGAAGCGTGACGGCGCGGTTGCGTCGACTTGTCGTCACTCTCTGGCCATTGCCAGGCGCATTCGGCGGAGGGCCGCTCATGATCGACTTTCCTGCGACGGCAGCGATCGGGCCGGCAACTCCCACTCACCCGCGACGGGTCGCCACGCTGGAGATCGCCACGGGCAAGCCGTCGGCTTCACCTTTCTCCGGACGGCGATCCGGCGGAATCTCTGACCATGTCGGCGGAAGTGAGTTCAATTGTCAGACTATCGCTTCCTCCCTCGGGAACATCGATCGTCTTCCGGTAAGTGACCGTGGGGCCTGTCTCAACTTCGCCCTCCGGGCTCTGTCCAGGCGGTGGCTTTGCGCCCGGTATTTGCAGGCTGATCTCGAAAAGATAGGAACCGGCGACCGGTCCCTGGCCTGCCGGAAAACTGAACTTTCCATCGGTAATGGGCACAGACGCGTTCGGCGCACTCGTGCCTACCTGGGCGGGCGTTGCCAGAATGCCGCCGTTGATGCTCGCCATGCCCTCGCAGGTGACGGTCCCCGAAAGCGGAACACGGTCGAAACTGTCGCCACCGCAACCGGCAACGACACAAGACAACAAAGCGATTGCGCCAGCAATCCCCAAGAAACGAGTTCTCATCCTTTTCGTCCTCACAGCAATAGCACCTTCGTCTTTTTCTTGCCGGATCGTTCCTGTTGAACATCCACGTTGGGACCCAAAATTACGGAACCTTCACAGGATTGCCGTCACTCTTGTGAGCCAGTCGTCGAAACGTCGTGAGATCCGCATTCTCACTGATGAAATGAGTGGAGGCGTCGACCAACACGAACTGCGCCCCCCCAGGATGCAGCGAATGGAAACTCGTCTTGGCATTCCAAAGGTTGCCGCACACATCCCCCGAGTCCCAGTTGATTCCCCTGGCGGCGCTTCCCACGGCAGCAGCGTTCGAGCGATTTTCATGGGCCAACTGGTTGGAGGCCCCGGTGACAAACACGATCGCCGCCCCGCAGTCCTGCGTTTCGCCGCAGCGCGTGTGCTGCCTGTAACGACACCGCTCGCCAACCATGAGCACGCTGCTCGTCCCGTCCACGACATCCTGAAACTTGGTATCGCTATCCACGTAAAACACACCCGAGCAATTCCTCTGGTCGTTATCGATATTCGCGCTGTTGTCGTCACAGACCCCCGCGTAGTTCGCCGTGGCCGCGTAGACCCGAGTGCCGGCCGAGTCCGCCGGGCGGTATTCTCCGCCGTTATGGGGGTCTTTCCCGGTATCTGACGGACAACGAAACGCAGGGACCGGACTGGTAATCACCTGTCGTGATTCCGCATTCACAAGCGATTGTGCAGCCCACGTTCCAGTCACGTTGAGAGTCTGATGTTGAGCGCCCAGTTCCATGAATGGGGCGATATAGGCGGACCAAGTCCAGCTTGCATAGTAACGGCTCGCGGTGGTACCGTTGCCATGGTGGGCGTAATTCTGGCCCAAATAGTTTATTGCGATGCCGTAGTCGTTGGTGAAACCCATCGGCAAGGTCTTGAACGTGTCGTTATAGTTATGCATGGCCACGCCGATTTGCTTCAGATTGTTGCTGCACTGCGACCGTCTGGCCGCCTCCCGGGCCGCCTGGATTGCTGGCAACAGCAATGCCACGAGAATGCCAATAATGGCGATGACAACGAGAAGCTCGACCAGTGTAAATCCGCGTCGCTTGAACCGAATCATGACCACTACTCCTGTTAGTACTAGAAGAGAGAACAGATGTCTTTCAGAACGTCGTGGGCAGACGGTACGCCATCATGACGAGATACATGTACCGGGTCTGGCTCGAACCGTCACCCAGCCGGACAAGCCAACTTTTTTGCGGCCAAAACGGATTCTGCAGAATTTGGGACCGAAGCCAAACGGCCAAAATTGTAATGCAATGTCACTCGTTAAGCAACCCTCGCAAAAGGTTGGACTAGACCCATTCCAGTGGGTGGATCCGCCACGATGCCGTCGACCATGACAGGCCCCGAAGGACGTGAGGGAGGAGGTTTCAAGCCGAAGTGCAACATGTTGATCCGTAACATGTTAAGTACATGTGGCACGAGTCTTGTTAAGGCTGGCGAGGGTTGCGGCGGACGGTTTCGGCAGCGAGCGTCAGCCGGCAGGTCTGTCTTGCGAACCGGACCATAGCTGCCTTTCCATCACGACTGCCTCCTCCTAGAATCACCTTTTTAGGCGAAAACCGGATTTTCTTACGTTCAAGAGGTGTTCCACTGATGAAAGACGTGACGCCGTCGGCGGAAAGAGGACCAAAGCTGGGTTTCTTGCGCCCAAGGCTGGCTGGGATGATGCTTCTTCTGTTTGCTGCTGCAACGACGATTTCCATTATCAGTGCCCACTCGGTCCGCAACCAGTGGTACCGAACGGAAGAGATTCTGAAATCTACGGCTGAGGATCGTGGACAGGCACTTGATAGCCTGGAGCGGGTCTTCACCACGATGATGCGTCAGCGCGCACGGGACGACTATCCCGTTTCTCCAGAGACGTTTCAGGTTCTGGCCGAGTTGACAGCTACCTACACCCGATTTGTCCAACGTCATGCAAATGATCCATCGCGTCGCATGGACCTCGTTCGGGCTCATCGTCTCTTGGGTCGGGTTTACAGTTTGCAGACCCAAGTCGATCGTGCAGAAGCGGAATTTCGGGAGGTGAGGAAGATTCTGCTCGATGTGGCTGACGAAGACCCGCGACCGGAGTACCGCTACCTTCTGGCGGAGAACAGTCAGCAACTCAGTCACCTGCTGGCGGAACTTGACCGCACCCACGAAGCCAGCCAACTTGGTCTTGATGCGATGCGAGAACTGGCGAAGTTGGCGGATGAGTTCCCCAATGTTCCACCGTATGACAGCGCCTTGGCGGTCGCGTACAACAACCTCGGCTTGTTGTCGGTCAAGCTGGGACGTGACGAAGAAGGCGTGCAGTATCTTCGCCAGAATTTGTCCATCTGGGAGCATCTGATCCGCAGATTTCCCGATGATCTCGATTACGTCGAGAGGCTAATTGATTCACAACAGGTTCTTCTGGGTCTGCTGTGGAGTATGGGGCGACTTGACGAGGCCAAACAAGTCGGCGATCAAAGCCTTTCTGCGATCCGGAAGTACAAGCAGACTTTTCAGGATGCTTTGCACCTGGAAATCCCTCGGAGTATGGCCTTGAAAAACATGGCCGGCATTGAGGATGCGATGGCGATTGGCCACGACCGCTTGCGGGCGGGAGCAATTCACGGCGACACCACCTCGTCGCAGCGATTCCTTTTCTCCGAATGGAATTGGACGCCACTGGCTGCTCGCGATGGTCGAGCTATTCAGCCGGATATTCTCGTGAACGGTGTCTTGCCTGCGGACTTCGAGCATCACGATGCACTGCTGCTGGGATTCACGTGGTCGCTGGGAGAGGTATGGAAGAAAGTCTGCCTGGAAATCGTGGCGGCAACATGGCAGCGTGTCGAGATCATCATTCTTGTCCCGGATACGCCAGCGCAGGAGATGTTGATCGACAGTTTGCGTGAAATCAACGTGCCACTCGACCAGATCCACTTCTATCAAATCCCGGTGAATACGGTGTGGGTCCGCGACTACGGGCCGCTCGTCATCAAGACCGGGGAGCGAGGCTGCAAATGGGTGGACCTCCAGTATGGCGCAATCGAGCGAAGTCGCGACGACAATATCCCGTCGGCACTGGGACGCCTCATGCGGGTGCCGCGAGTCCGTGCATGCATCGCTTTCGACGGGGGCAACCTGTTGACCAACGGTCACGGCCTCTGCCTCGCCACGACTCAGTTGCTCGAGAGGAACCGAGAATTTGGCTACCGAGACGAGTACGTAACGGGTACCATCAAACGACTTTTTGGTGCTGAAGAGATCGTGTATCTCGAACAGCTCGAAGGTGAAAAGACAGGCCACGTGGATTTGTTCGCGGCGTTCACTGCTCCCGACACCGTCGTCGTAGGAGACTATTCCGGTGTTGACCCGGTGAACGCTGCAATCCTCGATCGCAACGCCGAACGGCTCAGCAAGGTCGTCACGGCATCAGGCCCTCTAAGAGTCGTACGTTTGCCCATGCCGCCGCGTGGGGGCGACTATTTTGACGGGACCTATACCAATGTGCTGTTTGCCAACGGAGTCCTGCTTGTGCCTTCGTGGCCCAACCTGCCTCGCGAAACGGAGGATCAAGTGATGGCGACGTACCGACGACTGCTTCCCGGCTGGGAGGTGGTCGGCATCAATGTTGGGAACTTGATGTCCCACGGCGGCGCGCTGCGTTGCGTCTCATTGCCTTTGTACCGCACACCTGCGATTACACGCCGTTAGCCACCTACCGCCGCTCGCCCTTGAAATGGTCGACGATGAGGGCGATGGCGGCGTCATTGCAGGCCTCGTCGTTGGCCTGGTTGCAGGCGACGAGGACGGCGAAGTCTTTCCCAGGAGCAAGCCAGGCGACGGCGAACCACATGGTGTTGCTGCCGGCGTGAGTGAGGGCGGGGCCGCCGGCCCAGGGTTGGTTGTCGGCGATGATCCAGCCCATGGCGTATTTCGGATTGGCGGGGGCGGGCGTGTGGAGCTTCTCGAGGGTTTCGGGTTTCACCAGTTTGGTTTTGGCCGACGGCAGGTTGGCGGCGATGAACCTGCCCCAGTCTTCGATGGAGCAGTGGACGATGCCGGCGGGGCCGATGGCGACGGGGTTGTCGGCGGCGGGACCGGGCTCGACGGGGGAGCCGTCCGCTGTGTGGCCGCGGGGTTGGTCGTTTCTCAGGCGCGTGCCGGGCGCGCCGAAGCCGGCGGTGGTCATGCCGAGGGGGCGGAAGATCTTCTCGCGCATGAGGTCTTCCCAAGAATTGCCGACGACCGTCTCGGCGATATGGCCGGCGATGGAGTAGCCGGCGTTGGAGTAGAGGTACTTCTCGCCAGACGCGGCTTCGGGCGGTTTCGACGTGACGCCCTGGAGGAGGAGCCGGCGCGCGCTCGTGGGCGTGCCCTTGTGCTTCCAAAGTTCACCCCAGAGTCCAGTTGTTGTGAGGTCACCGGGTGCGCCGCCGCGGTGGGTGAGGAGTTGTTCGAGCGTGACGGCGTGGTATTGGCGATGCATCGATTTCTGCAATTCGGGAAACGTCTCGCCGAGGGTCTGGCCCCATTTCAGTTTCCCTTCATCGACGAGGATGCCGCAGAGCATGGCGGTCATCGCCTTGGTATCGGAGCCGATGTGGAAGCGGTCACCGGCGGCGACTTTGTCGCCCTTGCCGCGCGTGCGGACGCCGGCAACCCCGACGGCGACGATCTCGCCGTTGCGGATAACCGCGGCGGCCATGCCGGGGACGTCGCGTTTCTGGATGATGGGGGTGAGCAGTGGCGAGATGTCCCTTGGCGGCGGGGCCGCGGCGTGGACCGTGATGGAGGCGAGGGAGAGCAAGGCGAAGGCGATGGCGAGAATCGATTTCATGCGCCTGGCTCCGGGTTGGGGTGTTGTGTTGTGTTGTGCCCATGGATCGTCGGAGGGGCTTGGCGGATGGGCGACTATCGCCCGTCGCGTCTGCGAGCATCATATCGGACGGGGGAGCGACAGGCAATCAGGATTGCCACACCATGAGCCGTGATGCTCTTGATCGTGACGCCGCGGAATGTTGGCAAGTTTGGCGTTTGAGATGCCCCGGCTTGCTGGGGGAGCCTCGCGTTCGCCGCCATTGCCGGCCACCGGGCAAGCACCGAGCGGATGCCCCCGGCTTGCCTGTGGGAGGTTCACGTTCGATACACGCAATCCGTCCAGCCCCAGCGTGGAACGTAACGATCCCACGGACAAGCCGTGGGCATTCCGCTTCCCGCTGGACTTTCGCATCTCGGTTTCGGATGATGGTCAGTTGTGGGCCGACGTAACCAAGCGGGAGCGATCCGGCGCCCCACCACAGAGTCGGATCGCTCCGATCGAAAACCGACAGACGTGATCGGAGCGGAGCAATTTAACTTCTGCTGCCCGCCCCGCCCGCTACGTGAAGATCGAAGCCACGCGCCTCCGGCATCGCGACGCTGTTTTAAGAAAGGCACCATACCCGTGATACACAACATTACACTGTTTGCTTTCGTGCTGCTGGCTCCGTGGGGGGCGTCGCACGCCGCTGACGTCTACGTGGCTTCCAATGGTGATGATGCGAATCCCGGCACGGAGGCGAAACCGTTGGCGTCCATCCAGGCGGCGGTGGACAAGCTGCAACCGGGTGACGTATGCCTGATTCGCGGCGGCGTCTATCGCGAGACGGTGACGTTCCCGCGCTGCGGCACGGCACAAAGGCCGATTACCGTAAAGCCCTGCCGCGGCGAGAAGGTCATCGTCAGCGGTTGCGATTCGCTGACGGGTTGGACGCTGCATGACGCTGCCAAGAACATTTGGAAGGCTCCGATGCCCTGGACGCTGGGCCTGGGGCGCAATCAAGTCTTCGGCGATGGTCGGGTGCTGATCGAGGCTCGCTATCCCAACACGCCCGCCCCGGGCCTGGAGATGGCCGTGGCGGACCTGTCGCCGCTGTGGCCGACCTACGGCGACTTTTCGATCCCCCAGGAGACTCGCGTCAGCCAGCCCGGCCGGATCGTGAGCAAACTGCTGGAAGGCCAACCGGACGACTACTGGAAGGGTGCCCTGTATTGCGGGGTGCATTTCGAGGGCTGGTGCGCGCAGACCGGCATGATCGAAAGTTCCCAATCCGGCGAGATCCTCGTCGGCGACCGCACACAGGGGTGGTGGTTCGGTTCCGCCTACGACGGCCGATTCCCGCAAGAGCACGAGGACGGGCGGGGCATGATCGTGGGGCACATGCACGCGCTGGATGCGCCCGGCGAATGGCACTGGCAGGACAACACGTTGTTCTTGATTCCACCGGACGGCGCCGAACCGGAGGCGATCGAAGCGAAGCATCGCCAACTCGCGTTCGATCTGAGCGGATGCGAGCATATCCGCATCGAGGGGCTGACGATCCGCGCGGCGTCCCTGCGTTTGGAAAACTCGGCTCACTGCGTGGTCGACGGGTGCGATTTCGCGTACATCGCGCACTACACGCGTCACTATGGGATCGGCCAGATTGAAAAGGACCGCAACACGATCAAGTCCGGCGAAACGGGCATTTTCGTGGGCGGCCACGACAACGCCTTTCTAAATTGCAGCGTGCGATTCAGCGCAGGAACCGGCTTCCACGTTCGCGGCCACCACCACGCGATCCACAACTGCCTGATCGACGAGATCAGCTACGTCGGCCACTATCTGAACGCGATCACCGATGCGGTGAGCGATTTTAACGACTACGAGAACTTCCTCGTCGGCGGGCATGTCATCACGTTCAACACGATGCGCAACGCGGGGCGGCACTTCTTCAACTTCTATGGCAACGGCACGAGCACGGCGTCCAGGAACCGCGGCCCCATGGACTATGCCGCGACGCTGCTGGCACACAACCACCTGTACAACGGCATGCTGTTAACGCGCGATGCGGGGTTTCTCTCAGGCTATTTCGGCAGCGGCGGCACGCTCAACGGCCAGCACTCGCAGGTGGCCTACAACGTGATGCACGACTGCTACGACCTATCGGCATTGCGCTGGAACAAGCTGGGGATGGTCTATCTGGATCTTGGCACATGCCATGTGGACGTACACCACAACCTCTTCTGGGCGGCCCCGGGCTCGCTGCAGCGCGACATGTGGTTCAACACCTGCTGTGTGGACATCCGCGAGCACGATAACGTCTTTCACGGACTCTTCACGCGCAGCAGCGCGGAACTGCGGCCCGAGGATTTCCCGAACGGCCGGCCGTTCCGTTTCGGGCACGACTTCGCCCAGCCGCCCGCCCTGCCTCCGTGGCCGCAACTTGTCAGCCGGGGCTTCGAGGCGGCACAGTCCTCTTCCCAAGCGGACGGGGTGAGCGTGACGCCCGCGGGCCTGACGGGACTGCAAGACGGGGCGTGGCTCGCGTTTGACCCCGTGGATTTTGACGCGGGTTGGCATTCGGCCGTCCTGCGTTTCGCCAGCGACGTCCGGGCGATCAACACCGACCGCTCGGCCCGGGCCGAGCCACGACACCGCAAGGCGACCGATCCGCTGGTGCTCGAAGCGAAATCTAACGATGGCGCGCGGGAGGAGATGCGCATGCAGTGGACATTCCTCTACAACATCGAAGACGGCGCCTGGGTGCGTTTTGATCAAGTTCCGTTGGGCGAGGGCTATCGCCGCCTCCGCGCTGTGTACGGTCATGACGGTTCTGTCCCGTGGCGGCTCGAGGTTCGTCTGGATCGCGTGGACGGGCCGCTGATCGGTCACGTCGCGCTGCCGCCGTCCGATCGGGACCGCAACAGCCACGTGCAGATCTACCGGGAGGCCGTGGCCGATCTGGCCGCGGAGGCCCAAGGGACTCACGACGTCTTTCTCGTGTTTCGTGCGGAGAGCCAAGACCAAAAGCCGGTTGTGGATTTTGAGTACTTCCGGTTCGAGCAGTATCGTGGCCAGCTGCCGCTGCAGAAGAACGAGGTGAAGATCGAGTTGCGCGCTGGGCGCCGGGACGGACCCAAGCTCGGCGAGTTTTATCCGCGTTTCACTGGCGCCGTGGACAGCGTCCGCGAATTCGTCGCCACCCTGGAACCCTGGCAGGGAACGGAGCCGCTCTTCCTCGTCGTCCGTTCGGCGCTTTCCGAGCCGATCGGCACCGTCCGTGGAATCCGGCTTGAGAAGCGTGCGGAACCTATCGGCGGGGCGGGCCTTGGCGTGTCGCCGCGCCGTGCGGAAGGCGAACAGGGCGACTGGGTGTTTCCCGCGCCGACGAACCGCCCGAACGCTACTCCCGGCGAGCGTTTCAGCCCGTCGGCGGCCGCACGTCCTTTTTTCCGGGCGACGCGCGTGGCCACCAGCCCGGTCATCGACGGCGTGCTCGCCGAATGGACGGACCGGGCACTGGAGTTGAATCGATCTCTGGACGGAGCACTTGTCGAGAAGTCGCCCGTACAGGCATGGGTCGGCGTGGACGATACGGCCCTTTACGTAGCGCTGCGAACCCCGCTCCGCGATGCGAAGGCATTGGTCGTCGCAGGTCATCATTGGGGCGCCACGGACGGTGTCGAACTCGCGATTCAAGACGCGGAGGCGAATCCGCTTGGTCCGATCCTCACGCTGCGCGGTTGGCCCGACGGGCACTTCTGCGCCCCCGACGTGGCGGACGTTGCCGAATCGGCCCGGAGCCGCCTGGAAGCCGCGGTCACCTACCGGGCCGCGATCGCAGCGGAGGCCTGGACCTGCGAATGGCGAATCCCGCTGGCTGCCTGCGGACTTGCGTCAGAGGCCCTGGCCACGTTACGCTGCAACCTGACCGTGCGGAATGCGGCGCAGGATTCGTGGCGCACCTGGAGCATGGCGGGCGGAGCCAGCTACGATTTGCGCAATGGCGGCACCTTGATTCTGGGCGCCAGCGAGGCGTTGCTGTCCGGTGATCTGAAAGACGCGTTGGAGGTGTGGCTCGACGCGTCGGACGCGGCGACAATTGACAAGGAAGTGGATGGTCGAGTCCGCACCTGGAAAGACAAGAGCGGAAAAGGGAGGCATGCCACCCAGACGACGACCGACTTTTTCCCCTGGTATGAAGCCCAGGGCTTGAACGGCAAGCCGGCTTTGCGATTCGACGACGCGCGAAAGACGCGGCTGGAAGTCCCCGATCTTTCCGATCGCCCGATGACCGCGACGATCTTTGCCGTCATCAGCAACCCGGAGCCGGGACTGGCCAACAACCACAACCAGCGCGTCTTTACGGCCAGCGACGGCAAAGCGTACGACTATCTGTGCGGCCTCTGCTGTTCGATTCAAGCGTCGCAGACGGGCGGGGCGCGCCAGATCGTGTTCGAGGGTCGGGAGCGTTGGGCCAAGAGTGTCCGGGTCGGTTGTTTTTCGCCCAACTACCAGACGTTCTTCCACGGGCATGTGGCGGAGATCCTCGTCTTCGGCCGGACTTTGACGCCGGATGAGCGATTCCGGGTCACGGCCTACCTCACGAGCAAATGGGATTTGTGACCAACCTGTTGCCCGATTCCCGCCACTGGCTTGTGTCAGGAGGCGAGCGAACGGCCCGCCACGGTTCGCGATGCGTGACGGGCCAAGACGACGACGAGGGCCAGATAGTAGCCATATCGCCCGCAACTCAAGCACTTAAACCTCGTCTGATTGATTTTCTTCAAAGGGTTCGTCACAGAAGACGCATCGATCGGTTGTCATTCCGTCAACCGCCCGCAGTTGGTCCCGACTGGAAGGAAACGGGGCGAGGCGGTCGGGAATCCGCCGTTCGGCCTTGCGTGTCTGGCCCGGTGACGAGATTGTACCCAATCGACCTAGGGGTAAGTCCAGACTGAAGGACAAGAAAGCCGCATTGTCGGCGGCGCGGCGGGATCTGCTGTCACCACCGGGACGGCCGCCAAGACCACACGGCGACGAACGCCAGGACTGCTGGCGTTGGCACCGGCGCAAATGTTACGAAGTCCGCGTTCGTTTACGTGGATCTGGCTGAAGCGTATGTGAGTCAGCACGTTGCCCTTGTCCGGCCAGTCGAAACCGAAATCACTCCGTACCTTCTTCTTTGGACAATCAGTCCGGCGCACGGTAGAGCCAAGCTGACCAACGACGCCTGTGGTGCTGGAAAACCCGGCTTGAACCTCGATAACATCAGGGAAATGGCCGTCGCCCTTCCCCCCCTCGCCGAGCAGCACGAAATCGTCCGCCGCGTGGACGCCCTGTTCGCCCTGGCCGACAAGATCGAAGCCCGCGTGACCGCGGCGACGGCGCGGGTGGAGAAGATCACGCAGGCGATCCTGGCCAAGGCGTTTCGTGGCGAGTTGGTGCCCACCGAGGCCGAACTGGCCCGCGTGGAAGGCCGCGACTACGAACCCGCCAGCGTTTTGCTGGAACGTATCCGGGCGGAACGCGGCGATGGTAGCGACGAGTCAGGCGCGAAGTCGCGCCGGGTATCGCGATCCCAGTCAAACAAGACGAAGGGCAGCCAAAGGTAGACCGGTCAGGAGAAACCTCGTTATGAGCGACATCAAGTTATTTCGGTTGGACAAGTCGGGCGTCGTCGAGCTTGAAGGAAAATCGGTCGCGGTGGAAAAGTCGCTCCAGACGCTGATCGACGAGAACCTCGAACCGCTACTGGGAATTCGATTTTTGGCCAGCGAATATCTCACGGGCAAGACGCATGGCGGCAGGATTGATGTCTATTGGCAGGTCACCGATGAGGATTACAAGCGGGCAGCGGCAGAGCCGACCGGCGGGGCGGTACAAAATCCGGTGCAGTTGGGCAACCAACCCGGTGCATTTTGCAGGGGGCAGGCGGTGCAGTCAGAAGCAAGAAAACCCGGTAGAAACCGGGAAAAGTGCGAAGGAAAAGTGACCCCGACGGGACTCGAACCCGTGTTGCCGCCGTGAAAGGGCGATGTCCTAGACCGCTAGACGACGGGGCCTGAACATTCTGACAAGCGACGTGCTTGCCTGAATGATCCGGTATTAAACGGACCAAGAGCGGAAGCGTCAAGTGGCAGTTGACGATTCTGTCCAGAAATTCGTGACAGAAAGGCGCGGCACGGCCACAATGCGACGGTACGGAAAGAAGGTAGGAAAGTAAAGTTGCGACAAATTGCAGAATCTGATCAGTTCTCGGTCGCGGCTGGATGTGGTTCCACCTCAGCGGGCTTCGTCTGTTCCGCTTCGTGCCGTTTGATCGCCTCGTACACCTCGCGACGGTGGACCGGAACTTCCTTGGGCGCTTCCACCCCCAGCCGCACTTTGTCGCCTCGAATCTCGACGACGACAATCTTTATGTCGTTGTTGATGACGATGCACTCATTTTTCTTCCGCGACAAGACCAGCATGATGCCATTCCTTTGCCCAACTCCTCAGCCCACCCAACGATCCGATCCCAATCCTATTATTACGCCTTCACCCCATTCAGGCAAATCGCTTGAGATGTGATTCAGCCTCGCTCAAAGAAACGCGCTTTTCGCGTTCGCGCCCTTTCCACTGTACGTGAATAAGATAGGTAGTCAAGCGAACCTAGGTAAGCCATCTGGCTTTTTCTTCAACTAGGTTAGTACGCTTGGCTTTTCCAGTAGGTTCAAAAAACGTCGGCCAGTTTTTGGACTGCCGCACTGGCTACCGTTGCGGAATCGCTTCAGTGCTCTATAATACGCATAAAATTGGTCTCAACTGAAACCGGAAATACCTCTGCGGCAACGACTTAGGGATTGTTCATGTTCCTGTGGCTGCGTAACGTCGGAATGACGATCTGGACCGTAGCCCAAGGTCTGGGGGTGACGCTACGTTATTGGGTGGTTACCTATCGCAGCAATCGGGGAACTTTTACCGAAAAATTCGAATATCCGGAGAAACCCGTATCGGTGGCGGCGCGATATCGCGGTTTTCACCGCTACGATTTGACGACCTGCATCGCATGCGACCAGTGCGCCAAAGCCTGTCCGGTGGACTGTATTTATATTGGCAAGGAACGAGTCACCAACGGAAAAGGCTTCCGGATCACCGGCTTTACAATCGACTATACGAAATGCATGCTTTGCGCCCTGTGCGTCGAGCCCTGTCCGGTGGACTGCATTTTTATGGGATCCAATCACGATCTCAGTTGCTACAGCCGCGATGGCTGTCTCGTCGATTTCGCCCGTCTGCCGCTGGATGTGGCTTGGGGCCGAACCACGTTGAACCCGATCGCAGTGGCCCAGGCGAAGGTTGTCCCCGCGCCGGTTCATGGGGGCCCAAATTCCTGACGAGGGTGCCGGATTCCTCGGCGGACGTATCACCGAAGGTATTGCATACGATGAGTTCACGACTTGAGAGTACATCGCGGACATTTACGGTCGAGGAGGCTAACGCTACCTTGCCCTTGGTTCGCGCCATCACCAAAGATCTCGTGGAACTATCGCGGCAATTGGCCGAGCGAAGGCTGCAACTGGCGGAACTGGTCGGCGACCGTAGCTTGCGTCCGGGTGATCCGTACACCGACGAGTTGCTGCAAAGCAAGAAGGAAATCGAGAAAGGATTGGCCCGGGTGCAAGAGTTCGCCGACGAACTTCTGGAACTGGGGGTCGAACCGAAGAACGCCTTGGAGGGGCTGATTGATTTTCCGTCGAGCTTGGACGGTCGTCCGGTGTACCTGTGTTGGAAGCTGGGAGAACCGCGAGTCATGTATTATCATGAGCGCGGTGCAGGATACGCGGGCAGAAAGCCCTTGCCCGCCACGGTCGCTTCCAGTGTTCGCGAAGACGAACTCGAACATTCCTGCCTGTGAGAAGGTAATCCATGTCACCCTCGGAGGTTTCTTCCCTGGCCATTGTCGCCTACTTGGCGCTGTTCGCCGCAGTCGGCATCCTGTTTTTGTTCGTGAATCTGCTGCTGGGCCGCTTTCTTCGTGTATCCAATCCGCACAAGGAAAAGCTGGAAGTGTACGAATGCGGCGAGCCGACGATCGGTTCGTCTTTCGTTCAGTTCGACCTGCGGTTTTATGTTGTGGCCCTGCTGTTTATCATCTTCGACGTCGAGGTGGCTTTCTTCTTTCCCTGGGCGACCGCCTTCGGCAAAGCGATGCATTTGGCCGACGAGCGACTGGTCGTGGTCGAGCCTCAGTCTTTGGAACTGACCCGCGAGGCCAGGTTGTTGTACCGCGAACTGGGAGTCATCGATCCCGTCTCCCCGGACGAGATTCCGGCCAGTTTGAGCGGCCGATTGGCCTCTGGCGCAGATTCCGGCCAGATCATCAAAGCCGGCGCCCGGCAATTGGCGTGGCTGACGATCCTCGACATCGCGATCTTCTTCGCAGTTCTGATGGTGGGCTTTGCCTACGTGTGGAAGCGAGGCGATTTGGATTGGGTCCGCGCTGTCGCCCGCGAAGCGCCCCGGCGTACGGCAGGCGCCGCGACGGGACGAGACTTGGTAGAGGACCCCTTATGTTCGGTATAATGCGATGAACTTCGTCGAACTTCGTAAGGCTCTCCAAACAAGATTTGGCGCCGCAATGCCCGATGCCAACTCGGACGCGGATTCCGGGTGGATCGAATTGTCGCCAACGATGCTCCCGGCGGTGTGCCGGTTCCTGCGTGACGAGCCGCGGCTGCATTTCAATCTATTGAACTGCATCACGGGCGTCGACTACTGCCATGTCGATCCCAAGAAAGCCGCCAAATCACCGTGGCCGCCGCACTTGGAGGTCGTCTACCACTTGTCCAGTCTGACGCACAAGCACACGCTGGTGCTGAAAGTCAAGACGCCGCGTTGGAAAGACGACTGCGCCGGCCAGTTGCCCGAGGTGCCGTCGGTCAGCAGCATTTGGAAAACGGCTTTGTGGCACGAGCGTGAAGTCTACGATCTGGTCGGCGTCTGGTTCACGGGACATCCCGACTTGCGCCGCATCCTGTGCCCCGAAGATTGGGTCGGGCATCCGCTGCGCAAGGACTACGAACAGCCGCTGGAATACCACGGCATTCGAGGGCGGTAACCGCCGCGAGAGGAAGCATGACGACAGCACTGCGTGAGACCGGGATTGTCGAGTTTGACGTCCGCACCGACGAGATGCTGCTCAACATGGGACCGCAGCATCCCAGCACGCACGGCGTGCTGCGACTGGCATTGCGGACCGACGGCGAGGTGGTTTCCGAGGTCGAACCGCACATCGGTTACCTGCACCGCTGTGCCGAAAAAATCGGCGAAAACCTGACGCCGCGTCAATGGATCCCCTACACCGATCGCATGGACTACCTGGCCGGTATGAACATGAATCTCGGCTGGTCCATGACGGTCGAAAAGCTGCTGCAACTGGAACTGCCTGATAAGGCCCAACACCTTCGAGTGATCATTGCCGAGTTGAATCGGATCGCCAGCCATCTGGTGGCAATGGGCGCCTATGGACTCGATTTGGGCACGTTCACTCCGTTCCTGTACGCGTTTCGCGAGCGCGAGCGGATTCTGGATTTATTCGAGGAAGCCTGCGGAGCGCGCTTGACGTACAGCTATCTCACGCCTGGCGGCGCGACTGCCGACTTGCCCCCCACCTGGCCGGACAAATGCCTGGCATTTCTCGACCAGTTCGAGCCTGTGATCCGGGACTATCATACGTTGCTGACCAACAACATGGTCTTCATCCAACGCACGGCCGGCATCGGCGTTCTGCCCGCGGACATGGCGATCAGTTACGGCTGTACCGGGCCCGTCCTGCGAGCCAGCGGCGTGGATTGGGACCTGCGCCGCGATGGGGAACCATTTTTCACCCGCATGTACAATGGTTATCGATTCGAGGTGATCGCCCAGACCAGCGGGCACTATCCCCAAGACCACGCTTATCCCCCAGTTCCCCCGGAAGCCGTCTTGGGCGACTGTTGGCACCGCTTCTACGTCCGCATGTTGGAGGTGGTCCAGTCGATCGATCTGATTCGCCAGGGAATCGAATTCTATCGCGCCGCGACGGGCGACTGGGGGAGGCCCATCAAGCTGGCGCAGAAACTGCCGCCCGGCGAAGTCTATCTGGAAACGGAATGCCCCAAGGGCCAGATGGGCTTTTATCTGGTCAGTGACGGATCCCCCATCCCCTGGCGAGCGCGGGCCCGCAGCAGCAGTTTCTGCAACTTGTCCGTCACGGCCGAACTGTGCCGCGGCTGCCTCATCGCCGACATTCCCGCCATCATCGGTTCGCTGGACATTGTCATGGGCGAGATCGACCGTTGAAGGGGCGCATCGGGCACACGCAATCCTGAAAGGATCGCAGCCTCGGCATGTGCCTTGTACGAAGTGTTTGCGGCTGGAGGTGCCTTTGTCCCACGAGATTTCTGAGACGACCGAGTTTGCATGGCGCCGAGTGCGGCCGTTGTTGCTGGCCATGCTGATCGGTATCGCCGCCGGGCTGTCCGCCGCGGCGATGGAATGGGGCTTGCACGACGGGACCGATCTTCTGATCGGCCGATTCATGCCACCGGAGTTGGGACGATTGGGGCAGTTCAACGCGGGTGTCTTGCTGTTACCGGTTCTGG